>ERZ773218.1777-NODE-1777-length-19255-cov-4.262656_pt1 | contig 19255 bp, 10 predicted proteins | sample MGYA00580527_ERZ773218 | MGnify/ENA primary metagenome ERZ773218 (study PRJEB29015, sample SAMEA2737763) | human gut metagenome | biome: human gut; feature: human-associated habitat; material: faeces | place: China | collected 2012 ...
GCGGCTGTATCACAAAAGAATTAAGCTGTCCTCATGAACGCGGCGAGCATGACGAAAGCTGCGGCTACATTCCGGCCACAGAGGGGACGCCCTGTGGGTATACCTGCGAGCAGTGCAATTCTCAGGACAGCGGGCTTGTTCCCGGTGTGTCCGGGAATGCTCCGGGGGAGTGCATCTGCGAGAAATTATGCGGCGCTGATGCTGTTAACCCTGACTGCACCGTCTGCTCTGCTAAGGGTGCAGACCTCTCCGCCTGCCTTGGAAAAGAGGAGGCGGTGCTGGCTGTGCAGGCACTCATTGACGCCCTGCCTGAAACAGTCACGGAGGACAATGCGACCGAAATTGAGGAGCAGCTGAAGGCTATTGATGCAGAAATAGAGGCCCTCACCGATGAGCAGGCCGCCAAGCTGGACATGACGCGCTATAACGCCGTTTGTGCGGCGCTGTCTGCGTTTGCGCTGCCGCAGGACGACCATACCCACTGTATCTGCGCCGGTACTGCGGCGGTCAATGGCCATGAACATGACTTTGATAGCATAGCATGGACAGCGACGGATTCTCTGCCCACTTCTGATGGTAACTACTACCTGACGCAGTCTGTAACGGCAGACTGGACTGTGCCAAAGGGCGAGGTCAACCTCTGCCTGAACGGGCAGACGATTTCCGGCAGTATCACCGTCGGCAGCGGCGCGACGCTGACGCTGACCGATTGCAGCAGCGATAATTCAGGCAAGATTCAAGGCGGAGTGACCGTCAACGGCGGAACATTGGAACTGTACAGCGGCACGATCACCGGTGGCGTGCAGGTCGGTATAAAGGGCGGCACCTATCAGACCGGCTCGTCCTTTACCATGTATGGTGGAGCGATTACCGGTAATGAAGACTACGGCGGTGTGTTCCTTGTCGGCACGACGAATCATATCGCCCCGCCAAACTTCACCATGCACGGCGGCACAATTTCCAACAACACCGCAGGCGCATCCGACGGCGGTGGCGGCGGCGTATATGTGGGTGAGAAGTGCAGCTTCACCATGGACGGCGGCACCATCACCGGCAACACAGCCACCAAGGGCAACGGCGGCGGCATCTATATCCACTTTAACGCCGGCAGAGTTTCGATCTCCAACGCCACGATCACCGGCAACAAGGCGTCCGCCACGGGGAATACAAGTTATGGCCACGGGGGCGGCATTTATTCGCAGAGAGGGGTAACCGTCAGGAATGTGACGATCACCGGAAACAACAGCACCTATGAGGGCGGCGGCATCTATGGAAAGGGCGCTATCGCCCTCACCGATGCCACGGTTGCCGACAACAGTGGTTATGATGTTTACTACGGCGGACAGGAAAGCACAACTCCTAAGCTCATTGTTTCCGGCTCGGTGAAGGCCGGTTATTACGCCAATTTTGATTGGAAGATGCCCATTCTTGTATCAGGCAAATTGAGTGAGGATTCGGTCATCCGTGTGGGCGTGCGTGAAGGCATAAAGCCCGGTTACGGCGAATCACTGGCCATCGCCAAACCGGCAAGCGGCGTGACGCTCCGCGCCGAGAACTTCAAGGCGGACGCCGCCGACAGCGTGACCAGTCTGGGCGATGACGGCAAGGTCTATCTCTCCCTCTGCGATCATGTAATGGACGAGACCGGCTATACCTGCAAAAAGTGCCATACGCAGTTCGATGCACGTATAGGCGAGAGCGCCTATTATCAGACGCTTGCAGAGGCGTTTCAGAATGCGTGGGATGGCAGCACGATAACACTGATGCGGGATGTGAACCTTAATAAAAGTTGCTCCGCCTCCGATATTATAACGCTGGATCTGCATGGAAAGACGATCACCAGCGGGGATAAGTTCTTCAATGTCGACAACAAACTGACGGTCAAGGATTCCAGCGAGGGCGGCGGAACGCAGGCGCTCAATGTCAAGTTCCGCGTTTCCTCCAACGGAACGCTGGCGGTCGACAACTCCTACACCGGCGAGATTTCGCGCGTGGAGCTGCAGGCCGGCGGCGCGCTGGAAGCTTACACCGGTACGATTCAGGAACTGCTCCTGGGAAAGGGTAATGGAACCGGTTATAGCGTGAAGCTGTGGAAGGGCAACACAAGTGCCTGCATCATCGGCAAGATCACGGACAGCACGACGAGCAAGGGCCTCACCGTTAAAGACCTGCTGAAAACCAACCATGCAAAGTGTGAATTGTACGGCGAAAAGGACGGTGCATGGAGCATCGTTCCCAAGACGAAAAAAATTTCCGAACTGACCGGCTATACAGCGTACAAGGTACAGTTCCAGGAGTGCGTCCATCAGTGTGACGATGATACGGTAGAAAAGCCTGTGTGCTCCAAATGCGGCAAGGTGCTGGTCGTTAAGATAACAGCCACTGCTTCCGATGACAAAATAAAAACGGCCTGGTTCCCGGTGGACAGCGCCATCGAAAACGGGGACGGCTATGTAGAGGCCATCCAGACCTTGAACGGCTGGAGCGCCGAAGGGTACACTGATGCGACCCTGATGCCGCTCTGTGATGTACACAATAACTCCGGCGGTATCGGCATTGCCAGCGTCACCCTGACCGGAAAGCTTACCGTGGACGGCGGAAAGCATCTCATCTATTCTACGACCATCGCCTCCGATGCAGATGTGACCTTCAAAACCGGTCGATTCTATTATATCACCGTCAACGGCAAGGCGTCTTTCGTGGGCGGCACCTACCTGGGCGGCGTGACTGCTTCCTCCGGCGCAGAGGCGGTCTTCAGCGGCGGTGCGTATCAATACCTGTATGTCAAGGACGGCGGTACGGCAGTGGTGAAGAACTCAGCTGAGTTTGGTGAAGATGTTGAGGTGACTAAAGGTACGCTGACTGTGGAAGGCGGCAGCTTTAAAGCTGCGGTTGTCGTCGAGGGCGACGGAACAATGAATGTGAACGGCGGCAGCTTTACCGGAACCGGGATTGATAAAGTGAAATATGACAACGGTGCGAAGGGGACGGTCTCCGGCGGCTCCTTTGCCGAACTTTACTTATATGGGAGCGGCACAGCTTGGCTTGCCGGAGGCAGCTTCACTAAGCTGAGCACAGCCTCTTCCGACGTGCTCAGCAGCTTGCTGGCGGACGGTGCGGCTTACTACGATCAGAGCGGTAACGCCATATCGAACAGCGGAGTTTCAGAACTTAACAATGTGACTGTGAAGACCCATACCCACACTGTGGATGAGCAAACCGGCATTTGCAGTGTCTGCCAGAAGCAGATGGCGGCCTCCCTGACTGCCGGCAATGAAACAAGCTGGTATTTGACCCTTGACGCGGCCATCGAGGCGGCCAATGAGGGAAACGGTGAAAAGACGCTCAAGCTGTATCAGGATGTTAGGACAAATGTTCCGTCCTATGAATTGACCCATGGGCCGGTAGCGCTTGATGTGAATGGCAAAACGGCCTCTGGTGTGATAATCACTGTAAAAGGCATCCAGCTGACGGTCACCGGCACAGGTACGCTATGGGGTGTGACGGCCAGTGGCAGCAGCGCTGTGGTAAAAAATTCCACGGTCAATATCAACTACATCACGGCCGAGAACGGCGGCAGGCTGGAGCTGGGCGGCGGCTCATACATGGGTCTGACCGTAACAAACGATGGCAGCAGCGCCAGCCTGAGCGGCGGCACATATAAAAAGATTGAATGGGGTAAATCTTATGTTCCGGCGAATGAATATCTGGCGGATGGATATGGCTATAAAACAAGCGACGGCACATGGGAGGATGGCACTGCCAGCGTAGACAATGTAACTGTCACGCCAGCGCCCATCAAAAGCACAAAGGTCTATCCGAACAGCGAGACGGACTACTCCGGCAGTACCTTCGACGCAAAGGACAGCACCTCTGTGACGCTGACAGTGTCGGGCACATTCGCTGAGAGTACAGGCCTGACCTATACCTGGTATCGATTCATCAATGACACGTGGCGTTCGCTTACGAATCCTTCTATTACGCAAGGCTTGACTGAGAAATATACCGGTGCCGACAGCCAGACGCTCTCCATTACCGAATTGCCCGCAGGCCAGACCTTTTCGTATAAAGTCCAGATTGTAACGGGCGACGGCTATAAGTGCTTCAGCGAGCCGTTCACCGTGACCCGGCATCAGCATAGCTGGACGTACATGGCAAGCGGCGCGACCATCACCGCCAAGTGTACGGAAAATGGCTGCTATCTGGCCGATAAGCTCGGTGGGACCTTCACGATTTCCGCGCCCGCTGCGAATACGCTGACCTATGACGGCAACGCCAAGGAAGCGACAGCAAAGCTTGACGCACTCAGCGGCGTTACCAGTCTGCCCACCGTGGGCAGTATCACCTACGCGCAGAATGGCGCGGCGCTGTCCTCCGCACCCGTCAACGCGGGCGAGTACACCGCCAGCATCACGGTGGGCGAGGGTGAAAATGCTGCCACCGCCAGCGTGAAGTATACCATTGCCCAGGCCGAGCTGACCATCGACAGTGTGACAGTTGCGTCCAAGACTTACAACGGCAGTGCTGACGCTGAGATCACTAATGTGACCTTCACTGGCTTGAAAAATAGCGAAGCGTTGACCAAAGGTACGGACTATGAGGTCAGCGGGACGTTCAACAGCGCCAATGTCAACGAGGCGAACAAAGTCACTGGTACTGTTACGCTGAAGGACACTTCCAAAGTGAAGAACTATAAGTTGCCCATTACGACCTATGACGTATCAGCAACCATCGCGCAGGCTGCCACTCCCGCAGCTCCCACCGGTCTGACCGGCGTGAAGGATCAGCTGCTCTCCACCGTGTCCTTGGCCGCTCACCCCGGCTGGAGCTGGGCGGACGGTGCTGTCTCAATGAGCACCGCTGGTTCTCAGAACTTCAATGCGAACTATCACGATAGCAACGGCAACTATGCCAATGGCACCAATGTGGCTGTGAACGTTAATGTGGTGAACAAGGCTGACACCGGCGTGACCATCACCGGCCTGCCCGGAACCGTAAGCTACGGTCAGAAGTTCACCCTGGCGGCATCGCAGACCGGTGACACGACCGGCGCGAACAAAAAGTGGACTTGGGATTACGACCAAGAATACTTCAAGCTGGTAGGACCCAATGCAAATACCGAAACAATCACGCTTCAGGCTATCAAGGCCGGTACGCCCAGCAAGGGTATCACCGCGACCTACGAGAGCGGCACCCATAAGGGCAGCGCGACCGTGAACGCCGTCGTGGAGAAAAAGGAAGTCACCGTCACCGCCGGCAGCTACAAGGTGAGCAAGACCTATGACGGCACGACCAACGCAGGCACCGCCACCGGCGAATTGAACGTCACCGGCATCCTCTCCGCCGACAGCGGCGTGACGGTCAAGGTTACGCCCGTTGCCTATACCAGCACCAATGTGGGCGGCCAGACCAGCATGAATGTCAGCATTGCGCTGGACGGCACCGGAAAGGATAACTACAAGATCAAGAACGGTGCAACTACTGTTTCTGTTCCCTGTGAGGTCACCAGGGCAATGCTGACCGTGGAAGGGACCGGCACCGCTTCCGGTACTTACGGAGACAAGCTGAGCGGGCTCACCGTCTCCGGCCTGACCGCGAAGCGGAACGGCACGGTGGTACCGGGTACATGGAGTCTTACCGGCAACACGGTCCCCAACGTGGGCGACAACGGAACATACACCGCGACCTTTACCCCGGAAAGCGGCGTGGACAACTATGACGCGCTGATGAAGGACGGGGTCACACTGAATATCACCAAGGCGGCCTACGGCAACCAGTCCGTCTCCGGCTCCGCCAAGTACGGCACGACCGGTTCCGTGGATCTGAGCCGCTATCTGGCCGCGGGCGGCAGTTTTGGAACAATCACCACAGCAGATAGCGAAAAAGTCCTCAGCGGCGATCCCGTCATGGAGGGCAACTCCCTGAAGTTCACCTTTGTGAACGACGCGAGCAAGGCCAATAAAATGGCCACCATCACAGTTCCTGTAACCGGCGCGACCAACTATGAGAGCTATACAATCACCGTAACGGTTACCGTGAACGACAAGACTACCCCTGTGGTCACCGCTCCTACGGCCAAGACCAGACTGGTCTACAACGGCGCAGATCAGGTGCTGATTGATGCTGGCTCTGCCACTGGTGGTACCTTGCAGTACAGCCTGGCCTCTGGCAGCGGCTACAGCACGGAGCTTCCCAAGGTCAAGAACGCCGGTACTTACACTGTGTACTACAAGGTCATCGGCAACGATGGCTATGCGGATGTACCGGAGAACAGCGTCAGCGTCTCCGTCGCAAAGCGTGCGATCAGCGTCAAGGCAGACAACAAGAGCATGACCGCGAACGGAACGCTCCCCACCTTCACCGTGACCTACGGCAACTTTGCCTCCGGCGACAGCGAAGCTACTGTGATCGAAACGAAAGCAACTGCTTTCTGCACGGCGGACGGCACAAGCACCGGCTCTTTCCCCATCACTGTGAGTGGGACGACTGCACTGAAATCCGGCATGGATACCAATTATGAAGTCGGAACACCTGAAAGCGGTACCCTGACCGTCAACCCTCGCTCCTCCGGTGGTGGCGGCGGCTCCAGCAGCTCCGGCGGCGGCTCGTCCTCTGGTGGTTCGGGCAGCAGTGGCGGCTCCTCCTCCGGCGATTCTGACGATTCCGACAACAATGATAACACCAACCAGCCGGAGGACAAGCCTCAAGCCCCTGTCACCGGTGAAACCAAACCCATACAGCCGGATAAAAACGGCAATGCGGCAGTGGACAACAGCTCTGTCCAGTCCGCCATCGACAAGGCCAAACAGGATGCGAAAAAGAACGGCACCACAGAGAACGGGATTGCCGTTACCGTTCCCATCACCTCGGCGGCAGGCCAGACCTCTTTTAACGTGACCATCAAGGCGCAGACATTGGATCTGCTGGTTAAAGAAAACGTCCGGCAGTTTACCGTAGCAATAGACCATCTGGTTTCGGTTAATATCGGGCTGGATACTCTGAAGCAGCTGGATGCCGCCTCCGCTGGAGGGGACATCATTCTCCGGGCAGATAAGGTGGATGCCCTGCGCTCCACCGAGGCCAAAGCCGCTATCGGCACAAGACCGGCCTACGATCTGTCGCTGGTGTACCTCTCCGGCGGCAAAGAGACGCCGATTACCAGCCTGAATGGACATACCATCTCAGTGCGTTTGCCCTACACACCGGCAAAGGGTGAGCAGACCGGTAATCTCTATGCAGTCTATGTAGACGACGCGGGCAAGGTGGAATGGATCACCAAATCCAGCTACGATGCCAGTCTGAAAGCGGTGGTTTTTGAAACCGGTCATTTCAGCGTTTACGGCGTGGGCTACAAGAACCCTGCCCCGGCCTTTACCGACATTCATAACCATTGGGCTGCGGACAACATCCTCTTTGTTGCCAGCCGAGGACTGCTCTCCGGCACAAGTGACACTACCTTTAGTCCGGGCATCGGCATGACCAGAGGAATGTTCGTCACCGCCCTGGGGCGGCTGGCAGGCATCAACCCGGACAGCTACAAGACCGGGAAATTCACCGATGTGAAAGCCGACGCTTACTATGCGCCTTATGTCAACTGGGCGGCGCAGACCGGCATTGTGGAGGGCGTTACTGCCATCACCTTTGCGCCGGATACCAACATCAACCGGGAACAGATGGCAGTCATCATGGCAAATTACGCCAAAAAGCTGGGCTGCGACCTTCCGAAAACCCTCCAGGCTGTGACTTTTGCGGACAACGCACAGATCAGTAGCTGGGCGAAGGATGCGGTTAAGGTCATGCAGCAGGCGGGCATCCTGGCCGGGAAGAATGGAAATAAGTTTGACCCCAAGGGAACCGCTACCCGCGCCGAGGTTGCCACCATACTGCGGCGGTTTGTGGAGATCGTCATTGACCCGCAGACCGCAAACGGCTGGCAGCAGAATGACAGCGGCCAGTGGAGCTATTACAGAAATGGGAAGCCAGTGAAGGGCTGGCTCTCCGACGACCAGAAGTGGTACTGGCTGGACAAGGCTACCGGAATGATGTTTGCCGGCGGCTGGAAGCAGATTGACGGAAAGTGGTACTACTTCTACACAGACGGGACGATGGCGGTGAATACCACCATTGACGGATATACCATCGGCTCGGATGGCGCAAGAAAGTAATCTACAATAAAAAACAATTTGCCCGTATATCAGCGGACAAAGATAAACGCGGTCGGGTATCAAGAAACCCCACCGCGTTTATTTTTTCTCTTGAAGTGATGAAAAAATAGGAAGCTGGCGTCAATTAAACTGCCAGCTTCCCAATATGAAAAGGTGTATCCCTAAAGCTTATGTACTAAGCTTTAGTTATATGTTCTGCAATTTTTGTGCCCTTCACCGAATCTGTTCAATGGAAGATCCGCATCATTCCGAACACACGTCCGATCACCTGGCAGTCGTCTACGATGATCGGATCCATCGTATCGTTTTCCGGCTGCAGACGGATGTGATCCTTTTCTTTATAGAAACGTTTTACTGTAGCAGAGTCATCGATCAGCGCAACCACGATCTGTCCGTTATAGGCTTCCTGACAACACTGTACAAAAATCTGGTCACCATCCAGAATTCCGGCATTTACCATAGAATCGCCGCGGACATTCAGCACAAAGCACGGCTCACCGGTCGGCACGGATTCTGCCGGAATCGGAAGATAGCTTTCGATATTTTCTTCGGCAAGGATTGGCTGTCCGGCTGCAACATTGCCGACAACCGGAAGGCTCGTCATCTCTGTGCGAACAGCCTGAAAGCTGTCGTCTGTAATCTCAATCGCGCGCGGCTTAGTCGGATCCCTGCGGATATATCCGTTCTTCTCCAGCGTCTCCAAATGAGAATGAACGGAAGATGTAGATTTTAAATGAACTGCCTCGCAGATCTCACGAACTGCCGGCGGATATCCCTTTTTTAAAATTTCTTCTTTTATATAATCAAGAATTTCCTGCTGTTTTGCAGTGATCTTTCTCTGTGTCATAGAAAAATTCCTTTCTGCATTTTAATGTAAATTCAGTATAACATACCCCTGACAAAAAAGCAAACATACATTCCGAAGAAGTGTTCGATTTTTACCGTTTCCTGTTGACATTCGAAAGTACGTTCGATATAATCCATGTATAGAAACATATGTTCGAAACCGTATGTTCGATTGTACTCAGGAGGGGATTTCTATGAACACAACATACAGCACCTATTTTCAGACCGCCAGAGCAGTAGCAGCATATCAGGAGCGTTCCTATCGCAACCACCTGCGCAGAACCAGACAACTGACCAAACGGATCTTTTTCAGCCTTGCAGCGACCCTTATCGCGGTCTTTATCGGTATTTTGACAACCGGATTTTTATCCAGAGCGCAGGCATCCTCCGAACCTGTCCATTATAAGTATTTCCGCAGCATTATGGTATATTCGGGAGATACGCTTTCCGCTATTTCCGGCCGCTATATGGATAATCATTATACATCTGTCCAGGATTATATCGACGAGGTCTGCGAAATGAATCACTTACAGAATGCAGACGATATCCACGCCGGAGATTATCTGATCATTCCATACTACAGCACGGATTTTCACTGAACGGTTCCGTCACATTTTTCGGAAATCATTCCGCTGATACCTGCTATTAGGGCACATATTTTCAAAACTTTAGATTTTTTTTCGTTTTTATGCCGCTTTTTTCTAAGCTCTTTTGCGTATCGTAAAGTTTGTCCGAAGGTTTGCTTTCCCGAGACGCGGATGCTATACTGATAGGACATATGTCAGGCAGGCGATCTGAACACTATTTTTACTATCAGGCGCCATACAAAAGAGGGGAGTTAAAAGCTGCAATGGATAAGAATCATATTCTGATCGTAGAAGATGACGCCGATATCCGTTCCGGAATCGAGATTTATTTAAAAAACCAGGGATATGACGTATCTCAGGCAGGCGATGGAATCGAGGGTCTGGCGATCATTGAAAAAGAAGAAATTGATCTCATGATGCCGCGCATGGACGGCATTACGATGATGATGAAGGTGCGGGAAAAGGGCTATGATTTCCCGGTGATTATGCTTTCCGCCAAATCAGAAGAGGTCGATAAGATCATGGGCTTAAATATGGGTGCTGACGACTACATCACAAAGCCGTTTACGCCCTTGGAGCTTTTGGCACGTGTCAATTCCCAACTGCGGCGCTATAACCGTTACCGTGAAGCGATCGCATCGGCCGAACCGGTCAAGGATACTTACCATGTGCTGGGCGGAATCGAATTGAACGAAGAGACTGTAGAAGTCTTTGTTGATGGTGCACCGGTGCGCCTGACGCCCATTGAGTTTAAAATCCTGCTGCTTTTGATGCGCAATCCCGGACGTGTGTTTTCCGCAGACGAAATTTACGAACGCATCTGGAATGAAAAAGCGGTCAATACTGACACGATTATGGTTCATGTCCGTAAAATCCGAGAAAAAATAGAAATCGATCCGAAGAATCCGAAATATTTAAAGGTGGTGTGGGGTGTTGGTTACAAAATGGAAAAACAGTAGTCCAAAGGCAAAAAGCGTTACAGTGATGCTTGTCATCCTCCTGTCTTTGACGCTCTGTCTGATGGCGTTTCTGCCGTTCTTTCAAACGCGTGCGGCCAGCGAATTTTCCACTCCGCTGACGGAAATGTCCTTTATCGAACAGCTTTATCAGAGTAACTATATTCAATATAAATACTTGAAAGAAAAGACCGATCAGAAAAACTGGTCTTATTCCGATCTGTATCTGACGATCGACTATCTGGGGAGCCGTGAATCAGGTGATCCTGCATTTTCTGCCTCTTCAGCAACTTATCAGATCGCTGACAGAATCTCTTCCGACGCTTCGTCTGACACCCCCGTTTCTGACGGTGATCTGGAAGAAGCCCTGTATAATGTATTTCTGTCACAGATTGATGAAATGAAGGCGGGTGCAGAGAAACTGACGCAATATGTCGATTACTGTGCACAGGATACTGCTTCCGGTACGCAAATCGGAAACAGCAGTGTTTCTGAACTGACTGCGCTTTTAAACGGACAAACCTCGACAGAGCATCCGTCCTATATTTATTATGCAGTTATCGAATATGATGCCGCCGGACATGTCAGCAGCTGCCGCGCTTATTTTGGCGACGAGTCCGACAGCCTTTTAAAAAAGCTGGAAACTGCCGGAAGAGAACAGTATTTTCAGCAGTTTTCTGATGACTCCGACAGCCTTTTGTTAGATTTCGATTCAGACTCTGGCCAGACTTACCGTTACCGTGTTTCGCTTTCCGGTCCTTCGAATATGCGGATCATTTATGCCATCACCCAACAGCAGTATCAGAAGATTCTTTCTTCCCGGGATCTGTTCATGAGCGATACCAATTACGATAGCCTCCAGTATCAGAGCTATTGTGCCGCCGGGGTTCCCCACGTGCTGATCGGTTTTTTTGCTGCAGCATTCCTGTTCGGTGGTTTTATGGTTCTCTTGTTTGAAAAAAGAGGTTACTGTATCCGCAGCTTTTCCATCTGCCAGCTTCCGATCGAGATAGCAGCAGTGCTTCTCTGTCTGTTTTTTCAGGGACCCTATTTCCTGACTCATCTGATCTGCGGCGTTCAGCAAGGACAGCTCTTTCCGAACCTGACAAAGCATGTTCTTTCGCCGCTGCATTTGTCCGGGACGCTGTATCTGTTTTTGGCGATTGTTTTTTTCCTTTGCTTTTTCGTCGCCTTTCTTCTCGGCACGATAGCAGCAGGCTGCCTGCGCAGCAAACAGGAGTTTCGCGAGCACAGCCTGATAATCCGCTACTGGCGCAGGATTATGAATGCCTGGAACCGGTTCTATCAGGAGCTTGTCAGCTTCGATATCGGCACAGACGCCAAGAAAATGATTTCCAAATTGGTCATCGTCAATTTTATTATCCTGTTTGTCATTACGTTTTTCTGGGTATGGGGCTTTGTTCCACTGTTGATTTACTCCCTGATTATCTATTTCCTGCTCAAAAAATACGTCTATGACATACAAACCAAATATCAGAACCTCCTGCGCGCGACCAGCTCGATCGCAAGAGGGGATTTCGATACCGCTTTTTCAGAAGACTTCGGCGTTTTCGAAAGCTATAAAAAAGAACTTTTACAGATTCAGACTGATTTCAAGAAAGCGGTAGAAGAAGAGGTCAAGAGCCAACGGATGAAGTCCGAGCTGATCACCAACGTATCTCATGATCTAAAGACGCCGCTGACTGCAATCATTACCTATATCAACCTGTTAAAGGAGCCGGGACTTACCCCAATGCAGCAGCAGGAATATCTCGATACGCTGGACAAAAAGGCGCTCCGCTTGAAGGTACTGATCGAAGACCTGTTCGAAATCAGCAAGGCAACTACCAATAACGTTACCCTGCATTATGACAATGTCGATATCTGCAACCTGCTTCGACAGTGCTATCTGGAATATGAAGCCCGCATGCAGGAAAAGAATCTGACATTCAAATTTCAGCTACCGGAAGAAAAAGTAATTTTACGGCTTGATCCGCAAAAGACGTTTCGTATTTTTGATAACCTTTATACCAACATCAGCAAATATGCCATGCCATCCACGCGCGTCTATGTTACTGTGACCGACAGCGCATCCGAAACGCAGATTGTGATCCGAAACATTTCCCAGATGGAGCTGACCGTCTCCGGAGAAGAGCTGACCGAACGTTTCGTCCGCGGAGACGGCTCCCGCAACACAGAGGGAAGCGGACTTGGTCTCGCCATCGCAAGAAGCTTTACTGAGCTGCAGCACGGCACAATGCAGATTCTTCTCGATGGCGATCTGTTCAAGGCGATTCTGACCTTCCGCAAGCCGGGCGCTGAACCGGTCGATAACCGATCGGAACACCTGGATACCGCACATTCTGCAAACGCCAATTTATCTGGCAATTTAAATTGCCCCGGCGCTGCAGACAATCCTGCAGAGGGTATCGAACCACCTCCGATTTATCGCCCAAGCCGATGGAGAAGCGATAAAAACCTTCGCAAGCACAGGCAGAAAAAGTAACAAGAGAACGGAAAAACGGTCACTCAGTCCAACACTGGAAGAGTGACCGTTTTCGATTCCGCACAATAGATTGCACGCATTACAAGTCAACGAAAAATCATAACTCCCGCAATTTTACTGTTTTGGCAGCTTTCCGTTTATGATCGTCCTTCATCGCAGCGTAATGCTTCCGTGTGGTATTGACATCCTTATGTCCCAGAACGTCTGCAACGAGGTAAATATCCCCGGTTTCCTGATACAACGTCGTGCCGTAGGTGGAACGGAGCTTATGGGGCGTGATCTTTTTTGTCGTTGTGACGAGAGAAGCGTATTTTTTGACCAGATTTTCCACGCTGCGCACCGCCATGCGCCGATTCTGCAGGGATAAAAATAATGCATCCTCGTGGCCACTCATCGGAATCATATGTTTGCGTTGATCCAGGTAGGAGAGAAGCGCTTCCTCCACCTCTTCCCCAAAATAGACGACGTCCTCGTATCCACCCTTGCGTCGCACCTTGATTGCGAGATTATCAAAATCTACGTCGCTGATATCCAGACCGACACACTCCGACACACGAATACCGGTTCCCAGCAAAAGTGTCAAAAGCGCAAGATCGCGCACCTTCGTCTTATCGTGGAACTTCATCTGACTTTTGGTCATTTTGGTGCCGTCCTCCACCTGGTCAAGCAGAATTGCGACCTCGTTGGGGTCCAGACGCACGATTTCCTTGTCATGGAGCTTCGGCATTGGCACTAAGGACGCAGGATTGCTTTTAATCTGTTCGTCCCGGAAAAAATAATTATAAAACGAGCGCAGGGAAGCGAGCTTACGGCGCTTCCCGCGTTCATCGTTGGTATATTCCGTACCGTCGTCTTTGACATAATACGAAAGATATTCCAGATATTCCTCGATATCCGCCTTTGTGATCTGATCCAGAACTGACAGCGGAAACTCTATGATATCCATCTTCGAAAGCACGCTGTTATTTTTGTGCAGAAACTCAAAAAAGACACCGAGGTCATACGCATAGGCAAGCCGCGTGCGGGGCGCGGTCGTCTGTTCGATTCCACGGAAATACTGGCGACAGAAGCGCGGCAGCTCTTCCTGCAGCTTTCGCAGCTGGAGGATATTTTCCTTTGCAGTTTCATCATGGTAATTGTTACTGTTTTTCATGTACCCTCCATTCCGCAAGACCACTCTGAACCGCGGTGAACATCCGATCCTTCACACCCGGATTTTCCAGGTTCAGCTGACGCAGCAGCTGCTTGACATATTCTCTGCGAGTATGTCCGTCTGCAGGGCAGGGGCTTTTGACAACCGGAACATCGTGCTTATGGACAAATCCGATCACATCCGCTTCTTTCATATAAACGAGCGGACGGATCACCGTCAGGTTCATCCGATCCAGAAAAGTGACTGGGGCAAACGTATGGAAGCGCCCTTCATAAATCAAAGACAGCATCAGCGTCTCCACGACATCGTCCTTGTGGTGTGCATAAGCAATTTTGTTGCAGCCTGCCCCACGGATCGCTTCATTTAATGCGCCTTTCCGCATTTTTGCGCACAGTGCGCAGGGATTTTTTTCTTTCCGTTGGTCAAATACGATCGAAGCGATCTGCGTCGGCACAATTGTATACGGGACATCCAGCTCTTTACAGAGTGCCTCTATTTTGCCCAAATTTAAGTTTTCAAAGCCAAGGTCGACAGTTACCGCATGCAGTTCAAAGGGATGCGGATAAAAGCGTCTGAGCGTGCTCAGCGCATAAAGAAGCGTCAGGGAATCCTTTCCACCGGAAATCCCGACTGCGATTTTGTCTCCGTCCTGAATCATTTCATAATCGTCTGCGGCTCGCCGCACCTGGCTCAATACCTGTTGTAACGTCATGCTGTTTCCTCGTTTCATAATTACCGGCGTCTGCACGCCGGAATGGTTTTCTCATCCTGATTTTCCTTTTGACAGTATACTATTTTTTCTTTCTTTTTGCAAAGAGACCGCAGTGATTCCTACCGGATTTGGATCGATCCTAGGTTTCTATCGGGATTCGCCTTGAAAAAAAGTGCTCGACAGAGTAAACTAATAGAATATCCAATCATGATAAAGGAGCAGGTGCATGCAGGAAATCAAATGTCCCAAATGCGGCGAAGTCTTTCAGGTAGACGAATCCGGCTATGCGGCGATCGTCAGACAGGTCCGTGATAAAGAATTTGAGAAAGAGCTTTCCGAGCGTAAAGCGCAATATCTTTCTGAAAAAGAAAACGCTGTCCTTCTGGCGCAGACCCAGACGAGACAGGAGCTGGCGGAGGAAATTTCCCGGCTGCAGGCAAAGCTTGCGGCAGCAGAGAGCGCACGGCAGCTGGCAGAGGCAGACGCCCGTTCCCGGCAGGAAAAGCTTTTGTCCGAACAGGAAAAGGCTCTGTCCCAAAAGGACGCTCAGATCAGCCTTTTAAATGCCAAAATCACATCTGTACAGGAAACTGTAGACAAGGATATCGCCCTGGCGGTTTCCAAAGCAGCTGCCCAGAAAGAAAAGCAGATCAACGAAATGGACCGGCAGATTTATGACCTGACCGGTAGAATAGAACATGCAAAACAGGAAACCCGGCTCCGAGAGCAAAATATTAAGGAGCAATACGAAGAACGCCTCCGCATGAAGGACGAGGAAATCGCCTATTATAAGGATTTCAAGGCGCGCCAGTCCACCAAAATGATCGGAGAAAGCTTAGAGCAGCACTGTGAGACAGAATTCAACAAGCTGCGCGCAACCGGTTTCCAGAATGCATACTTTGAAAAGGACAACGATGCCAGAACCGGCAGCAAGGGCGATTATATTTATAAAGAAACGGATCCGGACGGAATCGAATTTATTTCCATCATGTTTGAAATGAAAAACGAGATGGATGAAACCGCAACGAAAAAGAAAAATGAAGATTTTTTCAGGGAGCTGGATAAGGACCGGCGCGAGAAAGACTGCGAATACGCCGTTTTAGTGTCCATGCTGGAGCCAGACAGCGAGCTGTATAACACCGGCATCGTGGACGTTTCCTATCGATATCCGAAGATGTATGTGATCCGTCCGCAGTTTTTTATCCCGATGATCACGCTGCTGCGCAATGCTTCTCTGAATGCGCTGCGGTATAAACAGGAGCTTGCTGTCATCAAAAATCAGAATATTGACATTTCCCATTTTGAGGAAGATATGAATGATTTTAAAGAGAAATTCAATCGGAATTTCCGTCTGGCGAGTGAACGGTTCCACCGCGCAATCGATGAAATCGACAAAACGATCGACCATCTTCAGAAGACAAAGGAGGCCCTGCTTTCTTCTGAAAACAACCTGCGGCTTGCAAACAACAAGGCGGAAGATCTGAGCATCAAGCGCCTTACGAAAAACAACCCGACGATGAAAGCGAAATTCGACGAGCTTTCTTCGCATGACGGAAAGGAGAGTACCTGATATGAAATTTCGCTGGGAAAAAAAATATCTATACTGGGGCGTAACGGCGCTTCTGGTTGTAATCGGCGGGCTGCTCGCCTATTATCTGATCTTTCACGGCGGTAACTTTAAAGATCATCTGCAGAATCTGCTGCACATCTGCATGCCGATTCTGGACGGCTTTATTCTGGCATGGCTGATGTGTCCGCTGGTAAACGCCATCGAGCATTTTGCATTGTATCCCGCCAGAGACTGGCTGATTTCCCAAAAACCGTCCTTACAGAAAAAAAAGAAACAGCTGACCAGCTATTGCCGCGGCATTTCGATCGTCCTGACGCTGTGCTTTGTCCTGTTTTTGGTGTACGGATTTTTCAGAGTTGTAATTCCGCAGATCATTGGAAGTATCCAGAGTATTGTCGGTCAGTTCCCCAGCTATGTAAAAAACGTCAGTGACTGGGCAGAAAAACTGCTTGCTGATAATCCAGACATCGAAACGACTGTATCCGATCTGATCGATCATTATTCGACAGATCTTGAAAACTTCCTCAATAAAATCATGATGCCTCAGATCAATGCCATCGTGAAAACAGTCTCCCTAAGCATGTTAAGCTTTGCGAAGGCAGTCTGGAACCTCGTTATCGGACTGATCATTTCCATCTATCTGCTTGCCAGTAAGGAACGCTTTGTCAGCCAGGGAAAGAAGCTTTTATACGCTTTCTGGGATACCAGACAGGCTAATGTAATTATGGAAGACTTCCGTCTGATCGATTCCACCTTTGGTGGATTTATCAGCGGAAAAATTTTGGATTCAGCCATCATCGGTGTTCTCTGCTTCGTTGTTGTCAGCATCATGAAAATGCCATATCCAATGCTGATCAGCGTCATAGTCGGCGTTACCAACATTATTCCGTTCTTTGGTCCGTTTATCGGAGCCGTACCCTGTGCATTGCTTATTTTAATGGTCAATCCGATGCAATGCCTGTATTTTATCATCTTCATCTGGATTTTGCAGCAGTTTGACGGCAACTTCCTTGGGCCTAAGATTCTTGGCGATTCCACCGGCCTTTCCGGATTCTGGATTATTTTTTCCATCACCATCTTCAGTGGTCTCATGGGTGTACCGGGCATGATTCTCGGTGTTCCGATCTTTGCTGTTTTTTATGCGCTAATCAAACGCTACGTCAACCGCAGTTTGCAAAAAAAGGGCATGTCCGATAAAACAGAAGAGTACCAGACACTGGATTATGTCGATGTCCAGACCGGCAGCTTTATTTCCAAACCGGAAGATAAGCCCGCAAGACATCGCACGAAACAGTTTTCGTTCCGGAATTTTAAAGAAGATTTGAAGACGTTTATTCCGCACCCTGCAGAACATCCGGACGAAAAAGCGCAAACAACTTCGGATAACGCTGCGCCAGCCGTAGAATCCAATCGAAAAACAGAAGATTCGAGTTCGGAACAAAGCAAAAAATAATCCGGCTTGTTTTATTGTTATTTTATTCACAATGTTTGTTAAAAATTTAAAATAAACCTCAGAAGGATGATTACCTATGAAATTTGTTATTCAATGTACTACACAGGCAAGCGTTACAATCGACCAGAAGCTATATTCTGAAATTGGAAAAGGGTTCCTCGTCCTGATCGGAATCTGTGACGAGGACACAAAAGAAACAGCAGACAAAATGGTTCGCAAGCTGATCGGAATGCGGATTTTTTCGGATGAAAACGGAAAAACGAACCTCGCGTTAAAAGATGTCGACGGACAGCTTCTTTTGGTTTCCCAATTTACCCTGTACGCGGACTGCAAAAAAGGCAACCGGCCGTCCTTTGTCAAAGCCGGATCGCCACAACATGCAAATGAGCTTTACGAATACATCATCGACGCCTGCAAAAAGGAAGTTCCCGTCGTGAAAACCGGCGTATTCGGTGCGGAAATGGAGGTCGCGCTGATCAATGACGGACCGTTTACAATCATTCTGGATTCAAAAGACCTGGCGTGAGCATATAAACATTATAAAACGGATTCCAGATATGTGACATATAAGATGGTATATAATTGGTATATAATAAGACATAAATTGCAGACATTTAAATATTTAAATTACAGATTTTAATTATAATTGGAAATTACAGAATCTACGAAAAAAGCGACAAACCCAGGAGGCAATCATCTGCGTCAGCAGATATATGCCTCCTGAACTCATTTTTATCAAACCCCCCGCAAGTTTAACGAATTAGTTAGCACCGAAGCAAAACGTATTTTTCTGCGAAATCACGAAAAGCGGTGCTAACTATTCGTTAAACTTGGCTTTTGCGAATAGTTGGATGTCTCAATCAAAACCTCTCTCTCCGAATTAAACTGCATCTAATTTCCGCTTCTGCTGCCCGAACCGATCCACTGTATATATTTTTATAAACATCCAATTCATTTGTTTCTTTTTCATTAATTCGAGTACAAATAATGTATTCCAATTACTTTCTCTGAATTCTTCTAAAAATGATACATTTTGAAAATATAAATACTTATTTACCCATTTTCTAATATTCACTAAAGTACGGAATTCACTTGCTTCATTTTGGGGAAAATCATTATATGTTGACTTTAATTTTTCCACTAATCTTGAATCATGATCATAGTTTATTACTATCCTCTCTTTTTCTTTACCATACTTACTAAATTTATTTAACAAAAAAATATCATCTTGTGCGCTAACACCTTGCATAAAGCAATCCTGTAATGAATAATATCTCATATTCTATATCTATCTCTTCCCCCTTATT
>ERZ773218.1785-NODE-1785-length-19161-cov-5.608134_pt1 | contig 19161 bp, 18 predicted proteins | sample MGYA00580527_ERZ773218 | MGnify/ENA primary metagenome ERZ773218 (study PRJEB29015, sample SAMEA2737763) | human gut metagenome | biome: human gut; feature: human-associated habitat; material: faeces | place: China | collected 2012 ...
ATGCGCTTTAGCCTCCTCTAAAAAACTAATAGTTTTTTCGTGTCATTTAGAGTGTTGCACAAAAAGATCAATTAGCCAAGGCGCAGGATTTGACGTTTACGCCTTTACCTCACTAATATTACTAACTAATTTGCTTAATTTCATGAATATTCATTTTAAAAGAAGGAGCTTCAAAAATCTCCTTTTTTCTTGAAAAATCCGAAAATAGTATCATTCTTGTCACCCCTCCTCGTCATTATTTCAAATATTTATTTTTCCAGCTTTGCTCATATGAAATAACATTCTCACTAATATCGCTATATTCGAAATCAGTTCTCATATTGCCATCCGCTTCAACAATCATTGTCATTACTGACCATCTACTTTTATCATCAAGTGATTTTCTTTCTGATGCTAAAATTTTATCAACATCCATAAACAATTTTATGATCTGAGCTTTACTTATCTCTTTCTGGCTAAAGCAGTCGGTATACCTACCATCTTTATCACTAGTATAATATTTCATACTATAGCTCCCTGTAGTATATCCAACGTACAGAACCATTTTCTTCCATCCTTCAGGGAGAAATGGATGAATCATATCATACACTTTCTGAAAAATCTCATTACTCATTTTTATTCCTCCTGACCATTAGGAAATACCCTAACACTTTCTTCTCCAGCAATAGAATACGTAACTATTACCGCTATTGGTCTCTTCGAATCTCCGTCATAAACTGGCTCTACATTTACAGTTACTTCTTTTCTATCCTTTACTTCTTTTGCCAATTCATTTTCAAAATTCTTGTAGTCATTCCTATTTATGCTCGCATCTTGTGGAATCATATTTTCCAAGCCATTCGATCCATCAAATTGATCGCCAATTAAATGTCCTCTATCATCGCCTTCCTTTTGATCACCCTTTCCTATATCCTCTATTGAATCTTTAATCGGAAGCCGCCCTTCTCTTTCTTTCATACGTAAAGTTCCTTCAGCTGATACAATACGTCCTTGATTGTCAGTAGTATATTTATATCCACTAATTTCATACTCTGTATTCGGTGCTAGTTCATTCTCTACTCGGTACAACTTTCCGTTATCATCATAATAGTATGTTTTACCATCAACTCCTTCTTGATGCGGATTTTCTTTTTCTTCTTCATCCGAGTTATCAATCTCTTTACTAAATAGATTGTCCAAATACTGCTTAGCTTCCTCTGAATTACTTTCTGTTTCCGGCTTTATATCTTTATAGTTTTCTACTTCTGGCTGTTTATTCTCACTGATTTCATTTTTTTCTGATATTTCGCCCACTAATATACACCTCCTTCCAACTTGTATAATTCTGTAAATCTACAGAGGATATCATTATATGATGAATCTCTAACTGATTGTTCATAAATTAACAATGCCATCACCAAATCTATTTGCCGTTTTGAATAATTATTAAGCGTTAGTGACAGATTGTCTGCTACACTATGCACCCAAGCTGAAATATCACCACATTTTTTTGATTTTTCAATTGCTTTCTCTGCCCCTAAAAAATCATACACCAGACTTCGCAATGTTTCGATTGCTTTTTCTTGATCTGCAGTAATATAATCAATAAAATCACATTTTACAGATGTGTCAATTCCAGATCTTAATACGGCATTCTTAAGATTCTGAATGTCTACTCTATCCCCTTTTCTGTAAATTTCTTTCCTCATGATACAATCTAGCAAGGATTTCTCCACAATATCACTATTAACAGTATCACAAGGATACTTTACCATTGATTTCATATAAGGTGCTTCTTGTCCTTCATATTTATCAATTTTACAAAGTACAGGTTCAAGCCAGTCACTTTGTGAGATTGCTGCAACACCCTTTTCAAGTTTTGCCAGTTCTACAATTTGATTATCTGTAAGTCCCGCTGCTTTTCCCACTAACTCACGATCTGAATAATCTGGCAATCGTAGAATAATCTTTGTATTTGTATTCCTAATTACGGACATATCTAATAAGCCCGGTGATTGATCTGCTATCACAAATCCCTCTCCATATGTTCTCATTTCCGCAATTGAATTAGCCAACATCTCAACAGACTTTCCAAGCATATTCGATCCTTCACTTGATTGTTCTGTGGATGTTCTCTTAAGAAGATTATGTGCCTCTTCCAACACTGTAATATGTTTTAAGGAATCATTTGCATTTGCCCCTACCATTCTTTGTTCCATACGGTGTTCTTGAAGTTTTAACACCAATAATCCCATAATTAACGATTTTGTTTCTGTTGAACCAACACGACTAAGATCAACAATAACATTCTGGTCAAATAATGCTACATCCATAATATCATCGGGTGTAAATATCAGTCCGTTAATACCATTGGTAAGAGACTTAAGTCGTGTTACAAGTGAGCCTGTATAATCTCCTTTATTATCTGCGGAGTAATCGCTTTCATCCAAAACAATTTTAATTTGTTTTACAACATCTGAAAATGTCGGGAATAGATTATCGTCGTACTTATTAGTTGACTTCTCCAAATTCCAACCTGCGCTTATATAAGCTCTTTCAACAGAATCTTTTAATATAGCTGGCATTGCGGCATACATAGGCCAGCACACATTAAATATCTCAATCAAGCGATCCAGGTGTTCCAAAATGTGCGTATTCTTAGGAAATCTAAAAGGGTTGATTCTAAGCATCTGAACATCTTTCATATTGGGATTCGTTCCATAAGTTACCACACCTTGTTTACTTCCGATAACTTCCTTATATTCACCCTTTGCTGGTTCAATAACCAAAAAGTTAACGTTTTCTTTACCCAATCTTTCAAGCAATTTATATATTGTATTTGATTTTCCTGAACCAGTTGACCCAGTAATAAATGTGTGTTTAGTTAGTTCTTCTTTTGAAAGACTTATCCTCTGTTCTGGAATCTTTTTTCTCATATGATAGCCACTGCCAATTTCAAGATCCAAGTTTCCTTCAAGCAATGAATGCGGCTCCCTTCCAAAAGATACTACTTCGAGCACCGGAAGTCCACTAACAGATTTTCTTGGGAAATTTAACGCTTTTGCCAATTCCTTACCTGAAAGCGGTGTTGTTGGTGTAACAAGAGTCGGATACATCAGCCATTCGTCTTCAAGTGATGTTTTAAGTCCAAATACTGGATGTTGTAGTTTCTGTACACTAGACAAAATATTTTTTGCCGCTTCTGTATCAATATCTCCATCCCAAAAATTTATGGCTGCCTTTGTGCAATATGATTCCTCCCCTTGTGTAAGTGCAAGATACATATGTGCTACATTATTTGCAATTACAGGACTGTCAGAAATAATATACGATGCAAACTCCCACATTCCTAATGCAGAACTTTCTTCTATTCTCTTAATTTGGTTTTCAATTATTTCTAAGGTATGTTTAACACCATAATTTGTGTAACTCTGTGTAAGGCTCTCATTTTTCCCTACGTTTGCAGTTACGCTTGATGATCTTGCAAAGGAAACTCCAAAATTAGCAGAAGCATTATATCCACTACTAACTCCCGATGATTCACTCGTCCCAGTAGTATCAGTCTGTGAGCGATTCCATGTATGGTGATAATCTCCCCCCAAATGTTTACCACCTGCATGTCCACCTAAACTATCACTACTACCCTTCGTCATTGCATTAGAAATACTCGTTCCTGTTGACATATTTACAGAAGAATGCACCCCTGCACTTACTCCAAGATTCACCCCAAAATTTGCAGATGATGAAATTCCATCTGATTCAGTATATGTATAACCTGTTTGCCAACTAGCATAGGGTGCCAATGCTGTGTATAACTCATACAATCTGTTTTTACTTTCAAGTTGTTCCTTAATCGGTTTAGCCAGTAATACAATTGTATATTCTTGTGATTCATCTTCCGGTACTATTCCATCAAGTAGCTTTTCCATACTCTGACTTATAAAATCCTCTGATTTTTCAGATGCAACATTTGATACAATCGCTATTGATTTGACCCTTCCATCAGCAGAGCCGTTTATATCATTCAGGCACTTTGGTATACCTACTCCATAATCTCTGTATTCTGAATGCAACGCCCTAATTTCTGCTCCAGGGAAATTCCCCTTCATTGCTCCTATTACACGTGAATATAATTCATCTACAATTGCAGGCTCTGACTGTCTTTCGCTGGTATTTACCACTCCAATAGTAATCTGACACTTTTCCTTTGTTCTATGATAGATAAGCGCAATATTACAATCCTCTTCACTAAGTACATGATACACGTTCACTAATTTGTCTAAACTTTGTTCTTCGGTATCCGTTACCCATTTTGTAATATCAAAAAATCTGATTCGATTATCTTCATCAAAACTATCAAAAGAATTATCTACAGGGGAATAAATTGTTCCTAATTGCTCAAGATATGCCTGATAAACTTCTATTCCTATGGCACCCATATTCTTTTGAATAATTGATTTTGTTTCCTCCCCATTCATGTCCGGTTTTCCGCTAAGATACGCTACTCTTTTTGCTTCTACCTCTTGTAGCTGTTTGGGGCTAAGTGCTGATAATGATGAAATCCCATCACCAGCTTTTTTTGCTGCTTTGACTGCTTTTCCAGCAAGATATTGCTTCGTGTTTGTCAATATACCCATGTCATTCACCTTCCTTTCCTTTGGATCAGAAAGGCGCATAATGCAACAATAATACAAACCACTGTTGCTAAGATAATTTTGTCGTTTTTCTTTTTCATAGATATCAACCTCCCACCTTAGCTTTTCTTTCCTTTAATTTCTGATTAATAATTCCAATCAACTCCCTAACTACCATATCTACATTTTTAAGTTGCTCTTCTGTCAGTGTTTTCCATAATTCTTCTATTGCATCAATAAAGGTATAACCATAAAATGCAATCATCCGGGCAGCGCGATTGTTTTTTTCGACATCAGCTACACTTACCTTAAAGCCTTCTTCTTTCTTTTGTTCTAACAGAGTAGTGATTTTTTTGCTATATCCCATGTCTATTGGACTTATCAAGCCAAAGAAATTATTCTTAAAATCAACACCGCTTTTTTTCATAATTTCTTCAATACTGTCTGTCGATAATACCGTATTATACATCTCCCCAAGTTTCCGGAACATCTTCATTATATTTTTATCTGTTCTAAATACGTTAATAAGTGGCACTTTATCCCAAAATCCATTTTGTGCTGCTCTCACATAGGTACAAATAATTTCTTCACATTCATTTCGTTTTTCACTTTGGCTTACCCTTTGAGCTGCAATAAATCCACTCTTTATAAAGTTTGGCAATAATTTAAGAGTTACATTTACAAGTTCATCAAGTCCAAATGCAGGAATTGGCGTGGGCATTCCACGGTACTTAACAGGTAATGCCAATACTTGGACAATCCTTATATCATCCATTCCCATAGATGCATTCATCCTCATGATTTCATTTTCAAATGCGTTTACTTCTTCTTCATCTCCAGAGCATTGTGTCAACACAATAATAAAAGGAACACCTATTGAATGAAGTTCTTTTATAAACTCCAACTCGGCTCCCTGATAGCGATTACTACCCGAGTTTATACAATACCATATTGCATGTACTCTATCATATGGATCATTTGATGATGATTTTGATGCTATTGTTGCCTTAATAGATTTTATTGATTCCTTTGTCTTTTCGGAATCAAGTTCCAAACCCACGGTGTCCCAAATATGAATATGTATATCCCCATTCTCGTATTCATCTATATGTTCAGTAACTGGTCTTCCACTTCCAGTAGCCGCCATTTCAGATCCAAATACGGCATTTATTAAAGTACTCTTTCCTGTCCCTGTAATTCCTGCAACCATAATATTAGCAACTGGCAAATCATCCTCTTTAAGTCGAGAATCTAATTCTTTTTCTAATTCTTCTTGTTGCTGATTAAATTTCTGTTCACCTGTTACATTTTCCATCATAAAATCCTCCTATTTTTTCATATTTGTAAGTTCCGCTTTAAGCCGTTGTTTTACAATCTCATTGTTTTTTAATTCACTATCAGATGAAAGATGAATTACGCTCATTAATGCTTTAAAATAATCCTCTCCTACTTGCTGAACATATGCGTATGCAACTGCTGCGCTTAAAAGAGGTACACACATAAATGGTGTAGCAATTAATCCAACTACCACATCATTAAACATTTCACTTGCAAAATTTCTTGATTTTATTCCTATTAAACCATTTAATTCTGTAATCATTTTTATACACATGCCATGTACCACCGGAATGCATCCACCCGGAACAAATCCAATTTTCGATGCTGACGAAGAATATTTGGATATGATTCTATTGCCATGTAACTCGATACTTTTTATTCTTTCCTTCCTGCTCTCATCTAATTCTATAAGTTTCTTTTCCAAGATTCTCACTTTGAGATTCATGTAATCATTAATACTTGCTCGCAGTAAGTCCTCTATTCCATATGCCTGAATACTCATCCCTCTTGCAGTAACATCTTTTGCTAGTACTCGTTTTAAAGACACTTCTTTCAGATTACTTTTTATTTGCTTTTCCAAAGCTCCTTCTTCATCAGAAAAGCATTGCGTAAGTACAATGATAAAAGGAATTTCATAATCTATTGAAAGTTTTCTTATTAATTGTAATTCGTATGGTTCAAATCTACTACTTCTGTTGTTTACACAGAACCATACTAAATGTATATCATCCTCTGTCATTTTTGCTCTTGTAATTTCTATATGTTTTTTTATCTCTTCTAAAGTTTTGTTAGTTATAGAGTTATCAATTTCTAAGCCAACCGTATCATACATATTCAAAGAATAACCTATCATCCCATACTTACCATCATAATATTCTCCGACCGGAAGCAACATATGTTTTGAATATACTTCGTTCTCTTTTGTAACTGCTTGTCCTATTCCGGTTGGTGCTAAGTCTTCTTCCAAAACGGAATTAATTAATGTGCTTTTGCCTGCACCTGTTTTACCCATTACAATTATATCCACATTTTTCATTTATCTTCCCTCAAATACATACTCTGATACCATCTCCAAGCCAAATGGTTCGATAATTACTGGATTTCCTTCAGTATCTTTCAAATTTGTCTTAAACGCTTTTGCCAAAGTTACTACTAACTTTACTTGATCCGTAATTTTTTCTATCTCATCTATTGTTTCTTGAACTTCATCTTTATAGCACATTGTCAATACAATCATTACTTTTAATTCAGGAAATTCATCTTCTATTTGTTTAATAAGATCTTTTTCTACATCTTCTATTCTTCCTGTTACTGCTGAAACGCAATATACCACTGCCGATAAACCACCTTCAGACAATTCTCTAATCGTTTGGAATGCATGTTCTATATTAGTTATCCCTAAATCAATGCCATTGACTTCATACCACTGTGCATGATTACACTCATCCATATACTGAATATACTTCTCGTTCATTTCTTTCGAGTAATTATAACCATTAAGTTCCTCCAACCCCTCTATTAACATCGTTTTTCCAACCGATTTCTTCCCTAAGACTGCTATTTTTGTTGTACCAAGAATACAATTTATTTCTCTATCGCCATAGAATTTTTCGATTGTCTCACATAAATAATGATAATTTTCTGTCGTGCCCTCAAATAGAATATCTACTCCTTTATTCTTCCTATTATATATTTCATCTATCTTTGCAACAATTTCCTTTGCCCTTTCACGAATAGTAGTATTTGTATAATACTGCCTTGATAAAGATGAACTACCAGAAAGTACAGTCCATTCTCCTATTTCATTCTTAAAATAATAAGACATCTTTTTCGTGTATGGATTGCATACTACTCTTATGGAATTTCTTTTCATAGCATATCTCTCCTATTCTATTATTTGAATTGCGTCACCTTGACTCCTAATCCACATATCGATTCCTTCACCAAATACCTCTGCTGACAAGGTATATATTCCATCTTCTTCAGATATAATTTGGGCTGTTGGAAGTCTATCTAAAACTGCCTCAATTGAACAGCCAGAATATCTGAAACGGATTTTTCTTAATCTTCCACCATACATAAATTGAACTCTTTTTCTAAATTCTCCCTCCTGAAATCGATCCTTATAAGGGACTACAAATTTTTCCTTAAGTGCTTTTATTTCTTTAATTCGATCTATTCGATATATTGTTGGAAAGGCATCATTTATTACATTAAAACCATTTTTTGTACTATCTTCATCTATAAATCCTGCCATATAAAAATAGTATTCCGAAAACATAATTGCTGCAGGTTGCACTTTACGAATAACTGTTGTCTTATCTTTTAATCGTTCATATATTATTTCTATATATTGATGATTATGTATCGCCTGTCCAATTTCCCACATCTTATCAATAAAAACCGTTTTATGCCTTGGCTCTATATAATGAAACGCTTCATTTCCAATAAGCTCCTTAACAAGTTTTTGATTCGCTAAAGGAACACAGCACTCTATTAGTTTCTCTAGCATTATGTTCATTTCTATTTTTATAAAAGCACGACTATCAAGAAGGATTTTGCATATTGCCAATATTTCCGCATTGCTAAACTTATGTTGATATATCTGTTCTAAGCGATATCCCTTCTCTATTCTATCGTAAATCACAGAATTAACTATGCCTGAATCAGATACCGATTGATCCAAAAAATTTCTTATATCATCAATATCCCTTTGAATACTTCTCTCATTAACTCCAAAATTTGCTGCTTCGGTTGCCTTATTAATTACAGCCCCATTAATTAGTCTCGTATATATGCCCAAAACTCGCTCAATCTTATCCGCACTGTTATTATCCGAAAGCACTTTAATCCCCCTCTCCCTTCCATCTGACATTCGTATCATAGCATATCAAGTAGACACATTCTGTCATTCCTTTGTTACATATTCTTTTTTCTCCAATTTTTGTATTTTCCCGAAACAATTCTTTTATCAATAGGCTTTTCTGCGTCTTGGGGAATTGCCCATACTTTACCAAACTTTTTGCATTTTCTATTCGCCCATCATTGCACATTGTCTGTCGCATTAAGTGCATATTGCCCCTTCTTTCTGTCGTTTGTAGTGGCTCATGATGTCGTTAAACAATACAATGCAAATAGATTTAACATAAACTTCTGGACGCTGTGACCAGAAGTGTCCTATTCCACTCCCAATGCCTTAAATACCGCATCTTCCGCACTGGAATACGGTATAATCTGAAATGAACTCATAAGCTCTAGTGGTACAGTTGCCATATCTGCAAATGATGTAGCAGGAAGCAGCACTTTCTTTGCACCACTATCTAAGCACACCTGCAGAGTGTTTGCCAGTTCTTCCACCTTGAGCATTGTTCCGCTGATACGTTTTCCATTTGCTTTCAGATAACTGAATGCAGTGTTGGACGCTTCTTTTGCTTCCCTGTCAGTTCCGATACCAGTTCTCTCAAACTTACCACTGCCCTGCAACATCTGTGATTCCAGTCGGAATACACCGATCATGCCGGATTTTCCATTAGAAACTGTATATACCTGCCCCGGATTGCACATTCCTTCCAGAATGAGCTTGCCACCACTCTGCTCCGGTACCGATACATAATGCTCCTCGAAGGTTTCGTTATCTATGTAAGAGAATTTTACATCATAGAACTCCATGCCGCCCAGCTTTTTGAGCTGTTCCTTTACCCTGCGACGCATTTCAAGAGCAATCTGTAAAATTTTTTCAATTTCTTCCTTTGTATATTCTCCATCAGGATATAACAGTTTGATATATCCGCCTACCATTTTATTTCATATAGTCCTTTTTCCGATGAAAAATGAATACACACAAAAAATAGCAGAGAGAAAACACCTACTATTTTTGCAACATAAATATTTCTTTTTAACGTTCTCACTAATGATGGCTCCTTTGTTACTCAGACATAGAGTGCGTTTCTTCTGTATCATCTTCTTCCGTTTTCTCTTCAATAATTTTTAGATTACGCTTTGCAACATACCCCTCCTTCGTCTCACCATGTTCATCTGTAAAAGTAACCTTGTAATAATAATTGGTATTTTCAATGACTGTTGCCTCAATATTCTCATTAATCTGTCCAATTATCTTTGCTCCTTTTTCTGGAAGTTCTTTCACATTGCTAACAACATATGCTGTTACTGGAATACCAACTTTTTCCTGAAAATATGGCTGAAAGAAATTTCCATAAATAAAGCATATTAATTGCCAAATAATAAAGAATTGTACTTTTTTCTTTTCAGTCCATCCAGCAAACCTAGCCTGAAAACCTTTTGGATTAGCAGCTTGCTCAGTTAGTGCTTCTTGGACCTCTGCTTCTGTAAATGAATCGTTTTCGTTCCTTTCCTCTTCCAACTCATCTTGAACCAGAGAATATGCTGTTCCAACAATATCCGATAAAGAAGTTGCTTTGGGAACTATATCAGCAAACATAGCAGAAAAATCTATCTGTTCTAACTGTCTCAACTGTTCTGATGCAAAACTTTTTGAAATTGCATTCATTGATTCTGCTATTGCTTTTGCTGATTCTGAAATATTGATCTGCTCATATGCTTTAAAAGACTTCAAAAACGATTCAATAGTATTTCTCATTGAATCTGAAAACATACCGCTTTTTAAATTAGACATATTCATTTTTGCATATGAATTCATTGCTTTTTGCAATGATTCTATGGTTCTATCAATTTCTGTCTGCGAATACGCTGAGTATGTTTTCATTATTTCATTCATACTTGACATTAAAGAACTAGATAATTTCTTGTATGATTCTAACGATTCAGCCAATGATTTTAATGACTTTTCAGTTGGTGTAGCAAATGAGGTATCCATTCTAATAGCATTTTTCACTAGTAAAGCCCCCTTTTTTATCATCTGCTTTGACATTTTGGTCGTCAAATTTCAATTTTTCTTTTCCTCACTATACCACAATCACAGCCACTTTCCTACCTCTGCTTTCCCTTCGTCTGTGGAAATTCCATCTTAAATTTATACGGGAATCCCTTGATTTTCTTGCCATCTTTCGTATAAGAAAACTCCTCAATGTTCTGCGGAATAAGGTACGCATCATAGCTGCCCTTCTTGCCCTTCAGATCTTTTACAAGTATCTTCTTCCCTTGAAGCAGGCTCTTGACCTGCGAATCCAAAAGTGTTACTCCGAGTGCCTTGCCAACATTCATGCCACATTTTCCGGTACAGTATGCTCCAAATTTCCCCTTGATCACATCAGCACCACATTTTTGGCATTTTCCAAGCACTTCCTGCCCACTCTTTCCTGCCCCAAACATGGCTTTCTGCTCATCGCTAACGCTATAATAAGCTTTTACAAGATCACTTACCATAGTTTCAATCGCAGACATAAACTGTTCTGCAGCAACTTCTCCTTTAGATACCAGAGTAAGCTCATTCTCCCAATCAGCAGCCAGTTTCGGAGATTTTACTACATCCGGAAGTATCGTGATCAGCTTCATTCCGTCCTCTGTCGCAATCATCTGCTTTTTCTCACGTTTTACGAATCCGTCTTTTACCAGTTTTTCTATTATATCGGCTCTGGTGGCAGGTGTACCAAGTCCTTTACGCTCCACTTCATCACCCATATCCTCTGCTCCGGCTCGCTCCATGGCAGAAAGCAGGCTGTCCTCGGAAAGATTTTGTCAAGGGTAGTTAAGAAAAATCTTCACTGTTTATGTCATGTAATATCAATCTGTTAATCTTATCCGTCATGGTTTCCCTGCTCGTTTTGCTGAAATGAATTGCCACGTTGTAGGTGGTTCTTCCGATTTTTTTTTGATATGCGGACACTGTTCTTTGTCCATTGTCTGCTTTTCTGTCTGTTCCATAAATCTCCTTTTCCCAACGAAAAAAGGTGCATGAAATCTTTTCTGTTTTCCATGCACCTCACGCTGTGGTTAAATTGTATTTTCGTGTTTCTTATCCCAGTTCTGCTCCCTTGCCTGCTCGTCCGCTCTCTGCTGTGCTTCCATTTCCCTGAGATTGCCTTTGAAAACGGAAAGCCTTGCAAGGTCGGCAGCAACCCTACTGCTTTTTCTCTGTATCTGCTCCTGCTGTGCCAACACCTCCGCTAACTGCTTATCAATATATGGCTTTGATATTTTCATATTTTCCGGCATGACTGCCTTTACCCTGTCACGATATATTGCATAGTTTTCAAGCTCTGTTTCATGCTTTTTCTTAAAGGAATTTTTCCTCAGTCCGCTTAATGCCTGATACTCTTTCATGACTGGCTGATACTGCTTGTAATCGTCATAGTCAGATACCGCCTGCGTCCACTTCTCATAACGCACACTTAACTCTGAAAGTTCTGCCTTATTACATTTATCTACTGCTGAAGCTTTGGTCAATACAAAAGAATAATTCCTATGTCCAGCCAAGAAGTACATTATCTGCTGTTTGGTTTTTCTTTGATAACTTCAATGAAACTATCTTTTCCCATGTGAACAGTCAGTTTGACCTTGTTCCCCCCTGCTATGCTGAGCCCAAAACTCATCTGCCTGTTTAATCTTTTCTTCAGCTGTAATTTGTTTCTCCCCAGTTTTTGTCTCCTGAGTTTCTATCAAGTTATCAGCCGCAATCGGTTCATCTTTTTTTGTACCTGCGGTTTGCAGTATTGCATACGGGGCTGTGGGGTTTATTTCCTGCTATGCTTTGGCATCAAAGCTACTCTGCATATCTACCACGTTTACCATTTCTTCGCCTGCCATCGGAATCCCTCTCTTTGCATTCCCCCATGCTTCATTGTAGATCATGCACATTTCCGTCTGTCTGGATGCCTCCGCATTGGTGGTATACATCGTCCACCCATTATTGGAATAAGTCGCCACCATCTCCCCGTTTTTATCGTAAAACTCTATGTAATCGCTGTTGCCTGACGGCAGTTTCTGATATTTCACTTTCCCTTCAAGCAGTGTTGCCACAAAATCTATTGGCTTCAGCACATTCTGTCTGTTCCTTGAAATAGCTTTCAGCCCGGAAGTAATAATCCCTTTTCTGTCCGGGGACACTTCCGATGTGTAGCTTTTCATCAGCCTATTAAATCCTTCGGATTTGTTTTGGAACTGCCCTTTTTCAAAATCCTCATAAGCTTGTTCCCTGATCTGCTTCCGGTATTCTTTATCACTGACACCGCTTTTCTTTTTAGAGAAAATATATTTGTCATTGAAGTCCGGCAGATGGATGCCGCCTATACTGCCTGTTCCAGAAAAGAACCTTTGTTGTAATGAACCATTGGACGAATTAACTTGCATTATACCACCCTCTCCTGTAAATTTCCTAGTCTATCCAATATTTGATACATCTGGCTATTGCCAAATATATAACTTTGCAAAACAAGCGGTCTCTCTGCCCGTCTGTTTTCTCGGTACAGCTTCATATAGGCATCCTTAGCCTGATAAAAGCTGTCCTCCAATTCTTCCATCTCCTCTGTTGGCATTTCAGGAATATTCCCCTGAATGACCTGCCCCTGGGCTGTTATTCTGGCACAGGATTTCTGCCATGCCACTTCCTGCTCAAATTGTATATCCAGCCACTCTATCTCATCTTCTTTTGTCAGCGGCGTCCCATCTACCTTATAATACTGTTCATTTTCATAGCGCTGTTCAATTTCAGAATACAGCCTTGCATAACTCAGCCCACAAGCATTCACAACATCCGAATAGCCATACTGCCCTTTTTCTTCCCTGATTTCCTTTAATATTCCAGCTCTCATATCGCTGAGTGATGCCGCCGACTGCACCACTGTATGCTTAATTTTATCCATTAAGATTTCCCTGTTTTTCGATAATTGGGAAACTTCTAAGGAATCCCTATGAAATACTTTCTGGTATTCACTTTGACTTCCCTGAGATTTCAAACATTCTCTATTAGGTTTAAAGCCATCCTGCAAATGTACAGGATAATTGGAAATACTAATTGACATACATTTTTCTCCTCGTATGATTGACCATTTACTAATCCTGCCATTTTAGACAGTCCACTGCAAAGTTGTTTTTATGTAACTACCTGCTCGAGCAGGTAAGCGTACCGCCCCTTGCCAGGGTAAACTTCTTTTCAGCAAGATTGCTGTTTCTCCCCTCCGTTGCTCCCCTGCAGATATCCGTCCGGCTTGTTGATAAGCGAAGTCAGGTCAATCGTCCTCCCAAAGCAGTCCACGCCTTCAGCTTTATTACTCTTTCAGTAATAATCATTGAAAACTTTTTCATTTTCCTTGATAACTTTATTGAAATTCTGCTTCACGGCAAATTTCTTCGGATTCCAATGGATTACTTGGTTTGATAATGATACACCATTCATTACACTATACCTCACTGCCTGTCGCGGTTTCCGTCATAACATTTGCGTCATAAGCATTGGAAGCCATCGCCATCTGCCTCTTACTGCTCCATGCCTTTGTCAGCCTGCTCCTCTCCAATTCCTGCTTTGCAATCTTTTCTTCCAACGCCTCCTGCTGAAATTCCTTCATCTGCGCCCGCTTTTCCAAATATTCTTCCAGCAGTTCCTTCTGCCTTGCCTTTTTCTGCCGTCCGGCATCAGTTCCCTTTGCGGAGGAACTCCTGGAATAACCGTCATTCTCCTTCATGCCCTGCGTATAGCCGTAACATTTCTCATATGTGTCATCTATATGCATATATGATATTTGTGGAATATAGTTTCCAAAATTAACTGCCTTATTCTTCGCTAAAGCGTCTAATATTTTCTTCTCATATTCCGGATCAGTCTGCATTCTTTTATAAGCGGCATCCGTAATATCTATAATATCATTTCTATTCCGCTGCGATGGATGTGTATATAATGAATTCATCTTTTCATTAAAATACTCCTTGTATTCCTCCAAGGTCATATCTTCCGAGGAAACCTGACTTTTGTCTGTGACCTTTTCCGCAAATCCCGCTTGTTTTTCCTCCTTCCTCAAACCCATGTAACTCTTTGCTGTTTCATAATAACTGCCATAAACTGAACCTACATCCATTACTACATTCTCCTTCCTTTTTCATATTTTTTTATTTTATTTCCTTCTGCTGCAGCATTACTGTGACTTTAAACACATCGTTTTTTATTTTGATATCCATATCTCCAAGATAATGGTCTGCCACATTCTTTACATTTTTTAACCCTATTCCATGCTCCATCAAAATATCCGGCAGATCGCTCTGTTTCGTTGTCATCGGGACGATACCTCCATCTTCCCATATCACTTTTAATCCTCCTTTATCAGCACTTTTTCATAATATCCGATAGTATGCTTGTTGCTGTTCCTTGTTTGTAATTTATACTTTTAAAGGCTACCAAAAACTTCTCTTTAGCCTGCTCCATTATTGATACTGCGGTTTTCTGATATTTTGTATCAAACATTTGAGCCTTATCTTGTGTTTTTACTTCATTTTGAGGGCTATTTCTACGGAAATACCATGAACTGTCCGCGTTTTCAAATGCTTTATTGGTTTGTTGACAGGTAATATATCCTTCTAAATTTGCCAGACGCATTTTAAAGGCTTCGTCCAATCCGGCTAAATCTTCGTCAAGTGTCAATGACCTTTTCCCCGTAAGTTCGTAGGAAACTTCACGATCTCCATTTTCATGTTCTTTTACGATTTCATTATAACGGGTTTCATATGTATCCATTATAGATTTCATCACATCTTCAACATTATAATTCCCGTCTTTTAATGTTAGGCTGCTAATATCCCGTATTGCGGTATAGTGTTCCCAAGCAACCTCATTTGTATTTTGTATTGTCAGTTCCCTGACATTGGTATAATCCGAATCGGGTTCAAATTTGCTTGCCATTTCCCGCAGCATATTTCTTCCTGCATCAGAAATAGAAAGATTTGCCGACTGCTTCACCATCTTTGAGATTGCTTCCCTAACAGTTGCTTTTCCCCGTATATAATTTGTAGTCGTTCCCAAATAATCATAATTATGTCCGACTCCATTAATAGCCATTTCCTAATTCTCCATTGTCATCAATTTTTTATATTGCCGCCCCTGCCCCCTTGCAATAAGTCTGGGCAGTCCGCAAAAGCAAAGGTTTATGCGCCTTGCGGAATATGAACAATTTCTCCTTATGCCTTTATATCAAAACTTGCCCCTGTCGGCGCAGATGTACCAGAAACCGCAACTAAGAGGTTCTGCGTAACACTTTTTACATCAGTGCCAGTAGCCGATATTGTAAACGTTTCATCTTCTGTCAGCTTCTCCAACTGCGCCTTTTTCTCTGCCCGTCTCTTAGCTGCCTTTTCTTCTGAGATTTTTCTTTCCTCACGCTTTTTCAATAATCTTTCTTTTTGTTTCTTTTCCGCATTCAATATAGTTGAATTTTGTTTTGAACCACTGGTTCTTGTCATACCTCCGCAAGTAACAGAAGCATTCCCATCGGCATCTATTACAGTTGTAACACCATGTATCACTGCATTATCAGCTTTGGCTTGTGCAAACATTCTATTCTGTCCCGGTACTGCACCAGTTAAATTAAACTCTACTTTCTTGGCAAATTCCGGATCATTTGCCATTTTCTTTAGACATTCGCTAGAAAGATTTATTACCACTTTATTTTCATTTCCACTCATAAGACTGCTACCCGTATTAAAAGTAATCTCCGGGAACTTTTTACACAGTTTCTCATAATACTCCTGTACCCCGTCCTTGCTGTTTGCTGATGTGCCTGTCTTTACTTCTGTAGCCGCCTTACTATCCGATTTTTTTATTCTCTCCGTGTAATTTGTTGCATAACTACTATAATTATTAATCTCCATTGACATAGTAATCACCATTCCTTCCATTCAATTTATAGTTTCTACATAGTTTATCGAAACTTCCTGTCAATGATTTCACTCAAATGGTGTGAACAACGATTTTATGGGTGTGAAATCTTTCCATACATCATAATGGTAAGATTAAATCTCTTTTTATTGCCTGTATCGCTAAGCACAATATCAATATCGCCCATATACTTCTTTGCACATCTTTGGATATTGGAAATGCCAAGTCCATGTAACTTCGCGTCCTTCTTATGACTTACAGGCAATTGGGTTTCCACATCAAATACAACTTTTCCCGAATAGCTGTTTTCAATCTCTATAAAAAATAAATTGCCCTTTACAAAAGCATGCAAATAAATACTCTTTTCCCCCTCCACCTCACAGCACGCCTCTATGGCATTCTCCAGTGCGTTATCCAAAACAACACCTACATCATAAGCATCTATTTTCTGTTTTGACGGAAATATAAAATCAACATCAAATTGAATCTTCTTTTTCTGAGCTTCCTGACTTTTCTGATGAATGATAATATCCGTAATCGGATTGCCTGTCTGATAAATGAAATCCAGCCTGCTAACCGTTTCTTCCATTTTCCCGATGTAGCTTTTCAATTCTTCACTGTCTGTACCGATTATAGTTTTTACATACAATGAAATATTTGACAAATGGCTTCTCATATCATGCCTAAGTCCCCTCATATCAGCATAGATATCCTGTATTTCTGTAACTTCCTTCTGCATTTGCTGTACCTGATTTTCCAACATAATGCGCTTTCTGGTTTCTTCATTGTATTGTACAAATTTCTGAAACAGCATTACATTGGCTACAATCGTAGAAAGCAACAGAAAACAGATTACGGGAATCCAAACCTGTGTTGCCGGAACTGTTTCATAAATAATCACAGTCATCCCATTTTCAACAGTCACTATCATCATTTTTATTGTGATTGAAATACACAATGCCGCAATGCTTGGTAAAATCAAAAAAACACTTTCCTGTACCTGCAACTGATAATCCTTTTTTACAAATTCTCTACGGATCAGTCGTAAATATACAATCAGCAATATCGCATAAAGTAATGCGCTTATAATAGATATAACACCCGTAGAAATTTTTCCGAATACAGAAGCCGCTTTCACTGTATTAATTTTCTCTTCTAAGATCAGAAAACTAAAAGTCCTGTTCCACAATTCACACAATGCAAAATTGAATATGCTTACGATATATTTCACAATTTCTTTTCCTGCTATAAAGCTAAAAATAACAAATGCCTGTTTCATCAAATCTTTGCGAAACAATAATAATTGCAGGAAAAATAGAATACAGAGATTAACAACTACCTGAACAATGTCATTGATTTGGTACTTGCTACCCACTATTTCAAATATTACAATTTGGCATAAAAAACATATCACTATCCATACTGTTAAAGTTATTTTTTTCTGGTACCTCCCCTTTAAAAAGCTTTCTGTATAAATGCCACTGAAAATACTGTTTATCAGGTAAATAGAACCTGAAAGCAACATCATTTCAAACATTGACAATTCCTCCGTCCTTTGCATATCTCATATAACGCTTTACAAAATCAGTATATTTCTTTTGGGCAAGTATCAGTTCATCCCCGCCTACAACTTGAATCGTGTCTGCACTATATGCACAAATTTTTTCCATGTTCACAAGATAACATCTATGACACCGATAAAAGGCATTCCCTAATTCTTTTTCCAGTTCTTCCATTTTTCCATAGGTATCAAACCTACCATTTTTTGTATGATAAATCACTTTTTTATTGCTGCTTTCAATGTAATAAATATCTTTTAGATATATTTTCTGCTGTGTGCCAGAGTTTTTTATAACGATGTATTTTTTACTCTGTTCTTCTAAAGCAGACACTTCTTTCCATGCACGACGAAAAACCTTTGAAAACTTTTCCTCATCAATTGGTTTTACCAGATAATGAAAAGCATTTACATCAAAGGCTTCCTCCATATATTCCCGATAACCTGTAATGAAAATAAGAATACTTTTTACCCATCCCTTTCTTTCCTGCTCATGTCTGAGTTTCCCCGCAAGCTCTAAGCCAGACATTTCTTCCATTGCAATATCCAGAAAAGAAATTGCAAAGTTTTCTCCCGTTTCCAGCATCTCTTTTCCTGATGAAAACTGACACACCTCTGCTTCCGACTCCTGATTCGTTATCAACTGAGCAATAGCCTCACAAATTGCCTTATCATCATCTACAACTGCAATCTTCATTTCAAATCAAACCTTTCTAATCTTTTTAGGCTACATAAATCATCATCTATTATATCGGCAAATAAAGGTTTCTCTCTGACTTTATGGTGTGAAATACTGGTATTTGGGTGTGAAATACTGGTATTTGGGTGCGAAATACTATTGCATTTCATTACTG
>ERZ773218.1790-NODE-1790-length-19115-cov-5.105456_pt1 | contig 19115 bp, 15 predicted proteins | sample MGYA00580527_ERZ773218 | MGnify/ENA primary metagenome ERZ773218 (study PRJEB29015, sample SAMEA2737763) | human gut metagenome | biome: human gut; feature: human-associated habitat; material: faeces | place: China | collected 2012 ...
TGAACGCATCAATATTCTTTTCGCTGAGAATCTTCTCAAAGATTCGGTCTCCAAGCTGTTTTATTTTGGTAACAAGAAATCCGCCGTTCATTTTCATGCAAATGCTCCTATATAGTAGTTTACTTCAAATAATATCATATAGGAGCTTTGTTGTCAAGAGGCTGTATGTCTAAAACATCCGGCGAGTTTTTCATAGCCTGCGCTTTTTGTGTTCTTTCCGCCCAAAAGCATTGACGCACCGTGCCGAATCCTGTATCATGAAGCTGTTCATTCGGCTGTTTCTGCCCGTTTGGGCATTGTGCATATTATGAAAGGAGTCCTTTCCTCATGGCGATGAATCTGACCCAGAAAATCCTGTCCGCGCACCTGCTCAGCGGTGAACTGATTCCCGGCTCGGAAATCTCCATCCGCATTGACCAGACGTTGACGCAGGATTCCACCGGTACGATGGCGTACCTGCAGTTCGAGGCGATGGGCGTTAAGCGTGTCAAGACAAAGAAGTCCGTGGCGTACATTGACCATAACACGCTGCAAACTGGCTTTGAAAACGCGGATGACCACTATTACATCCAAACGGTGACGAAAAAGCATGGCATTTACTGCTCCAAGCCCGGCAACGGCATCTGCCATCAGGTACAGCTGGAGCGCTTCGGCGTGCCGGGCTACACGCTGCTCGGCTCGGACAGCCATACGCCCACGGGCGGCGGCATCGGGATGCTTGCCATCGGCGCGGGCGGACTGGATGTTGCGGTCGCGATGGGCGGCGGCGCGTATTATCTGGCGTGCCCGCGTGTCGTCGGCGTGCGCCTGCATGGCAAGCTGTCCTACGGCGTTGCGGCGAAGGACATTATTCTGGAAGTCCTGCGCCGGCTGACCGTCAAGGGCGGCGTCGGCAAGGTGATGGAGTACATCGGCGACGGCGTGAAAACGTTGAGTGTCCCGGAGCGTGCGACGATTACGAACATGGGTGCGGAACTCGGCGCGACGACCTCTATCTTCCCGTCGGATGAAGTCACCCATGCGTTCCTCAAAGCGCAGCAGCGTGAGCAGGACTTCGTGCCGCTGTCCGCAGACCCGGATGCGGCGTATGACGAAATCCTCGACATTGATTTGACCGCGCTTGAGCCGCTCGTCGCGAAGCCCCATATGCCTGACATCGTGGAAACCGTCAAGCAGTGCGGCCCGATTAAGGTCGATCAGGTGTTTATCGGTTCCTGCACGAACTCTTCCTATACCGACATGATGCGCGTCGCCCGGATTTTGAAGGGCAAGACTGTGCACCCGGACGTGAGCCTTGTCATCGGCCCCGGATCGAAGCAGGTGCTGACGATGCTGGCGCGCAACGGCGCTTTGGCGGACATGATTGCGGCGGGCGCGCGCATTCTGGAATCCGCCTGCGGGCCATGCATCGGCATGGGGCAGTCGCCGCGCACGAACGCCGTCTCCGTCCGCACGAACAACCGCAATTTCTACGGCCGCAGCGGAACAAAGTCCGCCGGCATTTACCTTGTCTCCTGCGAGACGGCGGCTGTTACGGCGCTGACTGGCGTGCTGACGGATCCGCGCTGCCTTGACATTGACCTCGACATCCCGATGCCGGAGACGTACACCGTCAACGACAATCTGGTCATCCCCCCGGTCGCGCCGGGCGAAGAGGACACGGTGGAGGTCGTCCGCGGCCCGAACATTCAGCCCTTCCCGCTGGGAAAGCCGCTGGCAGACGCGATTTCCGGCAAGGTGCTGCTGAAGATGGAGGACAACATCACCACCGACCACATTGCGCCGTCGGATGCGAAGCTTCTGCCGTTCCGCTCGAATGTGCCGTACTTGTCGGACTTCTGCCTGACCCCCGTGGACGCGACGTTCCCGGCGCGCGCGAAGAAGGAAGGCGGTGGCATCCTCGTTGCGGGCATGAACTATGGGCAAGGGTCGAGCCGCGAACATGCCGCGCTTGTCCCGCTGTATCTGGGTATCCGCGCTGTCGTCGCGAAGTCGTTCGCCCGCATCCATCAGGCGAACCTTATCAACAACGGCATTCTTCCGCTGACGTTCCAGAATGAGGCGGATTACGACCGCATCGCGCAGGGCGACACGCTGAGCCTGCCGAACGTCCGCGAGACGGTGGAAAGCGGCAGCGACACGTTTGTGCTGCATAACGACACGAAGGACGAGGAGTACATTGTGCTGATGCCGCTGACCGCGCGCCAGCAGGGCTGCATCCTCTATGGCGGACTGCTGAATTATACAAGAGAGAGCGCAAAGACGGAATAAGATAGTTTGTCCCCCGGAAGTATGGGCTTCCGGGGGATTTTTTCGTGGGGGAGTTAAGTTATAGGTATTTCTTGAAAACCTTCTTGAATTTCAGTGACATCTCCATCATCCAGTCAAACTGTGCATTCCACGCGCTGCGATTGTCAAAATCGACCTGCCGTGTCAGCATAATGCGGCTTGCTTTCTTTTCTGGAAGTTCCCGCCAGTCAAGCGTAACGCCCAATTCCTGCTCAATGGCATTCTGTTTTTCAAATAACTGATGATAAAGATCCTTGTCGCCGCGAATATACAGTTCAACAACAAGCAGATTTTCTGTTTTAACCGCGCGTAAGCAAATATCATAAACAGATGAGCCAATGCTCAGGTTCATCCACATTTTGTTTGATGCTTTTCGCTTGCCAAATTGCCTTGCGAACTGCGCGTTTGCATACGCATATTCATTGAAGGCTGTCCAGTAATCCAAGCGGAACTGCTGGCTTTCTGTCTGCTGCTGATTCTTTTTAACGCTCTTAATCCAGTCATTCGGCTTCTCAATCACGCTGAACTTCACCGCAGGATTGGAGCTGCCGACTTTATACAGGTGGATTTCGCACAGGAAAAAGCCAATGTCGTCATCCGTGTGGTTATTCAGCCACTCAATCGCCGCGCGGTGTTCCTCGCGTGCGTGCTTTACCACCCAGATAATCGTCTGCGCATCTTTTCCGGCGGCGTAAGTGATGAGTTTGCCCAGATGGTCGTGGTTGGTATCCTCCAGCTGGTTTTCGATGATAACCTTCTGCCCCGTTGCAATATCGGTCGCGATAATATCCACGCTGAAATCGCCCACAGCAGATTCTGTTCCGTCGACTGCAATTTCCATGCCGATTTCATTGCCCAGAATCGCGATGTTCTCATCCTTTGCCAGCCACGGCGTAAAATCCAGTGCTTCATGCGGCCAAACCTTCCGCAAATCCTGCACTTCGGTCAGAACTTCAAGCTGCTCCATAGGGCATACCTCCTTTTGTGTGCGGCATATAGCGGGCGCTTATCTTATGATAGCAGATAGGCAGGGAAACGTCAATCGCAAGTATGTTTTTTTCGCAGCAAAACAGCCGGGGACTGCCTTACCAGCACCCCCCGGCTTTCGTAATCCCAATGAACCCTTACTTAACTTCCAGCAGGTTCTTGCATTCCGCGAACGCGCGGCGGCCAATGATTTCAATCGTCGCGGGCAGGGTTACGCTCTTGAGCTTCGTGTTGCCCTCAAACGCCTGCGCGCCGATTTCCACCACCGGCAGACCCGCCACCGTGTTCGGAACGGTCAGCGTCGATGCCGTGCCGTTGTACTTGACGACCACAATGCCCGTTGAGTCGTCACGAACCGCGAACACGAAGTCGCCTGTCACGGTGAATGCCTTGTTGACAGATTCGAGCTCCGTATTGCCGGACAGTGCCTTAATCGTGATGGTGTAGTCGCCCGGCTGCAGCAGCTTCAGACCCGGCACCGTGTAGTTCAGCGCCGCCGTTTCGCCCAGCAGCGCAGCCGTGCCATCCGGCGTGGTCAGCAGCAGCTGATACTTCGTTGCGCCGCCAGCAGCCGTCCACGTCACCGTCAGGTCGTCGCCCTGCTTCGCGGCAGGAACGGTCACGGTCAGCGGATCGTCGGTCACATACAGCGTCAGGGACTGCGCCGGGGAAAGTTCGCCAGCGGTCGTTCCGTAGTAGGGCTTGAACTGAATCGTGCGGACACCGTTGCCGCTGCCCAGCGAAGCGAAGGCGCGCTCGATAACCGTCACATCGCCAGTCGTCGGATAGCTGGTATTTGCCTTGCCGTCCACATACAGGACGACCTTCGTCGCGTTCTTGGTGTTGACCGTGAACGTCACCGGCACATTCAGCTTCACGCGGCTGGGATTCATGGTGAAGTTGACGACTTCCGGCTTGTTGACCACGGTCGTCGTCAGTGTAATCGTGTACGCCTTAAACTTTTCGCCCGCCGTCGTGCCGTTGTAAGGCTGGAACTGAATCGTACGGACGCCGCCATTATTCCCCAGCGACGAGAACGACATCGTGAACTCGTACTTCGACATGCTGGTCGTTACGTCCTCAAAGCGGCGGTTCACCTGCCCGTCGACATACATCAGCAGCTTCGTCGCGTTGTCCAGATAAACAGTGAATTTAATCTGCTCGCCCAGCACCGCGATCGTCTTGTCAATCTTGACATTCGCAATCACGGGGGCAGCAGACGAACCGCTCATCAGGGAAATGGTGGTTGCGGTGGTCTTGTCGCCGCCGACTGCGCCGTTGTAGGCTTGGAACGCAATGGTACGCTTGCCCCCGTTGTTCCCCAGCGAAGAGAACGCCATGGTGAAGGTGTATTCCGTCATATCAGGGGTGATGTTCTCGAAGCGGCGGTTGACACTGCCGTCGATGTACATCAGCACCTTCGTGGCGTTCTTGATGCGCAGGGTGAAGGTGATATTTTCGCCCAGCGTCGCGTTCGGATTGCTGATTTTCAGCAGCTCAACCCGCGGCTTGTTCGCCACGCTGATGGTAATCGTCTTGGTGTCGGACATAGCGCCGGGCGTGCTGCCGTTGTAGGGCTGGAACGCCACCGTGCGCACGCCGCCGTTTGAACCGAGCGTCGAGAAGGACATCTGGAACGTCGTTGCGCCGTCCTTCACGTCGTAGATGTAGCGGTTCAGCTTGCCATCAATGTAGACACGCATCTTCGTTGCGTTCTTGGTGTTGATGGTGAAGGTGATGGTTTCGTTCAAATCAACCGTGGATTTGTCCAAACTCCAGCTGGTCACGGTCGGCTTGTTCGGGCTTTCGTTTGCGACAGTCACAACACGTTCGGAGGTCTTTTCACCTGCCGTCGTGCCGTTATAGGCTTGGAATGCAATGGCGCGCTTGCCCCCGTTGTTCCCCAGCGAGGAGAACGACATGGTGAAGGTGTATTCCGTCATATCGGGGGTGATATTCTCGAAGCGGCGGTTGACGCTGCCGTCGATGTACATCAGCACCTTCGTGGCGTTCTTGATGCTCAGGGTGAAGGTGATGTTCTCGCCCAGACCCACGGTCGTCTTGTCGATATCCTTCACCGTCACCTGCGGCTTGACAGACGGCTTTGTCAGCGTAATCGTCTGTTCAGCGGACTTTTCGCCGGGCGTATTGCCGTTGTAGGCTTGGAACGCGATGGTGCGCTTGCCCCCCTTGCTCCCCATCGAGGAGAAGGCCATGGTAAGCGTCGACGTGTCAGTGGGCACGTCGTAGATGTAGCGGTTGACGCTGCCGTCAATGTACATCAAAATCTTGGTGGCGTTCTTCGTGTGGATGGTGAAGGTGATATTCTCGCCCAGCTCCGCCGTCGCCTTGTCCATTTCGAACGTCGGTTTGCCCGGAATAATCACATCCGCGCGGTCGATGTTTTCGAGGTCATCCGGCACGTCCGTAGGCGCGGGGGTCGGCGCAGGTTCCTCGGTCGGCACGACAGCGGGCTCTTCGGTCGGCTCAACAGCGGGCTCTTCGGTCGGCTCAACAGCGGGTTTCTCGGTCGGCACGACAACAGGTTCTTCGGTCGGCACGACAACGGGTTCCTCAGTCGGCTCAACAGCGGGTTCTTCGGTCGGCACGACTGCAGGTTCCTCGGTCGGCTCAACAACAGGCTCTTCCGTCGGGACGGGCGTAGGCGCAGAGGTCGGCACGGGCTCTTCCGTCGCAGCCGCAAGCACCAGCAAGGCACTGGGCATTTCCACGCCGCTCGCGAAAACACCGGTGTGACGTTGATTCTCAATGCCCTCTTCCGGCACAGGATGCACTGCATCCGCCGCCAGATAGCCATATGCAACGCCAGCCGTCTGGTCATACACGCAGACGGAAATCCGTTCATTCAGCTGACCCTTCTGCGGACGATGCGTCACATACACCACGCCGGTTACCCGGCCAACCAGCTCATCGCCCGTCGGATTCAGGTACAGCTGTGCGCTGCTGAACGTCGCGGCAAAGCCGGAGTCAAAGAACTCGTTATCCAGCACGGAGCGGCTGTAATCTACGGCTGCTTCGTCCACGATTTCGGGCGCTTCCGTTGCTTCGGGAGCATCCGTCACTTCGGGGATTTCCGTTGCTTCGGGAACATCCGTCGCTTCGGGGATTTCCGTTGCTTCGGGAACATCCGTCGTTTCGGGGATTTCCGTTGCTTCGGGAACATCCGTTGCTTCGGGGATTTCCGTTGCTTCGGGAACATCCGTCGCTTCGGGGATTTCCGTTACCTCAGGAACATCCGTTGCTTCCGGTGCTTCCGTCGGCACGACCTCAACCGTTTCCGCCGGCGGAGTTTCCGGCTCTTCTGCAGCCGCCGTCAGCACTGTTCCCATACTGCCCGTCACCATGAATACAGCCAGCAGGAAAGACAATGCCTTTCGCATCCACTTTTTGTCCTTCATCGTCCTCACTCCTTGTTCCGTGCAATCTTCCGGCACGACGTATGGTTGTGCCAATGGCAAGCGATTGCTACTTTCCATCTTTCTTTTCGCGGCGAGCTGCAGTGCTCCCAGTGGATATAGCAATCTCTTTCCCAATTCCAGCTATATTGTAACAAATTACAAGTCGCCTGTCAATACTTACCGCGCAGAAAGCCGAATTTTATACGAAAATCAAGGCACTTTCTCTGCATCTGTCTCGCGGAACTGATTTTTCCATTGCCGAATTGCCGTGGTCGGCAAATCAATTTGCGTCTCCCATGCGGAACAGATGCGCTCCTCCAGCACATCCAAATTCCCGCCGCGGGGCAGGACGGGCAGATTCGTGTCCTTCGCGATTTCACTTGCGCGGTTGTCTACCGCCAGGATCAGGCTTCGGCAGCCCATGTTCATTGCGTGGATGCCGCCGTGCAGCCGCGTGCCAACGTAGTCAATCCCGCCTGACGCCAAAAGCGCTGTGTAATCTCGCAGATTCGGCTGAATCAGGTGCAAATTCTGCGTCACGCGCGCATCCATTTGGCGCAGGCAGGCATAGTCCTCAACTGCTTGCAGCCACACATACACCTCGCGATAGTGCTTTTGCAGCATGGTCAGCATCTGCGCATCCTGCTCCGGGCTGCTGCGGTAGTCCGTCAGCGTTGTCACGACGCGCTCCGCCTTGTGCGTCGGAATCTGCGCGCATTTGTCGTCTGTCAGCCCCCACATTGTCGGGCACGCCGTATTCAGCACGTTCGTGATGCCCAGCTTCAGCAGGCGCTGGCGCGTGTATTCGTCGCGCACCGCGTGCAGGTACTGCCCATCCAGCAGCGTTTTTAGAATCCGCTTCGTGTACCCTGTCGGCTCGTCCTGGTATTGATACCACCCCGCGCCCAGCAAAATGACATGCGTGCGCTGAAATTTCTCACGAATCAGGCGGAAATTCAGCAGCTCCCGCTTGTGCAAATCGCCGCAGCGCATCATCACCGCGTCCCGCAGGCGGATATTCCACATCCTTTGGTGGCGCATGTCTGAGGAAAGCAGATTTGTCCCGCAGACAAATGCGAAATCCGCACTGCCGACGTGCTTCATCGACACTTTCGACAGCCTGTCCCGAACCGGCACGGCGACGGACAGCTGCACAGGAAAGCAGTCGTGCAGCACATGCTCACAGGCGTTGCGGATGATGAAATCTCCCTGATTCGCTGTTGAAATGGTAGGGTCAAAACGCACAATTTTACGGCAGTGCTGCATTTCCTGATCGATCATGCCTTCTTCCTCCATTTGCGCAAGAAACTCCGCCCTTTTTCAAGCATCCAGCGATATTCTGCCGTCCGCCCCAGCGCCAGCGTATACAGGAGCGTCGTCACCGCCGCGCAGGTGATGCCCTTGAGGATAATCCACATCAGCGTATGCCCCATCCGCGCGCACAGCAGCAGCGACAGCGCCATCACCGCGCCGTTGAGCAGCAGCAGGCCGCCCTGCGCCTTGAAATACGCGGCAACGCTGCGCCCGAAGGTGCGATGGAACAGCACTTTCGGCTCATACCAGAAGATGGTGCAGAGCCGCGCCAGCCCGGTTGCGCCGATGATGCCCGCCACGCCGAAGAAATGCCCCAGCAGGATGGACAGCAGGATGTTGACCAGCGCCGTCATAAACATAACATACTTCATTTGCCGAAAAAGCCCCAGCGTTTCGCGGTACATCCACACGGGCGCGACGATGGTGCTCAGGTAGAACGTGAACAGCACCGCTGCTACCGTCCCTGTGTCCATCAGGTATTCTTCGCCCACCCAGATGGGGATGAAGTCCTGCACAACCGCGCCGTACGCGGCGACGCAGAAGCCTGTAATCGCCCCGAAGAGGACAATCAGGTTGCGGAACATGGCGTACGACTTTTCCGAATTCTTCTCGGCATTCAGATTTCCCAAGCTGGCGGAAATGCCGGTAATCACGATGGAAACGAACGTTGTCACATACGTCGTCAGCGACGCGTAGTTGGAGTAGTAGCCGACGAACACCGTGCCCAGCATGACGGAAATCAGGATGTTGTCCGTGTTGTTGATAAGTATTGTCGCCAGCTTGTAGAGAAACATGGAGCGGATGTTGTCGTTCAGCTCCTGCTTGCGGTGCATCGGCGCACGTTTCTGCTTTTCCCGCAGGAAGGGGTACATCTTATCCGCTAAATGGCTCAGCACCGCGTTCTGCAGGAGGGTACAGGCAATCTGAATCAGCAGATAGCCAAGATAGCTGCCCCAAATCAGCAGGCACGCGATCTGCGCCGCATACTGCAACACCAGCGCCGCGGCGGAAACCATGTTTTGCAAATATGCCTTCTGGTCGGCCTGAATCAGCGTCGTTTTGTAGATGACCAGATAGGATGCCATGGAGTTCGCCAGGTACAGCACATAGTAGACGATTAGCTGTGCCATCGGCAGCTCGCTGCTGATGATGAGCGGCAGGAAGGGGATTACCGCCGCGCCCAGCAGCGCTACCGCCAGCGCAATCAGGCGGTAAATGCGACGATAATAGCCCAGCAGGTGCTGGATTTCGCCCGCATCGCCCCGGTGCAGCGGTGCGTACAGGCTGTACACCAGCACGTTGCCCACGCCCAGTTCCGCCAGTGACAGCATGGCCAGAATGTTGCTGTACAGCCCGTTGACACCTGTGTAATCCGCACCCAGCCGGCGCACAAACACCGTTCGCACGGCAAAAGCCAACAGCAGCGTAACCACCTGCCGTACTGCGCCTACACCGATGTTGCGCGCTGTGTTTTCGCTCCTTGATGCTGTGTTCATGATTCCTCTCCGCCTGTTTCGCCTGTCTGCTCCTGCGCCGCGCCCTCCGGCTGCCACTTGCCCAGCAGTCCCAGAAACAGTATGTTCAGGAAAACGCCCTCCGTGTTGATGCACAGGAAATACAGCAGGAAAACGCCCAGCACATACAGCAGACGCGCCTTGGCAAATTTGGTGCGGATACCGCGGTACGTCAGCCACAGCCAAACTGCCGGGAGAATCAACCCTGTATCCATGACGAAGGCGGCAAAGCCATTGGAAATGTTCTGCACCCTGTGTTCCAGCAGAATTTCCGCCTTCCGCTCCGAGAAAACGCCCTGCCCCGCAATGGGGGATTCCAGCCCGATTTCAAAGCCGCTGAAGGTGTCGTTCCACCGCGTGTAGAACGAACCGCCGGAATTTCGTCCGATAATCTTGTTTTCCACCACGCCCGTGGCAGACTCGATGACAAACAGCAAAATCAGCCCAACGAACGCCGCCATCTTGATGCTGCGCGCCATTTTCCCGCCCTTTTTGCGGAAGGCCACCGTCAGCAGCACAACGCCCAGACAAATAAAGCCTGTTGTGGACAGCGTGCTGAGGATGGTGACGATCAGCAGCGCAATTGCCCAGCAGTATTTCTTCTTGCTCATGCCCATGCGCGTTTCGTCGCTCATCAGGAACAGCAGCGCGAAGTTCAGGAAAATCTGGTGGCTGCCCGGTTCGTTGAACATGCCCGCGTTGCGGTGGAAAACCGGGATGTTCAGCCAGCCTAAGGTGAAATAAGGCGTCAAGTAAAATCCGTTGACGCTGGAAACTTCGTAGTGCAGCAGCGGCAGCGGCAGCGACAGCAAATCGCCGATGACGAAGGAAATCAGGCTGATGGCCGCCTCTGCCAGCATGACTTTGGTATACAGCCGCATATACGTCCGATACCCGATGCAGCTTTGCAGAACCAGCACATAGCCGATGTTGCAAAGCCAAATGACAATATCGTTGATGTGGATGCCGTTCTGCGGGTTGACGAAGCTCGTCAGCAGCAGCGCCGCCGTCAGCAGCAGCGTCAGGCGTACATTCTGGACGCTGATTTTCGGATGATGCGCCCGCGTCAGCAGCAGAATCGACGCAATCAGCATGGCTGCCATCAGCGGCATCCGCAGCACCTGAAAATACAGCGAGCCCATGCCCAGCACGCCAATCAGCACACAGAGTGCATCCACATGGTTCTTTGTGATTCGGATTTTCATCGTGCAATCTCCGTATAAATCTGAAGTAGTATCTCCAGATTCTTCTGCGCATCATGCGTTTTTCCAGCGTGTTCTCGCCCGGCGCGCGCCATCTGCGCCGCTTTTTCCGGATGCGCGAACATCTCGCAGATATCATGCGCCAGCAAATGCGGGTCGTCTGCCGGATAAATCAGCCCTTCCACGCCGTGCGTCATCAGACAGCGCACGCCGCCGACATCCGACGCAATGCACGGTACGCCAAGCAGCATCGCCTCGCCCAGCGAATTGGGGGAGTTTTCAATGCTCGACGGCAGCACAAACACCTGACTTTTTAGATACCGCTCCTTCATTTGCTGTGCATTCAGGCTGCCGGTAAAAACAACATGACCGTAGAGGTCATTCTCGCGCAGCAGACGGTGGATGTACCGTTCATAGGCATTGCGCGCAAGCGGCGGAATGCGTCCATAGTCCTTGCGTCCCACATAGAGCTTGACATCGGGATAGCGCTTGCGGACAATCGCCAGCGCCTGCAATAGGAGATGCAGCCCCTTGAGCGGCACATGCGCCTGACTGCAGAAGAGACTGTGCGGCTCGCAGCGACCATTCGCCGGTGTAGAACTCGTCCCGCAGCGTTTCGTTGTTGAAATGATAGGCCGCCTGCGGGGCAAGCTCCGCCATGCAGGCAGCATCCCAGTCGGTGCGCCCGATAACGTGCTGCACCCTGCGCAGGGCTTCCTGTTCATACTGCCCGACGCGGCGGTAGATTGCTTCCTGCCGGACGATATTGCCCTTCACCAAATCCTTCAGCGTGTGCCCGTGGCAGACGTGTTCCGGCAGATAAGCGCGATAATGCTCCGCGTATATGGACAGAAGCCCCTGAATGGAAATTACAATCCGCTCGCGCATCCCCATGTGTTCCGCCGCATCAACCATGGCCAGCGTGTGCTGATTTTCCGTGCCCCAGAGGTGAATGACATCCGGCTGCTCTTTGCGCAGAATATCCTCCAGCTGCCGGGTGTAGGCTTCGCCGCACCGCTGCGTAGGGCGTGTGGGGTTGACAAGCCCGTAATAGCGGTAGCCGTCCACTTCGCCCGTCAGCGCTTTCGGCGCGTCAAACACATACGTCAGCGCCGCATCCGGCAGCTGCGTCAGCCGCCGCGACAGCCCGACCAGCCAGCCCACGATATACACCGGGGGAAGCGATTCTTTTTCCGCAATGGCAGGGAGGATAATATTCCCCATCCACATGACCTTCACGCTTCAGCCCCTCCTTTCACTTTGCGCTGTGCGGCATGGTTATTCCACCGCGCCCCGCGTCAGAAAATCCCGCAGCTTTTCCCGCTCCTGCGCCTGCGATTGGCAGTAGCGCGCAATGTTGTGCACATAGCGGTCATGCACGGCTTCATCCAGCAGCCTTTCCGGCGCAAAATCCGCCATGCTGGATACCGTTTTGCCCAATTCGTTTGCTTCCACCATTTGCAGCGTCCCGCAGCGGCTGCCCACAATCGGCACGCCCCGGAAGAGAATATCGAATACAACGCCGCTGCTGTGCAGGGAGTAATTCTCCGAATAGTTTAGGATGCAGTAGCGGCATTGGCGAATCGCCTCGTCATACGCCGCTTCGGACAGGTATTCCAGCCGCAGCTCGATGTTCTTTGCGCCCGCGCAGACTGCCCGCAGCTCCGTTTCCAGCGGCGCTTCCTGCACCCGACCCGCAATCAGCACCCGATACGGCGTGTTCCGCAGCTGCTTTGCCGCCTCAACGACGCCCTTGTCCGACGTAATCAGCCCGACCATGCCGAAATCATAGCGCTTCTGCGCATACGGCACAGGCGGCTGCATCGTTCCTGTGCTGATGTAATCGGATACGACGCACATTGGCCGCCCATACGCCGCGCCAATGGCTGCATTGGGGCAGATAACGCCGCTGATTTTCCGCCTGCACAGCGCATATAAGCCACGTTTCAAGGCTGAATTGACGCCGTCGGTGCTGTACTGGATGGCGTAGACCCGCGTTTCTTTCTTCTTGAACAGCGCAAGCCCCAGATACGCTGTTGCGACGGCGCTGCACTGGAGGACAATCACGTCATCCTGCGCTTCCCGAAGCAGCGCGCGCACGTTCTGGAACACGGCGCGTTTGTTGCGCGCCGCCGAACTGCCCACGATGTAATCATGCGGCAGACGAATCAGCTTGTCCCCGAAGCGGTCGCCGTACACCGGCCCGCCCGCAATGCGCACATCCATCTCCGCGCCGAACAGGTCAAGATAATTCTGCGCGACGGTGAAATAATGCCCAGCGGCAATGCCGTCTGTGCTGGTGCTCCGTACATCTGCCACAATCAGCCGCATGATGGTTCGTTCCTTTCGCCGCTTTTCTGCATCGCCTTGCTGTAAATCGACATCAGCTGACGATAATTTGCTTCCGCCGTGAAATTCTCCTGATACGTTTTCAGCGCGCCCTCGCTGACGGATTCCGCGTGTTGCAGCCGGTTGAGCGTCTGCGCCAGCTGCTCCGCCGAGTCCGCCGGAAACTTGAAGCCCGTCACGCCGTCCGAAATCAGGGAACCTGCGTTGCCTAAATCCGAGCAAATCACCGGCGTGGCGGCGCTGAAGGCTTCCACAATCGTCATTGGGAAGCCTTCATACCACTGTGTCGGCAGAATCAGCGCCTTGGACTGCCCCATCAGCGCCCGTGCCGCCGAATTTGGCACAAAGCCGCGCAGCTCCGCCTGCTTCAGCTTTTCCCGCGTCAGATATTCGCGGCACCATGCTTCCTCCGGCCCTGTACCGCAGATGATCAGCTTCATGCCCCCGCCTGAACGCTCGTAGCGCGCCCACGCTTCCAGCAGCAGCCGAATGCCCTTGAGCGCATCCAGCCGACCGATGTACACCACCTGATTTTCGCGCGCCGCGTATGGCATAATCGTCTCCGGCGGTTCCACAAAGTTCGGCTTTACGGACACGTTTTCCGGCGGAATCTGCTTAAGCGCCAGCAGCTTCTGCCGGTTGAAGTCCGTCAGGGTGATGTAATGCAGGCGGCTGTACGTTTTGAGGGCGCGGTGCAAACGTGTGCTGAGCACGCAGAGCACCGTCTGCAGGCGGCTGCCGCGGTAGCAGCGGTGCTTCACCGCGCAGTGCAGCCCCTTTTTCGTGCAGTCCTCGCAGATATGGCCGTCGCGGTAGAAAATCGCGTTCGGGCAGAGCAGGCGGAAGTTGTGCACCGTCTGCACCACGGGAACGCCCTCGCGCAATGCCGCGTAATACACTGCCGGGCCAATCAGCGGCAGCGTGTTGTGCACATGCACCAGCGAAATCCGGTTTTCGCGGATGCTCCGCCGAACCTCGCGGTATGTACGGATGCTGAAAAACATCCCCAGCGCACTGCGGATTTTCTCCAGCGCTCCCATGCGCGAAATTTCCTCGTTCCGCCGCGCATACAGCGCCGCAGCGTGACCGTGCGTTTCCAGCAGGTGCTTCTCGTTCGCCACAACGACATCCTCGCCGCCGGGAATCTGATAATAGTCGTGTACCAGCAGTACAGCGGGCTGTTTTGTCGCTTGCTGCATTTACTTTCTCCTGATGGCCGCGTTCCAGATGAATTTCAGATTCGTACTCCAGTAGCGCTGGAATAGCCGCTTCGGGTCTTGCATCAGGCGATAGAGCCATTCCAAGCTGTGCTTCTGCATCCATAACGGGGCGCGCTTGACGTTGCCCGAAAAGAAATCAAAGCCCGCGCCGACCCCAATCATCAGCCCGTGCACACGCCCTTGGTGCGCCGCCATCCAGCGCTCCTGCTTCGGCGCTCCCAGCCCGACCCACACAAAATCCGGCTGCGCCTGATTGATGCGCGCCACGGCAAGCGCATCTTCCTCCGGTGTCAGTTCGCGGAAAGGCGGCACGTCTGTGCCCGCAATTATCAGCCCCGGATACTCCTGCTGCAGGCGCGTAATCATTTTCTCCTGCACTTCCTGCGTGCTGCCGTAGAAATAATGCCGCCAGCCGTGTGCCGTGGACTGCCGAAAGACCTCCATCATCAGGTCAGGCCCGGTTGTCCGCTGAATCTGCGGATACCCGCGCCGCCGCGCCTCCTGCGCCAGCGGATTGCCATCCGGAATCGCCATCAAACCGCCGTTCTGCACGGCACGGTAGTCCGCATCCTCGTAACTGACGACGGTTGTATGTACATTCGATACGCAGATGTAATCTCCCTGCAATTGATGAATATTCTGCGCCAAATATTTCAGCAGCCAATTCATGTTGATGACAGCAATATTGACCCCTAAAATCGGACAGACCGGAATTTCACGCTTGTCCACTTTGCGGCAGTACTGCGCTGCTCCTTCGTGCGCCGTGGCAAACACCCCTTTCCCCGCTTCCCCAGCAAGAAACCTTGATACTATTTCCAGATTCATCTGCGCCATCTGCTTGCCAGAGGCTTGTCTGCCGCTGTTTCGCTGCGGACATTGATGATCGGGAATTTCCGATCCGGGAGCGTGAATCCCCACTGCATGGCAGTGATGCCCTGTTGTGTGATTACCGGCGCATAGTCCGTTGGTACAGCATCCTTGCCAGTATGCTTTTTGAGCTTCTTGCGGTTAATTCCCTCAATGACCTGCATGATTTCAAGGGTCATATCGTCCGCCTCAACATGCGCTCCACATGGAACTGATTGACCTTGGCAAAGTGGATCTTCATATCCCTGACAGATATTTCGACGCCTTCAACCCGGAATGTGCCGCTGACAGCGGAGTTGACTTCCATGAGAATATCGACAACCGTATCCACGCGATCCTTGCGTCGATGCCCGGAGATGATCTCATAGCCGCCTTCTGCTCTGGGACGCACAATAACAGGTACGAGGACTCCATTGCTCTTTATGCTCTGCGCTGTGCTTTCCATATGAACATCATCTACCACATGGAACGGATGATTCTTGAATGGGTAGAGCTCTGTCAGCGACAGCTCAACCACCTGTTCAGGGCCATCCCGTGCATGGACGGGCGGATTCCGATCTTCGTCCTCAGTGGGGGGACCACGTTGTGTCTGAGCATTCATTTTGATTTTCTCCTTTCCTCCGTGTGCCGATTTCAAAGCACCGGATGATGCTCTGAAATCGACGCGCGCTTATACGCTTGGCCTCGAAAAGCACTTATCTTCGATCAATATTATGCTATATCAGCCTTTGGCATAGAAAAACCACAATGTATCAGAAGATACACCGTGGCATTTGATGATAATGTTTTTGATAAGATTATGTAGTGAATGATCTGAAGGGAATCACAAGGGTTTTACCAGCATTGGCGTTTAGCAAGATTGCTAACTCCAATGCAGAATTGCTCCCACGATTTCCATGTTGTCTGTGACGGGTCGCCTGTCCAGATGTTCATGGTGACCACACCTCCCAGCGCTTCTGCAAGGTACTGGGAGATGCGCACGCAGGCTTTGCCGTGGTTCACCCAGAATCGACGGGTTTCCTCGTTGGGGGAGCTGAGCGTCAGCGGATCGCACTTGGGGTGGGAGAAGAAGGTGGGGTTAAAATCTGCGCCGAGGCCGTGTTTTTTGCAGAATTCCACCCACGGAGCAAAATGCTTCGGCTCTAATTGATCCCGGTCTACCCACTCGCCATCAGTGAAAATCGCGTAGCTGGCGTGGAGGTTCAGCTTTTTTGTGCTGGGGCACAGCTTGAGTGCTTCCTATATGTCGGCCATCAGCTCCTGCGGTGTTCTCGCACGGCCAGGATAGCTGCCGGTAGTCTGGATGCCGCCGGTGAGGGGCTTGGTGGGGTCGGTGTCGAAACCGCGCACATCGTCCCCTTGTCAGCAGTGCAGGGAGACAGAAACAGTCTTCAGCTTTGTAAGCGCCGCTTCGGTATCCACGCCGAGGGCGGCATATTTCTCTTTTGCTTCCGTATAGTTCATAGGTCTGCCTCCATTTGCATTTTCAGATTGCCCAGCGCCGTCGCCTCGATGGGCAGAGCAACGACCCGCTTGCCGGTGGCCTTGGCGGTGAGATGGTTGAGAAAGTCGTTTTTCGCGCCGCCGCCCACGATGTAGAGTTTATCGTATTGCTTTCCGGTGTTTCGTTCCAGTTCCGCAAGGGCTTTCGCATAGCTTTCCGCAAGGCTGCGATAGGCACGGCGGAAATAGTAGCCGATGCTGATGAGCTTTCCACCCGTTGCTGTGTCAAAGGCGGCCTTCATGCTCTTGGGAGCGAGAAATTCCGGGGCGTTGGCGTCGATGAGGACATCGCAGGGGCTTTCCTTGGCGGCGTTCACGATCTCCGCAAAGCCCAGCCCACTGCAAAGCTCCTTTTGCAGCTCATTGACCAGCCACATGCCCATGATGTTCTTCTGGTAGCGGTTGTAGCCCACGCCGCCCTCGTTGGAGTAATTGGCGGCGCGGCTGGCGGCATTGGTGATGGGCTTCGGCGTTTTGACGCCCAAGAGCGACCATGTACCGGAGGAAATGTAGGGGGAGTTTCCCTCCATTGGGATGCCCTCTACCGCCGAGGCCGTGTCGTGGGTGGCGCAGAGGACGCACTTTATCCCCTCATACTCGCCCAGCACCGTACCCGGCTTTTGGAGCCTTGGGAAGATGGGCGGCAAACCGAGCGCTGAAATAATCTCTGGGTCAAATTCGCCGCTTTCGGCGCTGACCATGCCGGTGGTGGTGGCGTTGGTGTATTCCTTGGCTTTCACGCCGCAGAGCTTCCACAGGAGGTATTCGGGAATCATCAGAAAGTCCGTCACGCCCTCCAGTCGCCCGGCCAGCTTATCGGCATAGAGCTGATAAATGCTGTTGAAGGGCTGAAACTGGCAGCCGGTTTTGGCGTACAGCTCCGCAAACGGCAGAATTTCGTGAACCTTGGGGATGAACGCTTCGGTGCGGCTGTCCCGGTAAGCGTACACGGGGCGTACTTCCTCATCTCCCCGCAGCAGCACATAGTCCACGCCCCAAGTGTCGATGGAGAGGCTGACGATGCCGGAAAACTCGGCTTTTGCCGCCGCAATGCCCACCTTCACATAGGCAAGCAGCGCGTCAACATCCCAGATAAGATGGCCGGCCTGCTCCTGTACGCCGTTGGGGAAGCGGTAAACCTCTTTTGTTCTTAATTCGCCGTCCTCCCGCCAGCCCACAATGTGCCGCCCGGAGGAGACGCCGATGTCGATTGCAGGAAGTATTTCATCCATTCACCTCCGGAGAAAAATGCAGCGACAGGATATCCAAGCTGCCCTCCGTTACCGTCAGCCAAAGCGCGGCATGGGGATCGCCTTGGGGAAGCGTCAGCGATGCAGCCGCCCACTTTTCAGAATGGAAGGGCAGGCGTCCAACGCTTTTGCCATTGATTTTAATATGCACCCGCCCGTTACCTCTCGCGGTCACGCGCAGTACGGTATTGCTCTGAATGGAGAAATACTTGTACCCGATCTGCGTTCCCTTCGCCGCATTTCCTACATACCATTCCGTATCGGAGTGGGTAATGGCGGGAATATTCTTGCAAATCTGGTTGGCGATGTGCGGCATTTTCCCGTTGGTCAGATTACAGCAGATCGCTGCCGGATATTCGCCCATGCCGGGCAAATCGCCGCCGTTCAGACCGCAGGAAGTCATCTCGACTTGTGCAATGGAGCCGTCCGGCAGGATATTCAACGGTTCGGCGCACATCTGGCGGGAATAGTCGCTGCCGTGGGTCAGCCGATGGTAAAAAACATACCATTTTCCGCCGATTTGCTCTATGCCGCCGTGGGTTGTGCCGGTGGCGTTGCAGCGTTTCCGCTCGCTCCGCCCGTCATAACCGACATCGCCATTGCTCACCAGCGTCCCGCGATAGCGGAACTCCCGGTCGGGGTAGGGTGAGGTGGCATAGCACAGCTCATGGTTTTTCTGGGAGGAATAAACGAAGTAGTAAGTCTGTCCGATTTTGCGGATGCTGCTGCCCTCGAAAAAGGCGTGAGCTTTGAAATCCGGCGTGTCCGCAATGCGTTTGGGCGGTTCTTTCAGTGTCAGCATATCGTCGCAGAGCACGGCAGCGTTTGCACCCAGTGGGCCGGGCTTTTGCAGGAATGCCTTGGCAGGTTTTCCAAACACACCGGAATAAACTTGTCCAAGTACGAATGCGTTCCATGGCTTTACCGCCATGCCCCGGAACGGACCGGTACCGAAATAAGACGAATTACACCGTCATCATTCATGACCGCCGGATCAAAGCACACGAAGCCCTGATAGGGTGTGCCGTCCGGGTTTTGCACCACGCCATAGTAATCATATTTCCCATCCGGACTGTCGCAGACTGCCACGCTGATGGGATGGGAATAGCCGCCCTTGCCCTTCCAGCCTGCCAGACAGTATAGCAATTCTCACAAAAGCGGTCACCCCTTTACAGCAGGTGTATAATAGGCATAGGAGATG
>ERZ773218.1795-NODE-1795-length-19089-cov-17.098350_pt1 | contig 19089 bp, 13 predicted proteins | sample MGYA00580527_ERZ773218 | MGnify/ENA primary metagenome ERZ773218 (study PRJEB29015, sample SAMEA2737763) | human gut metagenome | biome: human gut; feature: human-associated habitat; material: faeces | place: China | collected 2012 ...
CCATCTGGTAGCCGCCGGGCAGGGTGCGGATGAAGTGGTCGGCGTTGGCAGCCTTTGCGGCGGCAATGACCTCCTCGTCGGTGGCGTCCAGACGGCCGTAGCGGATGTTCTCCAGGATGGTGCCCTTGAACAGCCAGGTGTCCTGCAGCACCATGCCAAAGCCCTCGCGCAGAGCGCTGCGGTCAAAGTCGCGCACGTCGTGGCCGTTCAGGGTGATGGAGCCGGCGTCCACATCGTAAAACCGCATGAGCAGCTTGACCATGGTGGTCTTGCCCGCACCGGTGGGGCCGACGATGGCCACCTTCTGGCCGGGCTTCACCGTACAGCTGAAGTCGTGGATGATGGTCTTGTCCGGGGTGTAGCCAAAGCGCACATGGTCAAAGGTCACCTGACCGTCGATGCAGGCGGGGTCTGCCCGGCGGGCCGGGTCGGCGGTCTGGTCCTCTTCCGGCTCGTTCAAAAACTCGAACACCCGCTCGGCGGCAGCGGCCATGCTCTGCAGCATGTTGGACACCTGCGACAGCTGCTGGATGGGCTGGGTGAAGTTCTTGACGTACTGGATGAAGGCCTGGATGTCGCCGATGGTGATGGTGCCGTTGGCGGCAAAGATGCTGCCCACGATGGCCACCGCCACATAGCCCAGGTTGCCCACAAAGTTCATGATGGGCATCATCAGGCCCGAGAGGAACTGGCTCTTCCAGGCGGATTCGTACAGCTTGTCGTTGGCGGCGTTGAAGTCGTTCAGCACCACGGCCTCGCGGTTGAAGGCCTTGACCACGTTGTGGCCGGCATAGACCTCCTCTACCTGGCCGTTGACCACGCCCAGGGTGGCCTGCTGGGCCTTGAAGTACTTCTGGCTGAACCTGACCACCACCAGCACCAAGGCCAGGGAGACCGGCAAAATCAGGATGGCGATGAGGGTCATCCTGGGGCTGATGGACAGCATCATGATCAGCACGCCGATCATGGTGGTCACGCTGGTGATGAGCTGGGTGATGCTCTGGTTCAGGCTCTGGCCCAGGGTGTCCACATCGTTGGTGATGCGGGACAGCACCTCGCCCACGGTGCGCTTTTCAAAGTAGGCCAGGGGCAGGCGGTCGATCTTCTGGCTGATCTGGCGGCGGAAGTCGTAGCAGACTTTCTGGGAAAGGCCGGTCATCAGCCAGCCCTGGATAAAGCTGAAGGCGCTGCTCAGCAGGTACATCCCCAGCAAAAACAGCAGTACCCGGCCAATATACACAAAGTCGATGCTGCCGGTGCCGCGCAGCTTGGCGACCCAGCCGGTGGCCAGGGCCGTGGTGGCTTTGGCCAGCACCTTGGGGCCGGCAATGTTGAAGATGGTGGACAGAATGGCAAAGACAATGGCCGTGATGAGCGGCAGTTTGTAGTGGCTCATGGTGCCGATCAGCTGCCGCAGCGTGCCCTTGAAGTCCTTGGCGCGCTCGGTGGTCATGCGTCCGGGTCTTGGCATATCACACACCCTCCTTTTCCGTATTCAGAATGCCCAGGTCAAGCTCTTTCTGGCTCAGCTGGCTGCGGGCGATCTCCTGATACTCCGGGCAGCTGGCCATGAGCTGGGCATGGGTGCCCTTGCCCACCAGACGGCCCTCGTCCAGCACCAGGATCTGGTTTGCGTGCAGCACGGTGGAGATGCGCTGTGCCACGATGATGACGGTGGCGTTGTCGGTCTGGGCCTTCAGGGCGCGGCGCAGGGCCACGTCGGTCTTGTAGTCCAGGGCCGAGAAACTGTCGTCGAACAGATAAATTTTGGGGCCCTTGGCAATGGCACGGGCAATGGACAGGCGCTGTTTCTGGCCGCCGGACACGTTGGAACCGCCCTGTGCGATGGGGCTCTGGCAGCCCTCCGGCTTTGCGTCGATGAACTCAGTGGCCTGTGCGATGGCAGCGGCCTTTTTCACGGCGGCGTCGGTGATGTGGTCCCCGCCGAACTTCAGGTTGCTGTCGATGGTGCCGCTGAACAGCACCCCCTTCTGGGGCACATAGCCCAGCAGGTCGTGCAGCTGTGCCTGGGGCATCTGGCGCACGTCGATGCCGTCCACGGTCACGCTGCCGCCGGTCACGTCGTAGAAGCGGGGGATCAGGTTGAGCAGGGTGGACTTGCCGCAGCCGGTGGAGCCGATGATGGCAGTGGTCTCGCCGGGCTTTGCGGTAAAGCTGATGTGCTCCAGTGCGTCGCTGTCGGCACCGGGGAAGCGGAAGCTCACGTCGTGGAACTCCACCACGCCCTGCCAGTTCTTGTGCTCCTTTGCGGCCTTGGCGTCGGCTTCGTCCGGGTCGTGGATGGTGGCCTTGGTGCGGATGACCTCGTCGATGCGGTCTGCGGCCACACCGGCACGGGGCAGCATGACGGCCACCATGGCCAGCATCAGGAAGGACATGACGATCTGCATGGTGTAGGTGATGAAGGCGATCATCTCGCCCACCTGCATGGTGCCGTTGTCCATGGCCTTGCCGCCAAACCACACGATGAGCAGGCTGGTGCCGTTCATGATCAGGGTCATAAAGGGCATCATGGCCACCATGGCGCGGTTGGTGAACAGCTGGGTGCCCATCAGGTCCTTGTTGGCCTTGTCGAAGCGCTGTTCCTCAAAGGCTTCCCGGCTGAAGGCACGCACCGGCATGATGCCGGTGAGGAGCTCGCGGCTGACGAGGTTCAGCCGGTCCACCAGCGTCTGCATGATCTTGAACTTGGGCATGGCCACGTTCATCAGGAAGAGGATGAGCAGCAGCAGCAAAGCCACGTCCAGCACCACGATCCAGGAAAGGCCCGAAGAGCTGCCGATGACGTGCAGCACACCGCCGATGCCCAGAATGGGCGCATAGGCCACCATGCGCAGCAGCATGACGCAGACAAACTGCACCTGCTGGATGTCGTTGGTGGTGCGGGTGATGAGGGACGCGGTGGAGAAGTTCTCGATCTCCGCATTGGAGAAGTGGATGACGCTGGAGAAGGTCTCGCGGCGCAGGTCGCGGCCGATGGCGGCGGACACCCGGGAGGCCAGGAAGCCCACCGCGATGGACACGGCCACCATCAGCAGGGTCAGGGCCAGCATCTGGCCGCCTACCTTATATAAATAGTGCATCTGCACATCGTGGGCAATGCCCTGGGCCTCGTATTCCAGCCCCACCAGCAGCAGAGCCTGGCTCTTCAGGTTCTCCACCACGGTGTCGTCCAGCTGGCCGATGGCACCGGTCAGCTGCTGCTGCACGGCGTCGCGGCGGAAGCCGGGCATCTGGCTCATGGCGGCAAACTGGCCGCACACGGTGTCCAGGTCCTCCGCCGTGGGGGCTGCGGTCTCGGTTTCCGTGTCGGGATTGCGGTCGGCACCGGAGGCCTGCAGGTCCGCAAGGCCGGTCATGCCCATGCCGGTCTGCCCGGCGGGGGTGTTGGCTGCCTGGGTGGCCGCCAGATACAGCACGATATCCGGGGTGGTCACAGCATCTTCCAGCGCAGTGCGCTCGTCGGCGGTCAGGTCGGTGCGCAGGCGCAGCACATCGCCGTCGGCGGTGTAGGCGTTCTGGAAGGCAGCGGCGTCCTCCTCGCGCATCAGCAGCGAGAGGGCATCCAGGGTGCTCTGCCGCACGGTGTCGGGCAGGGGGCTTTCGATGCCGCCCTGCTGGATGCCGGTGTCCACGATCTTGCTGGTGTAGTCCGGCAGCGACAGATCGCAGTACGCCTGCACGAACAGCAGTGCGAACACCACGAGGCAGACGGCCCAGTGACGGGCCAGCTGCTTAAAGATCTTTGTCATGGTTTGGTTCTCCCTTCGGTTTGGTGGTACGCGCAGCGTTTTCCGCAAGAATGGCTTCCATCAGCGCGCCGCGCAGCGCTTCCATCTGGGCCAGCTGTTCCGGCTCCAGCCGGGCCATGACACTGGAAAAGTAGTCCCCAAGAGCAGCCTCGCACTGTCGGCAGGCCTCGTACCCCTTGGGCGTGAAACGCACCAGCGTCTTGCGGCGGTCGGCAGGGTCGGCAAAGCGTTCCACAAGGCCGTCCTGCTCCATCTGCCGCACCGTGCGGGAAATGGCAGGAAGCGGTTGATGAAGCTCCTGAACTAGATCGGAGATATAAACGGCACCGTCCTGTCCATGGAGCCGAATGCAGCCCAGCAGCCCTTCCAGCATGGGAAAGTGGCGCTTGGGGCAGTCGGCCAGAGCGGCCTTCATGCCGGCCTTGGATGCTTTGCTCAGCCGGTGGATGTAGCGGCAAAGCCCACGGAAACTCAACGTGGATTCCTCAGACACGCGATCCCTCCTCTCAAAAATTGCTTAACAGCTGTTAACTGTTAACGCTTGACAATAATAGCCTTTTGCAGGCCGGATTGCAACCCCCTGCAGGGATTGTTTCACAAAAGTTCACAAACGTTTGTGTCCCGCATACACATAAAGCAAAGGGGGCATCGGGCATGGAACAGCGTTTGTGGATGATCCTGCAATTGTTCGGCGGGGCGGCACTTTTCTTATACAGTATGGACACCCTCACGGACGCTTTGCAGCAGGCGGCGGGGGACACCCTGCGGCAGGCCCTTGCCCGGCTCACGGCCCACCCGCTGGCCGGGGTGCTCACGGGGGCGGCGGTCACGGCGGTGGTGCAGAGCAGCTCGGCGGTCACGGTGCTGGTGCTGGGCCTTGTGGGGGCCGGGCTGCTGACCCTGCAGCGGGCCGTGCCGGTGGTGTTCGGAGCCAACATCGGCACCACGGTCACCGCGCAATTGCTGGCCTTCCGGCTGGAGGATGCCCGGTATCTGCTGCTGGTGGCGGGGCTGCTGCTCTGGTTCGCGGGGCGCGGGCGTCTGCACGCAGCCGGGCAGGCGCTGTTTGCGTTCGGCCTGCTGTTTGAGGGCATCGCGGTCATGGCCGAGGCCATGGAGCCATTGGCAGCGGGGCCGGTGTTCCGGCAGTGGATGGCCCAGGTGCGGCATCGCCCCGGCCTGGGCCTGCTGGCAGGGCTGGGCATGACCCTTGCCGTGCAGAGCAGCTCCGCCACCATTGCGGTGCTGCAGCAGATGGCCGCCCGCCCCGGGCCGGACGGCGGGTGCCTGCTGGGCCTTGCGGGGGCCATCCCGGTGCTGTTGGGGGACAACATCGGCACCACCGTCACGGCGGTGCTGGCATCGGTGGGGCAGAGCCGGGACGCCAAACGTCTGGCGGCGGCCCACGCCCTGTTCAACCTGTCCGGGGCGGCGGTGTGCTGGCTGCTGCTGCCCCAGTTCACCGCGCTGGTGCGGCTGGTCTCGCCCCACGGGCCGGAGAGCGCCGTGCTGGCCCGGCAGATCGCCAACGCCCACACCCTGTTCAATCTGGGCTGCACGGTGCTGTGGCTGCCCCTGACCCCTTGCATGGTGCGCATCGTGCGCATTCTTTTGCCGGAGAAGCACGCCCCTGAGTTGAAATGAACGCCTTAAAATGGTATAATGACAATGTATCGAACAAATTTTGTGACGCTTTTGTTGCACAAATGATGAACGGACCCTTCTGTGGGCCTGCAGCGGTGTGCGGCTGCCAGGGCACAGAGCGAACCAAGAGGACGTGTTTACTATGAAGGATATCATCGACGGGTTGATCGAGCGGTTCCGCAGGCAGCATGTACAGGCCCGGCGCTATGTGGCCATGATGCTGGTGCTGGCCCTGCTCACCACCCTGTTCGTCAACTGGCAGCTCCATGGGGTGGGCATCACCATGACTGCCGACTACCACTGCGGCTACGAGGAGCACCAGCACACGGCGGCCTGCTACGAAAAAGTGCTCACCTGCGGTTACGAGGAGGGCGAGCCGGAAACGCCCGTCACCTCTTCGGACAGCAGCGCCGATCCGGTGTCCGCCTACAGCGCGGCCGAGCCGGAAGAGCCGGAAGAGCCGGTGCAGACCGAGCCGGAGACCATCTGGGTGCCCCATGAGCACACCGATGCCTGCTACGAGGAGCACCGGGTGCTGACCTGCTATCAGGAAGAACACGAGCACACCGACGACTGCTTTGACGAGTACGGTGCGCTCATCTGCGGCGAGTTCGAGCATATCCACGACGACAGCTGCTACACCACCGAGTATGAGCTGGTGTGCGGCCTGGACGAGGGCGAACTGGTGGAAGAACCCAACCCCGCCTATCAGGAAATGCCTGCCATCCGCCCCGTGGTGGACTTGCCCCCTGAGCCGGCCGAGACCACCCCGGACGAGCCGGTGCTGCATCACCACACCGACGCCTGCTACACCGAGGAGCTGGTGTGCACCATCCCGGAGCACCACCACACCGTGGAGTGCCTGGCCGATACCCAGGCCGACGTGGAGACTGCCGAGGAATGGCAGGCCGCGGCCAACGTGGCCCTGAACGGCAACTGGGCCGAGGACCTGCTCACCGTGGCAAAGTCCCAGCTGGACTACCAGCAGAGCGACAAGAACTTCAAACTGGATGTGGAGGACCAGCAGGTGCTGCGCGGCTACTCCCGCTATGGTGCCTGGTACGGCAACCCCTACGGTGCCTGGGACGTGATGTTCCTGTCCTACTGCCTGCACTTTGCGGGTGTGCCCCAGACGGTGGTGCCCCAGCGTGCGGGCGTGATGGCCCTGCACAGTGACCTGCGCGGCTCCCAGTGGCTCACCGACGCCGACGGCTCCACCGCAAGGCCCGGCGATATCGTCATCTACAACACCCTCACCACCGAGCAGGTGGCCGTGGACGAGAGCTCCTATGGCATCGCCCTGCTGGACCTGGACGAGGACCCCGACACCGCCGCCCAGCTCACGGCTTCCGAGCCGCAGGTGGACACCCGCACCGTGACCACCGAGACGGTGGGCGTCGTGTCCGCCGTGGACCCCGACGCCGGGACCCTGACCGTGATCTCCGGCAACGTGGACGGCAAGGTGGCCGAGGTGCCCGCTGCCATGTCCGACGTGACCAGTGTCATCTCGGTGACCGGTGCCTATGCCGCCGAGACCACCGCTGTGGCCCCGGAGGACCCGGCAGGCTCCCAGGAGGAGCTGGACGGCAGCTATGCGCTGCTGGAAGATGAGGATGGCTTTGGGGCCACCGTGGAATGGGTCGGCGAGGCCCGGCAGCAGGACCCCGATGCCCCGGCCCTGCTGGCAGAAACTGCCGATACGGAGGTGGATCTGGACCCCAGCTGGATCACTAAGACAGAGTTCGAGCAGAAGGTCAATGGCTCCTGGAAGCCCCTGGTGGGGAATGAAGTGGAAAGCGGTACCAACGTGCAGGTCACCGTGACCTACAAGCTGCTTCCAGGCACCCTGACGCCGGACCGGCCGACCCTGTGCTACCAGCTGCCGGATGCCATGAAGCCCAAGCAGCCCACCTCCGGCAATATCAAGGACGAGACCGACAACAACAAGGTCATTGGCACCTATACCATCGACACCAACGGCCTGGCAAAGCTGACCTTTTATAAAAGTGATAAGTTCACCGGTTTGGATGCCAACGGCAACCGGGAGTTTACCGGAACCTTCCAGTTTTCCCGGAAAGTATGGGCAGATGATTTTGAGAATAACAAAACCATCACCTTTGAAAATGGCTTTACTCTGACCATCAAGGCGAAAAAGGCAGATATAAAGATCAGTAAAGGGAGCACCGACAGAGATAGTATTTTTGAAAATCATCCGGAAAATGGCACCTTCATAAACCATTATAAGGTGACGGTGGAGACCACCAGCGGTACCAAAGAGCAGGTGTTCCTTACGGACACCCTGAACACGAATAGGAATGGCGAAAACCGTAGCGACTACCTGAAGGGCGGCCAATACCTGGAAAGCTCCTTTGAACTTTACAAGGTGGATGCTTCTGGTACAAAAACGATGATTAAGCCGGTCCCTGTGTATCAACGGACAACGGATAGCCACGGCTACCCCCAGGTGGTCCTTGGCCCGCTGGATCCATTGGAGATCGGAGAAAAGTACATCTGGTACTACGACGTTCAGCGGAACTATGCAGACTTTGACGAAATGCCCGGCGGTGTCGGTATCATCAACAACACGGCAAAAGCCGAGGCAGGGAACGTGGTGGACCAGGCTGACGCATGGTACACCTGTAAAACCCCTCGCATTGAGAAGAAGGGCCAGTACGACCCCAAGACAGGCCGCATCCAGTGGACCATCACCGTAAAAGTACCCCATTCTTTGCTGGGGTCCTATCTCCTGCAGGGCAGTAAGATCACGGATAGCCTGCCGGACGGTGTGCAGATCGTAGGGGATGTAAAGGTGGGCAACACTACGATATCGGCAGAGGAATTCCGGCAAAATGGCTATACCATCCCGGAGAACTATAGTGGAACAGAGCTGAAGATCACCTTTGAGACCACCACCCCCCTGGGCGGCGGCTCGGTGACCAACAAGGCACAGATCCTGACCAAGAGCGACCATACCTTTGAGGCCTCGGCTACCGTGAACATCGGGCAGGGAGCTTGGACCCTGAGCAAGGAGCTGTCCAGCAGCAGCAAGGGCCTGGCAAAATGGGATATCTCTGCCGCCAATGCGGCCGGCGAAAGCAGCTTTACCCTGGTGGAGACCCTCAAGGACGCTGTGAACGAAAGCGGCCAGACCCAGCTGGACACCCACTACGCCTACGCCGCAGAGCTGGAGAAGGCTTTGGAAAACGGCCTGACCCTGACCCTCCACGACGGCGGCACCATGAACTATGCTGATGCTAAGGCCGCCGGGGTCATTGCCGTCACCTACTACAGCGGTGCCGACGGCACCGGCGGCACGGTGACTGCCAACGACCCCTCCACCCGGGTGCGGAGCTTTACCATCCAGATAAACAAGGCAGATGACAACCCGGTGCGGCGTGTGGAGGTAAAGGACCTCCCTACCCACGAGGATCAGAGCAATGTGCCCACCGGAGAGAAATGGACTTACAAAAACAGCGTCAGCGTGCAAGGCAGCTCTCAGAGTGCTACGGCAGAGGACACCTACCACAGTTACAAGAGCTTTGAAAAACGGGTGTCGGCGAACAGCGATCAGGACGAATCTGGTTACCAAAGCGGAGACCAGACCTACCAGTACAATAAACTCGACGGCAAAAACCTCCACTATCAGCTGGTGGTGCAGACCGCTGCCGAGGATGATGCCGACATCGTCATCACCGATACCCTGCCGGAAAACACTGAGTTCAAGACCGACTGGGTAACGATCGGCATGGACGAAGGGGCCCCGGATAAGGCTGACAAGTTGGAAGGGGCCAATGCCACTGTAGCCTACGAGGAAGCCACCCGGAAGCTGACCATTACCATCCGCGGCTACAACCTGAGCAAGAACAAACAACACAAGTTCCGCATTCTGTACAAGGTGGGGGTCAGCAACGACCCTGCCTGGAAGAACCCCTCGGTGGGCCAGGTGACCTACACCAATACGGCCCAGTGGGGCGAGCTTACCGAGACCCTCCACACCACGGTGGAAAAGACTGTGGACCCCCTGAAAAAGACCGGAAAGCTGGTGGAGGGCAAAACCGACCGCATCGAGTACCAGGTGGTGGTGAACCCGGCCCGGAAGGACCTGTCGGTGGGAACCACCGAGGCCCCGACCATTGAGCTGTGGGACGACGTAAAGGCCCAGAACGGTGCCATTGTCCGGGGAGACCCGGAGTCTGTAAAGCTGTATTACTTCCAGTATGACGAAGCCACCAACACCGTGACCCGAGGGGATGAAGTGCCTCGCAGCCTGTACCAGGTGCTGCCGGCAGATGACAATGGCTGGCTCCACATGGTGATCCCCAACAAGGCCGCCATGATCCTGGTGTACCAATGTGATGTAAAGCAGGGCAGTGCTGCTGAGGATTACAACGTGGACAACACCGTCAAGCTGGGCAATGGGGACTCCACCGAATCGGATTCCATCAAGTTTACCTATGCATCTGCCGCCACGGCCTCCACCGGACAGTTCCTGCTCCACAAGGTGGACGATTACTCCGGCGTGGCATTGCCGGGGGCAGAGTTTACCATCTGGCAGTATGATCTGCAAATCAAGGACTGGCAGCCCTGGAGCGGCGGCGTAAATGGCGTCATCACCACCGACGAAAAGGGCCAGGTGAGCCTGACGGTGCTGGAAAACGGCGGGCCCCAGACTCTGAAGCCGGACGTGCTGTATAAGATTGTGGAGACCAAAGCACCCCAGAACTACCAGGGGGACGATACCCCCCACTATGTGCTGTTCCACAAGAGCAGCGAGACCCCCCAGACGGCCTTTGATACCGCTACGGGCAAGGAGACGGTGATAGACGAGGGAAAGCCCATCCTGTTCACGGACGTCCAGGTGGGCAATGCCGCCCAGACCACCACGGCCCGGTATACCAACCGCTACAGCAACCTGACCGTCAGCAAGCTCTGGCTGGATGCCGACACCCGCCAGCCGGTGGAACCGGCGGTGGACAGCATCCACATCAAGGTCTGGCAGTACACCGACAATGACAAGGACAGAACGTTGTTTGCCGAAGCCGACCTGACCGCAGATAACAACTGGACCTGGTCCAAGTCGGGGGACAAGCTCCCGCTGACGGATGCGCAGGGCAATGCGTACCACTACCTGGTGGAGGAAACGACCACCGGCAACTGGAACGTGTACATCTCCAACAACGGCGTGCAGACCGGCAATATCACGGTGCAGAACTACGTCTACACCGGCTACGAGCTGCCGTCCACCGGCGGCATGGGCACGGCACCCTTCGGGGTGCTGGGCGGCGCATTGGCCGCTGCAGCAGCCCTGCTGCTGGTCCGCAAACGGAAACAGAACGAGGAGGAGTGAGCAGCCATGAAACAAAACAAAAACAACCGGTTTGCCGCTCTTCTGCTGGCGCTGTGCATGGCCGTGTGCTGTGCACTGCCCGCGCTGGCAGCCCCCGCGGCCAGCGCCAACATCGACCTGAGCCGCACCGGCAGCATGGACGTGACCCTGTACGACCACCAGAACGACGTCCCCCTGCGGGGCGGCGCACTCACCGTGTACAAGGTGGCGGACGTGGCCCGCACCAATGGCGACCTGCACTTTGTGTACACCGCCGACTTTACGGGCTGCGGCATCGCGCTGGGCGACCTGACGGACAGCACGCTGGCTTCCAGGCTGGAAGCCAAGCTGCCCGCCCGCGCCGCCGGCACCACCCATAAGATCAGCGAGCAGGGCATCGTCTCCTTTGACGCGCTGCCGCTGGGCCTGTACCTCGTGGTGCAGACCGAGAACTCCAAGGGCTACGAGGCCATCAATTCCTTCTTGGTGTCGCTGCCCATGGCGGACGAAAGCGGCTGGCTCTACACCGTGGACGCCACCCCCAAGGTGGGCGCGCCCACGCAGGAGGTGACCCCGCCCGAACCGGAAACTCCCAGCACGCCTTCGGAACCGGGCAAACCGTCCAAGCCGGAGAAGCCCTCGGAGCCGGACAAGCCCACCCAGCCCGACACCCCGGACAACCCGGACATGCCGGTGGACCCCAACGACCCCAACCGCCCGGTGTCGCCCGGTACGCCGGACAACCCCGTGGCCCCCGGCAACCCGGATAACCCGGTGGCGCCGGGCCGCCCGGACGGCAATGCACTGCCCCAGAGCGGCCAGCTGAACTGGCCCATCCCGTTCATGGCCTGCAGCGGCGTGCTGCTGTTTGCCGTCGGCTGGGTGCTGGACCGAAAGGAGACGCTGGCATGAACACAAAGCAGAAGATCGGCCGCGCCTGCATGATCGTGGGCATCCTGCTCATTCTGGGCGCACTGGCCCTGCTGGGCTATAACCAGTGGGACGCCAACCGCGCCGACAAGGCTTCGCAGGACGCCCTGGGCAAACTGGAAGAGACCCTGACCGAGACCATGGAGGACAAGACAAAGGACGAAGAGCCGGTGGTCCAGCCGGAGCTGGACCCGGAGCAGGAGATGACCGTCACCGACATCGACGGCTGGGGCTACATCGGCTGCCTGTCCATCCCGTCCATCGGGCTGGAACTGCCCGTGATGAGCGAGTGGAGCTATGCGGGCCTCAAGGTGGCCCCGGGCCGTTACAGCGGCTCCACCTACGCCGACAACATGGTGGTCTGCGCCCACAACTACGCCAAGCATTTCAGCCCCATCAAGTGGCTGGCCCTGGGCAGCGAGGTGTACTTTACCGACATGGACGGCCAGCGCTGGAGCTATGAGGTGTCCAACGTGGAGACCATCCAGCCCACGGATATCGACAAGATGATCACGGCCAGCGACGAGGACGCCTGGGACCTGACCCTGTTCACCTGCACCACCGGCGGCCGCGCCCGCTGCGCTGTGCGCTGCACCCGCACCGGTTACCCGGTCTTGGAGACCAGCGCGGCAGGGCGGATCACGGAGTAAGCAGGACGATTTGGAATTGCCTCCGCTTTGCTCTGGGCATAAATAGCGGAAAAATTATGTTAGATTTTGCAAATCCGGCAGGGCTGCGGCCCCGCCGGATTTGCTTTTTCACGGGAGAGGGCGTTACGGGAAGTGGCATCGGCTGCTGTTGGCCTGCGGCCAAAGCGCAGAAGGAGAACTCGCGTTTTGCGGAAAGGAATCCCGTAACGTCCCTCCCGGTGCGATGTCATTCCGGTATCAGATGCCACTCCCCGCCATGACCCCTCTGGTGAAAAGGCAACTCCGGAAAATCCGCAGATTTTCCGGAGTTGCAATAAAAAATAATATTTCCTCTAATTATGGCGCAGCGCACGCGGAGCCATTTCAAATCGTTCTGTTCCGGTTTCCCGCAAGCGTACAGGGAGCTGGCGCGCCAGCGTCCACAAAAAAGCACCCGCCATGCGGATGCACAGCGGGTGCCTTGAAGGGCTTTGCGGGGATGCTCAGTGGGTGGTGCCCATGTCCACAGCCAGGTCGGCGTCGTTCTTCACAACGGCCTCCACGGCCTTCTCCAGGCCGCGGGCGATCTGGTGCAGGTCCATGCTGGGGGTGCCCAGGGGCTTGTTGACCACCTGCTCCATGGCGTAAGGCACATGGATGAAGCCGCCCCGGATGTTGGGGTACTTCTTGTCGATGAGGTACAGCAGGGTGTACATCAGGTAGTTGCACACATAGGAGCCTGCGGTGTAGGACAGGGCGGAGGGAATGCCTGCATCCTTGATGCTCTGCACCATGGCCTTCACGGGCAGGGAAGTGAAGTAGGCGGTCTCGCCGTCCTCCTGGATGGTCACGTCGATGGGCTGATAACCGGCGTTGTCGGCGATGCGGCCGTCCATCAGGTTGATGGCCACCTTTTCCGGGGTGATGGCGGAGCGGCCGCCGGCCTGACCGATGCAGATGACCACATCGGGCTGGTTTGCCTGAATGGCAGCTTCCAGCACCTCACCGGCACGGATGAACTCGGTGGGCACTTCCTGCTTGACGATCTCGGCACCGGCGATGGTGTCGGGCAGCAGCTTTACCGCCTCAAAAGCGGGGTTGACGGTCTCGCCGCCAAAGGGGTCGAAACCAGTGAGCAGAATCTTCATAGTAAAAAGCCTCGATTCTCAGATATAAATGGACGGCTCCAGAACGGTGAGCTGTCCGTGATCCATGATCATGCGGTTGTCCACATAGATGCAGGGAGCGTGGGTGACCAGATCGTAATGGCCGGAAGCATCCTGCACACCGCCCAGCGCAATGTTGCGCCCGAACCCGATATGGAAGGTGCCATAGGTGGATTCGTCCTCGATGTAGCAGTTGCCTGCACAGCGGGAGTGGGTGTTGAGCCCGATGCCAAACTCCGCCGCCACCACCATGTTTTCCGGGTCGTGGAAGCGGGCCAGAAACTGCTTGAGCCGCCTGCCGCTGGCATTGTCCTCGATCTCCACGATGCGGCCGCCGCGCAGCTCCACCCGCACGGGGCTGTCCACGATGCCGATATAGCCCATGGAGCCGTCCAGGATCAGGGTGCCGTTGGTGTCGCTCTCCACCGGTGCCACATACACTTCCACGCTGGCAGAGGAAAGGCCCTTGCCGTCGTGGCAGCAGCCGTTGAAGAAGCCGGGCACACGCCCCTCGATGTTGAAATCCAGGTTCGTGCCAAGCTCCGTGGTCACATGGATGTGTCTGGCGTTCTGGTAGCAGGCCATGATGATGCTGGCCATGATCCTGCTTTTGGGCAGGCTCATGTTCAGGAAGTCGTAGCTCAACAGGGACTGCCCATTGCTGGTGCTCAGCGGCAGCGACAAAAAACGGTTGCGGCGGGCGATGACCCGCTTGACGGCCCGTGTGGTGATGAGGGAATACTCGGCAGCACCGATCACGGCGTTGTAGGGGTCAAAGACGTCCTCGCGGTCATCGAAATACTGGCCCACCTGCTCGTGCAGGTCGTCCAGCATCAACACATCCGCCACGCTGCTCACCGCCTGTGCGGCTTGCTGCATGGCTGCCACCTCGACAGCATACTTCTGGCTGGATACGATCAAGATGCGTTCGCCTGCACGGAGCCGGACCCAGTCGCGAATAATGATATCGGCTCCGTGCTGAATTGCTTGTTCCATTGAATCACTCGATCTAACAAAAAAATCACTTCAGGAGGATCATCATCACGATCTGGACCACCATCATGATGATGGCGACAGGAACCTGATTCTTGATGACGCCCATGGGCTTCTTCATATCCAGCAGTGCCACGGGCACGGTGTTGAAGTTTGCAGCCATGGGGGTGCACAGGGTGCCGCAGAAGCCGCAGGTCAAAGCCAGCATGCCGATGACCACCGGGTTTGCGCCGTGGGCCAGCACGAACGGGTAGCCGATGCCCACGGTCATCACGGTGATGGCGGCGTAGGCGTTGCCCATGATCATGGTGAACAGCATCATGCCGATGGCGTACACCACGATACCGGCGTTCACATTGCCCTCGGGGATGATGTGGCTGACCAGGTCAGAGATCACATCGCCGACACCGGCAGCGGTGAAGACGGAGCCAAGGCAGGCCAGCAGCATGGGCAGCATGGACAGGGGGCCCACGGTGGACAGCATGCGCTCGGAATCGTTCAGGAAGGTGGAGGGCTTGTTGTCGCGGTTCATGATCATCAGCAGGATGATGGCCACGAGAACGCCCAGAGCCACGCCGTTCAGGGCGGACAGGCCGATGCCCATGCCGGTGATGGCGCAGACGACGGCCAGCACGCCGATGCTCAGGGTGGGGACAAAGATCTTCATGCCGATCTTCTCATAGGTAGCCTCGGTCTCGGCCTTGGTGGCAGCAGAGACAGCGCCCTTCTTGACCTTCTTGAGGATGGCGGGGATGCACATCACCACCACCAGGATGCCGCTCACCAGAGAGGGCAGCCAGCGGCCCAGGGCAAGCACGACGCCCAGCACGGCCCAGAAGATAAAGGTGCCCACGGGTTCCGGGTTCTCCTTATCCTTCAGGTTCTTCACACCGCAGTAGATGCACAGCAGGCCGATGATAAAGTAGATGATCTCCATCACCTTGGTGGACAGGCTGTAATCAGCACTCATAAAAAAGCTCATTCTTCTGTCCTCCCTTACTTATAGTACTTCTGGATCATCTTGCGATCCTTGATCACATAGAATACGATGGCGACCACAGTGGCAATGATGCACACGGGGATCTCGATGGCAGCCAGCTGGGCCAGCTCCACTTCGATGCCCAGGCCGGCCAAAGTGCTCTGCACCAGCAGGCCGCCGGAGCCGCCCACGAACAGGACCTGACCGAAGAACCAGGTGATGTTCTCCATGCCGGAAGCCATACCCTTCAGCTCCTCGACATGCTCCTCATTGGGCTCATAGCCCTGTGCCACAATGGCACCTTCGGCCATGGGCATGATGACGGGGCGCACGAAACCGGCCACGCCGCCAAAGCCCACGTTGAAGGCTGCAAAGACCGAGCGCATCACGCCGTAGATGCCGATGACCAGGCCGGAGGTGGCACCCTTGAACTTGCCGATCAGGGCAGCGGCTGCTTCACGCAGGCCGTTGCGCTCCAGCGTGCCGGTGACCAGCATCACGATGATGAAGATGGCCATGCTGCGGTTTGCCACAAAGGTGCTGCCCAGCGTTTCCAGCAGGGTGACCGGGCCCAGACCGCCAACCAGTGCAGTCACAACGGCTGCCACCAGAATGACCAGAATGGAGTCCAGCTTCAGTGCAAAGCCAGCGATGACGATGACAATGCCAAGTAGTTTCAGTAGTTCCATAATTGCCTTCCTTTATACTTATATTTTCCCGGCGCTGTGCTGGCGGTCCGCCTGTGGGTCAGCAGGCAGGCCGTCGGCACTACGCCGAAAAGTCCAGAGAAAATGCCTTACAGGCGGATAAACGCTGCCAGCAGCAGAGAAAAGCCTCCTGCCGTAAGCCACAGCGGCACCAGACGACGGCCCAGGTGAGCTCCGATATCGCAGTGTTCCAGCACCCCGGAGGCCTTCATGGGCACCACCGTGGTGGCTTTGGGCACGGCCTCTGGGCTGCCGTAGGGGTTGGTGGAGGTAAACTCACCAGTGCCGATCTCCCCGGGGCAGGCGTACACCCCAAACCAGGAGGACAGCAGCCCACCCTTGCCAGCGCTTGTCTTGCACACTCGCACCAGCTGCACCGTAAGGGCCTGGGCCTGCTTTTCTTCCACCAGCAGGTTGACGCGGACCATATTTACCAGGTTCAGTATCGAGGAAATGGCGATGAGAGCGTCCAGGATCAGGACCAGGATCAATAACGAGTGCATGGGGCACACCTCCTGCAAACAGAGCAAGGGCTGCGGCAGCCCCTGGTGCTTTCGTAAGATGGAAATAGTATACCATAAAGTGGGACGAATTGTAAATGAAATATAGATAATCTGTCTGGTCTTCCTAAAAAAGGAAAAATCCCCTGTTTCCCAAAGGAAACAGGGGATTTGCGCCATTTGGCAGAAATTACTTGTTCTGGATGTACTCGTGGATGGCCTTGGCGGCAGCCTTGCCGGCGCCCATGGCCTTGATGACGGTGGCAGCACCGGTCACGGCATCGCCGCCGGCGTACACGCCGTCACGGCTGGTCTTGCCGTCGTCGCCGTCGGTGACGATGCAGCCGTGCTTGTTGGTCTCCAGACCCGGGGTGGTGGAGCGGATCAGCGGGTTGGGGCTGGTGCCCAGGCTCATGATCACGGTGTCCACGTCCAGCTCAAACTCGCTGCCCTTCTTCTCGATGGGGCGGCGGCGGCCGGAAGCATCCGGCTCGCCCAGCTCCATCTCAATGCAGGTGATGGACTTGACAAAGCCCTCGTCGTTGGCGTGGATCTCCACAGGGTTGCACAGGGTCTTGAAGATGATGCCCTCTTCCTCGGCGTGCTCCACCTCTTCCTTACGGGCGGGCAGCTCAGCCATGCCGCGGCGGTAGACGATGTACACGGTCTCGGCACCCAGACGCAGGGCGCTGCGGGCAGCGTCCATAGCCACGTTGCCGCCGCCCACAACGGCGACCTTTTTGCCGGTGCGGATGGGGGTCTTGCTGGTGGGCAGATAAGCCTTCATCAGGTTGGAGCGGGTCAGGAACTCGTTGGCAGAGTAGACGCCCTTCAGGCTCTCGCCGGGGATGCCCATGAAGCGGGGCAGACCGGCACCGGAGCCTACGAACACGGCCTCGTAGCCGTACTCGTCCATCAGCTCGTCGATGGTGAGCACCTTGCCAATGACCATATTGCACTCAAAATCAACGCCCATCTTCTTCAGGCCGTCGATCTCCTGCTGCACGATGGCCTTGGGCAGACGGAACTCGGGGATGCCGTACATCAGCACGCCGCCGGCCACATGCAGGGCCTCGTAAACGGTGACCTTGTAGCCAAGCTTTGCCAGATCGCCTGCGGCGGTCAGGCCGGCAGGGCCTGCGCCGATGATGGCCACCTTGTGGCCGTTCCATTCGGGCACGATGGGGGCGGTGTGCACATTCTCACGGTGCCAGTCGGCAACAAAGCGCTCCAGGCGGCCGATGCCCACCGGCTCGTTCTTGATGCCGCGGGTGCACTTGCCCTCGCACTGGCTCTCCTGCGGGCATACACGGCCGCAGACAGCGGGCAGGGAAGAGGAGCGGTTGATCACCTGATAAGCGGCTTCAAAGTCGCCCTCGGCCACATGGCCGATGAACTCGGGGATATCGATGCCCACAGGGCAGCCGGTCTGGCAGGGTTTGTTCTTGCAGTGCACGCAGCGCTTTGCTTCGTTCACGGCCATTTCTTCGGTGTAGCCCAGAGCAACTTCCTTAAAGTTCTTGTTGCGCACATTGGGGTCCTGCGTAGGCATGGGGCACTTCTTCGGGTCCATATTGAAAGCCATCTTATTTTACCTCCTGATTGAGCAGATTGCATGCCGCTTCACGGGCGTGTGCCTCAAACGGGCGGTACATGGTGCCGCGGGCCATTGCCTCATCAAAATCCACCAGATCGCCGTCAAAGTCGGGGCCGTCCACGCAGGCGAACTTGGTCTCGCCGCCAACGGTCAGGCGGCAGCCGCCGCACATGCCGGTACCGTCAACCATGATGGTGTTCATGGAAACGATGGTCTTGATGCCGTACGGACGGGTGGTCTCGCAGACAAACTTCATCATAATCATCGGGCCGATGGCGATTACGGCATCGTACTGATTGCCCGCATCGATCAGTTCCTTGAGCACCTGCGTAACCAGTGCCTTGCGGCCGTTCGAGCCGTCATCGGTCACGATGTGCAGATTGGTGCAGGCGTTCTTCATCTCGTCCTCGAGGATGATGATGTCCTTGCTGCGGAAACCGGCGATCAGGTCAACCTCAGCACCCATTTCGTGCAGCTTCTTGGCCTGCGGATATGCGATCGCACAGCCCAGACCGCCGCCGACAACAGCGACCTTCTTGAGACCCTCAAGCTCGCTCGCCTTGCCGAGCGGACCGACAAAATCATGCAGGCAGTCGCCCTCGTTCAGCGCGCCGAGCGCCATCGTCGTTGCGCCGACCTCCTGAAAAATGATGGTGACAGAACCCTTTTCGCGGTCAAAATCTGCGATCGTGAGCGGAATACGCTCGCCTTCTGCGCTGACACGCAGGATGATGAACTGACCCGGCTCTGCCTTGCGGGCAACGTGCGGCGCCTCGATCACCATCAGCTTGGTGTTTGCGTTCAGCGTTTGCTTTTTCAAAATCTGATACATTGGTCAAATATCC
>ERZ773218.1801-NODE-1801-length-19036-cov-6.177230_pt1 | contig 19036 bp, 16 predicted proteins | sample MGYA00580527_ERZ773218 | MGnify/ENA primary metagenome ERZ773218 (study PRJEB29015, sample SAMEA2737763) | human gut metagenome | biome: human gut; feature: human-associated habitat; material: faeces | place: China | collected 2012 ...
CACGTGAGAGAAGGCCCCCTTTGCCCCGCGCAGTCCCATGCCAATGGGACATCTCCCGCGCAGTGCAGGGCATATCAACGTCTGCCCTGTTGCTTCGCGTTCAAATACAGCACCGCTTCGACCACTCCCCCGCCGACGGCGAGGGCCTTGTCCGAGATCGTCGTGCAGTATTCCGGCTTGCAGCGCGGGTCGACATCGCCGGACTTCATTCCCTTCTTAACGGGCACGCCATCGTCCAGCACGCCGCGCAGCACACCGCTGATGGTGCACTTCATCGGCTGACCCTCGACAAAGCCGATGGTCTCGCCCTCCTCGACCGTGTCGCCGATGCGGTGGACGGCAGTAAAAATGCCGTCGCATGGCGCGCGCAGCACGCGCTCGCCCGCAAAGCCGCCGATGAGGCCGGGAATGTTCGTGTTCGGCAGCGCGCTGCCGGAGTAGATGACGCGCCCGAGCGTGTGGCCGCGCATCGTCTCGACGACCGCGTGGCAGTCCTCCCCCGCCGTGAAGCCGGGGCCGACGCCCACGACGATCGGCGCGTCCTCGATCTTCGTGCCGAGATTGCGCTTGGCAAGAATCGCGTCCACGAGCGCGTCCGGCGCGAGCTCCTCGCGGCAGGCGCACTCAGGGTCAGCCAAAACAGGCAGCGAGCCCTCGCGCAGCAGCTTCTTCGCCTCCGCGGCATTCTCCGCGCGCACGGCGCGCAGGCCCTCGACCGTTGTCTCTCCGTGGACGATGGCATTGGAAAACGCCACCGTGCGGCGGATGGCCGTCGGGCGGGCGAGGTCGGTCATCACCACGTCGATCCCGCAGCGCCACAATCTCATGGCCGCGCCGCTCGCGATGTCTCCTGCGCCGCGAATCAATGCAAGCATACATATACCCCCTGATGCAGACTGCCCGCGATGACCGGGCAGGAAAATTCATTTGCCATGGCCTGCGCCGCTTCATAATCGGCAGCAGACTCCACCTTGTTGATATAAACGCGGTCGCCGTAACCCTCGGCGTTGACGACGCGCGCGGCAAGCTGCGGCGTGACGACCGTCTCCTCATCCACGCCCGCGAGCTGCGCGTAGAGCGCGCTGCGGTGGCAGGTCTCGCGGATGGTTTTGCCGACGCCGTCGATGCCGATGACCATGATGACACGCTGCGCCTCCTCCGGGATCACCGGCTCATGGGAAGCGTGCGCCTTGAGCGGCAGGCGCTTGGCACCGTCCGCCTCGACAAGCACAAAATCCGCAAGCTGCGCCAGCGTGCCCATTGAGAGCCACGGCGCGCAGAGCTTGCCGCTCTCCGCCTGCGAGGCAACACAGACGATGCCCGACCGCTCCAATGCCGCCGAAACGGCGGCCTCGTCCGCATCCAGCAGCGTTTCATACTGCTTCGGACGGCAGATGTGCGTTGTGGTCGTGATAATGACCTTACCCTTTTTCGAAAGCTCCCCGGCGAGCGTTTCCATCAGCGTCGTCTTTCCGCCGCCGCCGATGATGGCCGTCACGCCGCGGCCGACGTGCAAAAGCGGTGCGATCTGCATATACGCACCCTCAGTGCCGCTGTCCGGCGAGGCGCGCGCGGTGCTCGATCATCTCCGCCGCGATGCTGATGGCGATCTCCTCCGGCGTCTCAGCCAGGATCGGAAGGCCGATGGGCGCGTGGACGCGCGCGATGTCCTCTTCGGTATAGCCGTCACACTTGAGGCGCTCACGCGTCTTGGTGACCTTTGTGCGGCTGCCGATGCAGCCGATATAGGTCGCATCGCTCCCCAGCACCTGGGAGAGGATTTCATAGTCCGCCTGATGGCCCGGCGTCATCACGACGGCATAGTCGTTCGCCGTGAGCGCCACCTTGCCGAAAATATCGGAAAAGCTGCCGAAGATGACCTCGCTCGCCATGGGATAGTTTTCTTTCTTCGCAAGCTCCTCGCGGTTGTCGTACATCACCACGCGGAAGCCCACCGTCGCCAGCACCGGCACGAGCGCGCGGCCCACATGGCCGCCGCCGAAGATATACACGCTGCCCGCGTGGCACAGCGGCTCGACATAAATGCCGTTCTTCCACACGGCCTTGGCAGAAAAATAGTCCGCCTTGTCCTGCGGGATCTCCTCGCGCCTGATGACGTGGAACTCGTTCACGCCGTCGCCGTCAAGAGACAGCAGCAGCCAGAGGTCGACGTCTTTATCGAGCATTTCGCGCCAGCGCTTGAGCACCGCGATATCCGCCGCCTGCTCGGGCGCGAAAAACTGGAAGTAGACCGTCACCGCGCCGCCGCAGATCATGCCCGTGCTGACCACTTCACTCGGGTGCAGGTTGTAGGACTTGAGCTCGTTGCTGCCACCGTTTTTGAGCGCGTCCTGCGCGCGCTGGATGCTCAGCCGCTCCACTGCGCCGCCGCCAATCGTGCCGAGCACGCGGTCATCTTCAAAGACAGCCATCTTCGCGCCCGCGCCGCGCGGCACAGAGCCCGAAGACGCCAGAATGCTGCTCAGCACCACACGCTCGCCGCGCGAAAGGGCCGCGAGCATTTCATCAAGAATCGCTTTCATATTTTCATGCTCCTTTGCAGAGAATCACGCTGCTATTATGCACTGCATTATAGCAAAGCGCCGCGGCAAACGCAAGCCGCGGCGCACAAAAGTCGCATTGATCGTTATTTTCCATTAAATCAGGGGCGCGCATATCCGGCGCGGCTCACTTGCTGCGCTCGATGCGCTTGAGCTCGCCGAAATACTTGTCGTGCGTCTCCTGATAGGCGCGGTTGAAGACCGGGTCTTTGCCCTGGTGCAGCGCCTGAATATAGTCGTGGTGGTTGTTCATGATGTGCTCGTCGAACATCGAGAGCGTGAAAACGCCGACATTCGAGCACTGGTCGGCGATGCGCTCCACATTGACGAGGATATCGAGAAACGTGAGGCCCGCGTACACTGTGCACTGCCCGTCGCGCACGCGGCGGATGTGATTGGCGCGCAGCGTGGCGACAAGGTCGTCCACGACCTCCTCGACCGGCTCGATGTGGCGCGCGGCCTCGTAGTCCGTGGCGGCAAAGGCCTTGTAGGTGTAATCTAAAATCTCGCCGAGCGCCTCGCGCAGCACCATGAGCTCCTGATGTGCCGTGGGCGACAGGCTCGCGCTGCGGTCAAGGAACTCCTGCGCATTTTCCGTCAGGTTCACGGCGTGGTCGCCGATACGCTCAAACTCGCCGAAGCACTGGATATAGTAGTTGAGCATGTCGCTTCCGTGTCCGCTCGGCATGTGCGGCGACAGGCGGATGAGGTAGTTGTCCACATGGTCGGCGAGCTTGTCGATGTGCTCCTCGTTCTCGTTGATGACCTCGATCGTGTGGGCGTCGTACTGCTCGAGCACGCCCATCGCGCTCATCACGCCTGTGCGCGCAAGGCGCGCCATGGTGGTGATGGCCTCACCCGCGCCCGAGAGCGCGATGGCGGGAGAGGTGAAGAACTTTTCATCGAGCAGCGAAAGCTCGTGGTCGACATTTTCACCAAGGCGCACATCGTCCTTGACGAGCTTGCGCGAGAGCTTTTCAAACTGGCCGCACACCGGCAGCAGCACGATGGCCGAAGCAAGACGGAACACCGTGTGCACATTCGCGATGCCGCCGGAGGAAAGCGCCTCGTCCCACAGGGCATCGAGCACACCGAACGAGTGCAGCAGCATCAGCCCCACGATCACGAGGATCGAACCGGCGATGTTGAAGAGGATATGGATCACGCCCGTGCGCTTGGCATCGGCCTTCGAGCCGATGGAGCAGACGATGGCCGTCGTCACACAGTCGCCGATGTTGACGCCGATGATGATGGCGTAAACAGACGAGAACGTCAGCGCGCCGGTCGTGGCAATGGCCTGCAAAATACCGATGGTCGCCGACGAACTCTGCAGCAGGAACGCAACGCCCGCGCCGAGCAGGAATCCGAGCACCGGCTTACCGGAGAGCTGGTAGAACATGTTGGCAAACGTCTCAGATTCCGACAGCGGGCTCACCGCCGCGGTCATGCTGAGAAGGCCGGTGAAGAGGATGCCGAAGCCCATCGCGATCGAGCCGATGGTATCGGACTGGCGGGTCTTGACCGCCATTAGAAAGAGGATGCCGATAATCGCCGCAAGGGGCGCGAGCGTCGATGGCTTGAAGAAATTGAGCAGCGATGTCTCCGATGCGTTCACGTCGAGAAGGCGAATGATCTGGCCCGTGATCGTCGTACCGACATTCGCGCCCAGAATGACGCCGATCGACTGGTGCAGCGACATCACGCCTGCGCCGACAAGGCCCGACGTCAGCACGATCGTCGCCGTAGAGCTCTGGATGACCGCCGTGACCACAAGGCCCAGCAGAAAGCCGACGAGCGGATTGTTCGTCACCTTTTCCATCGCGCGCTTGAAGGCATCGGACGAACCTTTTTTCAGTCCGTCGCCCATCAGGCGCATGCCGTACAGGAACAGCGCCAGACCGCCAAAGAGGGTGATCAAGTTGAAAATCGTCATAAGCGTTTCAAACCTCTTCTTCTGTATTATGCCGCCGCGCGGCGCAGGTTTCGGGCTGTAAAATACCCAACTCACACCAAATACTATTTTATCAGGTGAGGGCAAAATTGCAATCCTTTTCCCAAGATTTGTTACAAACAGCAAAAATGATTTATCCCTTGCATTTTTGTGTGCGCGTGGTACAATATTTATAGACAAAAAAAGGAGGCTTTCAACCATGTTGAACGCAGGCAACCCCATCGGCGTGATGGACAGCGGCATCGGCGGTCTCACCGTCGTGCGCGAATTACAGCGCATTCTCCCCGGCGAAGATATCATCTATTTTGGCGACAGTGCCAACTGCCCCTACGGCAACAAGACCTCTGACCAGATCTTCGAGTTGAGCAGCCACATGCTCCAGTTCCTCGGCGACAACGGTGTCAAGTGCACTGCCATCGCCTGCAACACCATCTCCACCATGGCCGACCGCCTGCGCCCCTGCTTCGACTACAAGATCGTCAGCATCGTGGAAGAAGCTGCCAAATACGTCCTGCGCGAGCATCTCAAGAGCGTCGGCCTCATCGCGACGGAGTTCACTGTTGCCTCCGGCAAGTACGCCGAGCTCATCCATGAGGGTGATCCCGAGTGCAAGGTCGTCGGCAAGGGCTCTCCCCTGCTCGCGGCACTCGTTGACCGCGGCGACTTCAACCAGCACGACATTAACACCGAAATCCGTACGCAGGTCGACAACATTCTCGCGCGCGAAAAGGTCGAAAACCTGATCCTCGGCTGCACGCACTATCCCATCGTGGAAGAGAACTTCCACGAGTGCTATCCCGAAATGCACCTCATCAACCCCGCGCTCGAGCAGGCAAACGCCGTCAAGGCATACCTCACCGAGCAGAACGCGCTCAACCCGCAGAAAAAGGGTAAATTCGTCATCTGCACGAGCGGCGACCCGCAGGTATATGTCAACGTCGGCAAGCGCCTCGGTCTCTTCGAGGCGAGTGATCTGAAGGTCGTCCACATCTAAGTTAGTCCAAATTGAAATGAAAAGCGGAAAGTCGCAGGGCTTTCCGCTTTTTTGTGCTGTCTGATGGACTTTCTGCATACCATATGGCGAGGTGGTCTGTTTTGAATACATTTGAGGCCGCGATTTTGCGCGATTTCGGCGAGCGGGAGGACTTTGAGCGCGTGCTCACACATGCGCTGCGCCGCGGCTGCGGCGGTCGCGTCCTGCTCTCGCTGATGGCGGACGGCTCACTCCGGCTCACCGGCACGAAGGACCCCGACATCTCGTTCGGCGCGGTGCTGCTCGACCTGACCGCGCCGGTGGTGCCGTGCAGCGAGGAGTCCCTCGCCCTGCGTGTGCAGGTGATCGACTGGCGGCGCTGCGCGAGATGCTATGACGAGGCGCTCGCGCAGCGCACCCGCCATCCCCTGCCGTAGCTGCCGCCATCGCGCAAAAACATCCCGCCGCAAATACCGGGTGGTCGTAAAACAGTAAAATCAAAAAATGGCGAAAACCTTGTGTTTTCAAGGGGCGGCGTGACTTCGGTCACGCCGTTTCCTTTTTCATCAGCTCATTCAGAGGGATAAAGCCCAGCCCGTCGTACTTGATGTGGATGTGCTGTACCCGCTTGCCGCTGGACTTGTCCGGTGCGTCCACATAGATGGCAGACACCAGTTCGCGCAGAGCATAGCCGTCCAGTTCTTCAATGCCGACATACTTGTGCGCTTTCTGAATGAACTTTTCAATGTTTTCGTTCTGTCGTTCCTGTACTTCAATTTCCTGCTGCAAGGTGATCGCTTCCGCTTCCAACTGCTTCTGCTCCACTTCATAGGTCTGGCTCAGCATATCATAGCGTTCATCTGTTAACCGCCCGCTGGCGTTGTCCTCGTAAATCTTGATGAAAAGCCTTTTCAGCTCGGCAATGCGCCGTTCGTTGCTTTCCAGCCGCTTTCTGCGGATGCGGATTTGTTCACAGCTTTCCACGCGGAGCTGTTCCTCCATGATCGTGCGGAAATAATCCTCATGGCGCAGGATATACCCCATAACCGCCTGAATGTGCTTGAGAACCAGTCGTTCCAAGACTTTGACACGGATGAAATGCCCATTACACTTTTCTTTGCTTTTGCGGTGCAGAGAGCAGTCAAAAAAGTCCTGATCGAGATCACCGTTGTTGGATGAACCGTACAGCATTTTGGAACCGCAGTCCGCACAGTAAACAAGTCCGGAGAAAATGCTGCTTCTTCCCGTGCGGATCATTCGGTGACGCTGCTGGCGGATCTCCTGCACCTTTTCAAACACATCATCGTCGATAATGCGCTCGTGGGTATTGGGGAAAATCGCCTGCTTTTCAATGGGATTATCCCTTTGCTTCTTATCCCAGATAGAATTGGTGTAAGTCTTGAAGTTCACCGTGCAGCCTGTGTATTCCCGGCGTTCCAGAATCCTAACAACTGTGCTGTCACCCCAGCCATACGGGTCCTCCGGTTTCTTATTGGGGCTTTTAATCCCCTGCAAGGTTTTGTAGGCAGTCGGTGTCAATACTTTGTCCGCTTTCAGTTGGTTTGCAATCTGCTTTGGACCTCTGCCCTCCATGCACATGGAGAAAATACGCCGCACCACATCGGCGGCAACAGGGTCGATCTTCCAGCGTCGGGGATTGTCCGGGTCTTTCAAATAGCCGTAGGGAACATTGGTTGTCAAAGGAACGCCGCGTTCACCCTTTGCCTTATTGACAGCGCGGATTTTGCGGCTGGTATCTCGCGCATAAAACTCGTTGCACCAGTTTTTGATACCCGCAAAATCGTTATCGGTGCTGTTGGGATCAATGGTATCGAAATTGTCATTGATGGCAATATAGCGGACACCGTACTGCGGAAAGGTGAAGTTGGTGTAAAGTCCTGTCAGAGCGGAATTTCTACCTAGGCGGGATAGGTCTTTGGTGATACAGACAGCCACTCGTTCCGCTTCAATTTCCGCAAGCATCGCTTGAAAACCGGGGCGGTCATAGGTCACGCCGCTCACGCCATCATCCACAAAAAATGTGGGATTCGGGAAATGGTGCTCCCGTGCATACCGCATAAGCATATCCTTCTGATTTTCAATGGACAAAGACTCTCCGGCTCGTTCATCCTCTTGCGAAAGCCGGCAGTAGAGTGCTGTGATTTTGTTTGTTGCTCCGTTCATTTCTGAATCCTCCTTTGGTGGAGCAACTGTCAGCACAGGATTGGTTGCTTCTATTGTACCAAGAGACTCTGTATTTGTCATTCGGAATCCTCCATCTTTTCTGCAAACTTTTTGCTGGTAATACGCTCTAACTTGCGGACAAAGCTCTCTGTTCCCTCATAGCTGCCCGTGACGGTGTAAACCGTGCCGTGAATGACCTCGGTGACGGTCAATTCGGGAACCCAGAAAGCGGACAGGTTTTTCGCGCAGAGATGCCCGTCCTCGTTAAAGTAGCAGTTGCGCCGGGGATGATCGGACGGTAAGGGCTGCGGTTTGAGATACGGGTCTGGATTGGAGAAGTAATATTCCGCTGGCTCGTCGTGATCTGCCTTTTCCCATTCCTCGATTTCTGCCAGCAGATCAGGATCGATCTCGTGTTCAAATTCTTTGTTCTCGTTCATAAGTACCTCCTGATTTTCTATTCAAATTAGTGTTCAATTTCCTGCTTTTTCTGCCGCGTCGCGGTGTTTTGACGCTCCTGCTCATGCTGCACCTCGTAGATGTTGTAATGAATTGCCCAGAGCTTTTTTGCATCGGCATGGAGCGGCGAAAGTTCCGTCTGAATGTCCCTGTATTCCTGCTCCAACTGCTCCCGTTCCCTGCGCCATGCGGTGATGGGCAGCTTGCCGTCCTTGAAATACGGTTTCAGCTTGCGCTCTGCCATGTAAAATGTCCGCAGTCCGTCATCGTGTTCGGCTTTGTACTTCTGCCGGGATTTCTCAAAACGGATGGATTTCAACTTGTCCGCAGCAGACTTGCCGGACTTGTAATAGTCCACCATCCGCAGCAGCTCGTCCACTTCTTTGATACGGGCTTGCCTTGACGATGCCGACTTTTTCAACGTGTCGATTTTGTCCTGCATGGCGTGAAGCGTAGTTTCCAGATCGTCCACGGTGTAAAGTTTTTTGGATTGCAGAAAGCTGAACGCCTCGGCGTAACGCTGCAAGTTGGCGTTTTTCGCCTTATTGCTGTACGCGCCCTTGTTGCGATTGGCACAATGCAGCGTCAGCAGATCGTTGAGCATGGGCGGCTGGGGCTTGGCAAGCTCTGCCTTTACGTCCTTTAGCCAGCCGATCAGCGCGGCGATCTTTTCCTTTGCTTCACGCAGCAGCGTGTTGATTTTCCGAATGAAGCGGTTGAGATCGCCCTTGTCGGTGCGGATGCCCTTTGCCTCCATTGCCCGGACGGTGGGACCTTCGTGCTGGGTGGGAATCTGCTCCACACCCTGACGGGCAAAGCTTCGGTGATCAATGCGGCAATCCAAACCTTTTTCGGCAAACTTGGCGTTACACATCTCAGCCCATGCCCGCCGCCACGCTTCCAGCGTTTCGGGCTTTCCCCAATCTGTCGTGGGAACGGCGTTGAACACATAATTGCCTGCCTCGTCCAGAACACGCTCGCCGTGTTCGTCCAGCACATATTCCCGCCGCTGTTTCTTGCCCCACTTGCCGTCCGGCTCAATAGGGCGAATCGGACACATGACGTGAAAATGCGGATTAGAAATGCCGCCGTCCTCCTTGTCCGGCTGATGCACGGCGAAGTCCGCCACCATGCCCCGGTTCACGAAATTGTCCAATAAGAATTGCCTTGCAAGATCGATGTTCTCCTGCATGGAAAACTCATTCTGCAAGGCAATGTCAAAGCTGTAGGCAAGCTGTGCTTTCTTCCCACGCTCGGCTTTCTCTACGGCGTTCCAGAGCGTTTCGCGGTCTGCATACTCAGGCGGCGCGTGTGACGGGAGTAGGATTTCAGAGCAGATCACGCCGCCTTTTCGGGTGTAGTCGCTGATCTCGCCGTAGTATTCACTGTGCAGCTTTTCCCCGGCACGGTAGGCGGCAGCAGCCACAGCAGATTGCCCCGCGCTGCGCTTGATCTGCGTCACATGAAAATGAAAGAGTGCGATATTCAATCACCTCCTGCATGGCGGCTGACAACTTCCATGAGAAGCCTTTGCGCGTCTGGCAGAGCAAAGACCTGTTCCACAAAAGCATAAAACGCAGTTTCGCTCAAATCCTTTGTCTGCGGTGCGACGCTCTCAATCGCCGCGCCGCGAGTGATAAGCCGGTGCGCTCGCTTGCGGCGATCACCCTTTTCATAGTAGGCGGCGCGGTTTTCAAGACGCTGGATTTTGTGCTGTTCCTGCGCAAGCTGCCGCTCGACCTTTTCTTTCTCGGCTTGCAGTTTCTCAATTTCTTTTTCGTGCATGATTTCAACCTCCTGACTGATAAATGATGGGATGGATAGATACAAAAAGACCGCCTACGTTTTCGGTAGACGGTCTGACTCACGGTATGGGATTTTCAGACTTTGCGAGGGAACGGTCTGCGCCAGCAGACTGTTTCCGCTGCAAAGTGCGCTGGGATAGCTGCTATGGCAGCGCAAGGGAGGCACTCCCTTGTTCGGAATGAAGTGACGCAAAACAGCCCGGACATTCAAACGTCCGGGCTGTCTGCCTCGCAGAGCGCACATACTCCCGTCAGGAGAGTATAGAAGTGCGCCCTTTGTTCCAAAGGGATTTTTGACTTAATCAGCAATGTGCAAAATGCGTCTCACATATTCCTCATTGCCCAAAAAGTATTGCTCGATTAACTCCCAGCGCTCATCGTCATTCATGTCGGCAGAAAAGAATGCCGTGAGAAGTCGCTCGTTATTACGATGATGTTCTTGAATGCTTTGCAGCACACCATTGGTATATTTTCCGCTTGTTGCCAGCCGCTCAAGTTTTTCAGGATCGTTAATACGAATAAATACTTCTGCTTTTTCTCCGCCTCGGATTTCATAGGTTGCCAGCCCAAGCAATTCCATAAAACGCAGCAATGGCATGATCTCAATTTGCTTATTTTGAACCAACGGGTAAAATCGGAAGAACGAATTATCTTCTGTATTAACCTCGCACTGCCCAATTTGGTGAATAAAGAAGTTGGGAAGTCGCGCGTATGCGGCACTGCTGACAAAATATCCTGTCTCGTCCGCTCCGGGCATTTTCCTACTACGAAGAACCCGGACACGGCTTCGACTCTGGCTGTATGCTGCATCCTCATTTACGCTTTCGGTGAATATGTCAAGCAGCATGCCTGCTTTGTCATGAGGAATCACTTTTTCACCAAGCATTTCAGCAAGTTCTGCTTCAAACTGCTTTTGAGAAAACTGCTTTATCTCGCCGTTTTTATACTTCTCAAATATTTGCGTAATTGCAGTAATAACAGTCTCTACGCGCTGTGATACGGCAACATAGTCATCAGAGTAACGTATCTCTACTCTGACGCGCGGTGCAACAGTATAGTTTTTTCCACTCACGGAAATTCCCCGCTCAAAAAATTCCTTTTTGAACATGCCGAATGAGCGGTCTGGGTAACAATTTCCCCAAACCCCCGCCATATCTACAAGGAAGGTTTTTCCAGAACTGTATACTGTCATATCGGATGCACGGCTCTGATTCTTTGTAGGAACAGTGCGAGGTGCAATGCCTTGCTGGAATGTGCAGTATGATCCAAATAACTTCAAAAACTCATTTTCTATCTCGTGTGGAACATTGACATAGTTTTTTGAAAGCATTGCTTTGGGACGTACAATTAAAACGGGGAATGTGTATTTGTTGCTCAAGTCTTTTGAAAGAAGCAACAAGCCTGATTTTGTCCGATTTTCGACATCTTTTTCCTTAAAAAGGTACTCGAACGTTTCCGCCGAAATCAACAGATTCCGCCTTTTCTTTGCTCGTTGAATTGCACATATCTTTTTCAGCATTTCGCGCAGCTGATACTGCCGCATTTCAGAAATTCCATTTAAGGATCGAACATATCGAAGATCACTGGGAAAGTAGTCAATATGAGCTACACCTTGAATCTCGGTATTGCGGGCGGCTCTTCCGATTTCCTGAACATAATCAGATAGTGTGCCGGTCGGGGCAAAGTGAATAACGTGTTTAATATCGCCAACATCGATACCCATGCCGAAGGCTTTGGTGCAGAACAGCCCCATAGCCGTTCCCGCCTTATAGTCTCGCTCCACCATCTTGCGTTCCGCCGAAGGTATTTGCCCGTGGTATCTCCGAATCTTCACATGGTCTGTGGCATTAACCAGATTATAAATCTGATCGACTTGACTCCGGTAGGGAAAATAAGTAAGTACCTTCTCGCCTCTGGCAATATATTCACGCATTCTCTTCAACGTCAAATCCAGTTTGGCATTTTCGATTCGTCCCTCAACTTCAGCGGGGTTATGGCGTTGAATATCGAAAGAAATATTGCTTCGCTTTACATTCCCGAGATGGATAATAGTCTTTCCCAAACCGAGTTCGTGAATTGTATCATTTACAACATCGTCATCACCAGAATATACAGCCGTGGCTGTCAGACACAGTACAGGGAACGATAAGCCATCACGAGCCGTTTGTTTCAAGAAATCGCCAAGGAACCAATAATCTGAGCGAAAATCGCGTCCCCAACTTGTGACAGTATGGGCTTCGTCAATGACAACCATACCTACTTGCCGACCGCCCAAAAACGATTGCAAATGAGTTGTCAATAACAGCTCAGGAGCAAGGTATAGCAAGGACTTTTTTCCTGCATGTATCTGGTCAATAACATCACTACGTTCCTCTATGCTCATGCTTGAGTTGATGCAGGCAGCAATAGAAATTCCTCGTTCACGTTGCAGTTGGTCAACCTGATCGTTCATAAGAGCTATCAGCGGGGATACGACAATCGTAACAAGATTGTACTTTTCGGCAAGATAGATCGCAGGAATCTGGAAAAGAATCGACTTTCCAGAACCAGTCGGTGCAGTTATAAATATATTGCTGAATATATCTCCATCTTGGGCAGCTTCACACTGATCTACGATTTCAGCGATAATTTGCCCCTGGGTTATTATTTCTGTTTCCTGCGATCGGTCAGGATCTTTGTAAAAGAGTAATGGTCGAAATTGAGCCGCATTGCCCCAGTACTTTTGAAGCACATGAACAAATTGGCTATCATTATACTCTATTTTTTCTTGATACAACTCAAGCTCATCGAGAAATACTTCCAGATTAAGCAGATTTGCCGCACTAAAAATTGCGCTGGTTCGAGCAGAAAGGCTATCTCCACTTTGTAAGAAAAGCGCAGATGAAAGTACACCATTTGTCATATTAAGACAGTACTCCCAATCTTCTATGCTACCAACTTCAATATGCTTGATGTCATCTGTAAGCGGTTCTTTCTCTACCACACAGCCTTGCCAAAATGGAATGATTTCAATGCGCTCGTCATCGAGAGTAGCAGGTAAGAGTAACGCTTTTCCCTCCTTCAGCAGCTTGACATCTCCGTACGTTTGGACGAGTTGGACCAAGGGACTCCCAGCAGGAGGTTCATGCTCGGTCTGCCAATAATCAAAAAGCTTTTCAGCATAACTGTATGGGAAATAGCAGGGAACCCACGGTGAAAGGATATTATTTTCTATGACTACAATATTATCGATCTTCATACGGGGAAGGAGTTGTCTAATCGCCAAAAGCTCCTCATAAAAACCCACCAGCGGTTTTGTTGCGCTTTTGATAGATGCTGCAAGATCGAGCCATCTATCATCTATTGCTTCCAAATCAAGGAACCCATCGTGCAACAGAGAGGCATCATCTAACAATGAATTGGGATGTGTAATCAAAAACCGAATCTGTTCCAATCCAAATCCTTTGAAGAATATCAAAGTATGCCCCGTGAACTCGGAAATCAGTTCTTCAACGCGATTAGAAAAATACTGTCCGATGGTTGAAGTAGACATTGTGATGCCCTCTCTTTCTATCCATGCTAAATTTCAGACTTAGCATGGGGCAATTTAATGCTTTAATTATATCGCAAATTCGCCTAATTTGCAATTATTGCTGGTCGTATTTTCGTCTTTTCTGCCATACAATGTCGTACCCCAGCGCGTCTGCCAGCTCTACCGCCTCGCCGTAGCGAAGCGAGCCACGTTTGAGCTTGCCGGAGAGGTTTGGGACGCTGCGGCTCCAGCCGTACTCGTCGGAGAGGTAGTCCACCACCTCGGTCATGGTCATGCCGGTGCGGACGATGTAGGACTTGATCTCGTTGCGATAGGTTTCAGATTTTCTCATATTCAAACTTTCCTCCTGTTTTTTGGGCGCGTTCTATGGTAAAATGGATTTGTCAAATCGTGACACCCGTTCGCCATAGGGCGCTGGTTTTTAATACACGGCTTTTCGCTGGAAATGCCGCCGATGATACGTTGGTCACAGGCGACACCTTCCACTTTTGCCGTTTGGTGTGTCTTTGCGTGAAACGGCGAAACATCATTCTGAATGGCAAACGCCGTTCGCTGCTGAATAGCACTCTGTTCCGTGCAGATAACCGCACAGAGCAGAAAACTATTTCGCCGTTTTCACTTGCTTTGATTTTTACATTCGATTTTGCCGCTCTTTCCGAACGTCGTTCCTGCCCGGAGGATCGCTCCCGGCGTATTGTCCTCCTTGGTGCGCTGGATGCGGCACTTCGCTGGGGGACATATCCCGTTCGGACGGTCATGCAATTTTCAAGGTTCAGGTGCGATTGCAAGACCATTTTAGCGAAAAATATAGCCCTCTCCCGTATATCCAAGAGGTCGGAAAACGCGCCGAAAATCGCAGATTTCCACGCTTATGGACAAGACCGGAAAAGGGCAGGAATTTGAAGGGAGGACGCCGCTATGCAGCCAAAGCTCACCATTCAGGAACGGCTCAAAGATCTGCGCATAGAGCGCGGTCTGACGCTGGAACAGCTTTCTGCGGAAACAGGCATTTCAAAATCCGCGCTGGGAAAATACGAAGCCGACGATTTTAAGGACATCAGCCCGTTCAGCATGGTGGAGCTGGCGAAGTTCTACGGGGTGTCCACCGATTACCTGCTGGGGCTGACAGAACAAAAAAATCACCCAAACACAGAGCTGGATGCCCTGCATTTGGGTGATGATACAATCGAAGTATTGAGAACGGGCAAGTTCAACCACCGGCTGCTGTCGGAGCTGATCTGTCATAAGGATTTTCAGCGCTTCATGCTGGACGCCGAGGTTTACGTTGACCGGATCGCGGATATGCGCATCAATGATATGAACGCCGTGCTGGAAGCAGTCCGGCAGATGGCTTTGATGAAGAACGGTGGCAATGAAAATGATCTGCACCTGCGGACGCTGCAAATCGCGCAGATTCAAGAGGATGAGTATTTCGGAAATCTGATTGCGGATGATCTGAAAGGTATTCTCCGTGATATTCGGAATGAACATCGTCCCGACACCATGACTGCGGATGAAACATCCCTTGTTGCAACCGTGCAGGGTCAGTTGCAGGATGCAATGAACTTTGAGGGCAGTTCCGAGGAAAAGCAAGTCCGTTCATTTCTTGCCACATTCGGTATTGATTATGACAAGCTCTCGAAAGAGCAGTTCGTCTCGCTGATTGAAATACTCAAGCTGTCCAAGTACTTGAAAAGCCCCATCAACCAGCGCGGGAAAACGATCATGACCCACGGCAAGGGAAAACGGAAACGAAAATAAGTAAAATCGGCACCTGCTTTTTCAGGCAGGTGCCGATTTCTGTTACCCTATAATGCGCTCGAATTTTTGGCGTAAGTGGCGTAAGTTTGGCGTAAATCCGCTTTTCCGCATTCAAAAAATCAAGCAATTTCAAGGCTTTGCGGTGTCTCTTAGTACATGCCGCCCATGTCCGGGGCAGCCGGAGCGGCCGGAGCGGCCTTCTCGGGCAGGTCGGCCACGAGGGACTCGGTGGTCAGGACCATGGAGGAGACGGACGCGGCGTTCTCGAGCGCGCTGCGGCAGACCTTGGTCGGGTCGACGATGCCGTTTTCGATCATGTCGCCGAAGGTGTCGTGCGCGGCGTCGTAGCCGTAGTTGACGCTCTTGCTCTTGCTGACCTTGTCGAGGATGACCGCACCCTCAACACCGGCGTTGGCCGCGATCTGGCAGATCGGGGCGCGCAGAGCGGCTGCGATGATGTTCGCGCCGGTCTTCTCATCGCCGGAGAGCTTGGCAGCGGTCGCCTGTGCGGCCTTGCTGGCCACGACATACGCCGTTCCGCCGCCGGCCACGATGCCCTCTTCGACGGCTGCGCGGGTCGCGTTGAGCGCGTCCTCGATGCGCAGCTTCTTTTCCTTCATCTCGGTCTCGGTCGCAGCGCCGACCTTGATGACCGCAACACCGCCGGACAGCTTTGCCAGGCGCTCCTGCAGCTTCTCCTTGTCGTACTCGGAGGTCGTCGTCTCGATCTGGGCGCGGATCTGCGCGATGCGGGCCTGGATGTCGTCCTTGGAGCCGGCACCCTCGACGATGGTCGTGGTCTCCTTCGTGACCTTGACCTGACGCGCGCGGCCCAGCTGAGCCAGCGTGGTGTCCTTGAGCTCCATGCCGAGGTCGGTCGAGATGACCTGGCCGCCGGTCAGGATGGCGATGTCCTGCAGCATTTCCTTGCGGCGGTCGCCGAAGCCGGGGGCCTTGACGCACACGCAGGTGAACGTGCCGCGCAGCTTGTTGAGGATGATGGTGGCCAGCGCCTCGCCCTCGATGTCGTCGGCGATGATGACGAGCTTCTTGCCCGCGTTCAGCACGGCCTCGAGCACCGGCAGGATCTCCTGAATGTTCGAGATCTTCTTGTCCGTGATGAGGATGAGCGCGTCGTCAATGACGGCTTCCATCTTGTCGTTATCCGTGACCATATACGGGGTGACATAGCCGCGGTCGAACTGCATGCCCTCGACGACCTCGGAATAGGTCTCGGCGGTCTTGCTCTCCTCGACGGTGATGACACCGTTCTGGCTGACCTTCTCCATCGCCTCGGCGATGAGCTTGCCGATGTGCTCGTCACTGGAAGAGATCGCGCCGACACGCGCGATGTCGCCGCTGCCGCTCACGGGCTGGGAGTTGGTGCGGATGGCATCGACAGCCGCTTCGGCCGCCTTCTGGATGCCGCGGCGCATGACCATCGGATTGGCGCCGGCGGCCAGGTTCTTCAGACCCTCGCGGATCATCGCCTGCGCCAGAACGGTGGCGGAGGTGGTGCCGTCGCCCGCGACGTCGTTGGTCTTCGTGCTCACTTCGCGGATGAGCTGCGCGCCCATGTTCTCAAACGGGTCCTCGAGCTCGATCTCTTTTGCGATCGTCACGCCGTCGTTCGTGATCAGCGGAGCGCCGAACTTCTTGCCCAGCACCACGTTGCGGCCCTTGGGGCCGAGGGTAATCTTGACGGTATCTGCAAGCTGATCCACGCCGCGCTGCAGCGCCTTGCGTGCTTCTTCACCATAAATGATCTGTTTTGCCATAATGATAGCCTCCTAAAATCAAAGCGGTTGGATTACTCAACGACAGCCAGAATGTCGCCCTGACGCACGATGGAATATTCCTCGCCGTCCACTTTCACGGTGGTGCCGGAGTACTTGCCGACGATCACGCGGTCGCCCGCGGCCACGGTCATCTTCACTTCGTTGCCGTCCACCATGCCGCCCGGGCCGACTTCGACGACCTCGAACATCTCGGGCTTCTCCTGCGCGGATGCTGCCAGGATCAGGCCGCTCTTGGTCTTTTCCTCTGCCTTGAACTGCTTGAGGATCACACGGTCTGCCAACGGTTTGAGTTTCATAATCTATATGCCTCCTAATATTGAATACAAAAAAGCGATGCGTTAGCACTCAATTCCTCGGAGTGCTAACGCATCATACTATACCACAATTTTTCGGATTATCAAGCCCCTGGCGAAATTTTTTTGTAAACGTTTTGTGACCGCGTTTTTTCGTCAGGCGTGGACAAATTCGCGCGTTTCGTGGCCGCCCGTGGTCTCGGGGTGGAAGAAGGCCATGTTCGCCGGCACGAGGAAGTTCACGCCGCCGGGGATGAGGTCGAAGTTTACGTGCTTGCTCCAGAGCGCCTCACCGTCGATGTTCACGACGAGATCCTGCTCGCTGTCGATCTCGAGATGACCGCCCTCGAGATGGGTGATGAATTTTTCCAACTCACGGTAGCGGCCCTTGGCGTACTTGCCGACGAGCCGGATGAACTGCAGGCGCGACACGTCGCGCACGACGAGAAACTCCAGCTTGCCGTTATCGGGCCGGGAGTCGGGGATGGGGTTGAAGCCGCCGCCGTAGAACCGGCCGTTGCACGCGCAGATGAGCGACGTGCCGCCGCTGTAGTCCATGCCGCAGCCGCGCACGGTCAGCGGCTGGGCGATGCCCTTGAAGAGGTTGGCCACGGCGGACAGCACATAGCTGTCGTGATACTGGTGCACCTCGGTGCCGATGCGCGCGTCGATGCCGACGGAGCAGATGTTGACCGCGTAGCGCCCGCAGCACTCCATCACGTCGAGCGGACGCACTTCGCCGCGCACGAGATCGCTCAGGTCGAAAAAGCGGTCCTTTTCCTCGCCGAACATTTTGATGAAGTCGTTGCCCGTGCCGCAGGGGAAGTGGGTCACGGCGACGTTATCGTGCCCGACGGCGCCGTTGACGCACTCGTTGAGCGTGCCGTCGCCGCCGCAGGCATATACCCGCAGCTCCTCGCCGGAAGCGGCCTCGGCCTCGATCTTCGCGCACGCATCCATGGGCGCGGTCGTGATGTAGACCTCATAGGCGTCCGCGCTGCCCTCGAGCGCGAGGCGCGCCTGCTCGGCCACGTATTCATGCCGGTCCTTGCCGCCGGCGACGGGGTTGACGATGAACAGATGTTTCATAGCTCCATTCCTGCACTTTCGACAAAATAATACCATTACTATACCCCGGTCGGCGGGGACGCGCAAGAGGGGAATCGTGAATATTTGCGATTTTTTAACTACCGGTGTGAAATATATGCGGCCGTGCGTCGGATATGCGGCTTCACACGTCTTTCGTGTACTGGAACAGGTCGCAGCGAAGCGTGCCGTTGTAGAGCTTGCGCTTCTTGTCCGCCGGGCGGCCGAACGCGCGCTCAAACTCCGTGTGCGAGCTCAGCAGGTAGAGCCGCCAGTGCTCCGTTTTGGCATAGGCCGCGCCGAAGGCGGTGTAGAGCGCCTCGGCCTCGCGCTTTTCCATCAGGCGCTCGCCGTAGGGCGGATTCGTGACGATGACGCCGCGGTCGGTTGTGCGGTCAAATTCCCGCGCATCCGCCACCGCGAAGGTGATGCAGTCGTCCACGCCGGCGCGGCGGGCATTGTCGCGCGCCATGGCGACGGCGCGGGGGTCGATATCCGAGGCAAAGATGTGATACTCGCCGTGAAACTCGCGTGCGCGCGCTTCCTCGCGCGCCTGCGGCCAGACCCCGGCCGGCAGCCACGCCCACTGCATGGCCGCAAAGTCGCGGCTCAGCCCCGGTGCGCGGCCCTTG
>ERZ773218.1817-NODE-1817-length-18881-cov-16.716190_pt1 | contig 18881 bp, 15 predicted proteins | sample MGYA00580527_ERZ773218 | MGnify/ENA primary metagenome ERZ773218 (study PRJEB29015, sample SAMEA2737763) | human gut metagenome | biome: human gut; feature: human-associated habitat; material: faeces | place: China | collected 2012 ...
CACCCTCGCTCAGCACCAGCTCTGCGCCGTAAGCCTTCATCAGCTGGCGGCGCTCAACGCTCATGGTCTCGGGCATCACGATGATGATGCGGTAGCCCTTGGCAGCTGCCACGGCAGCCAGACCGATGCCGGTGTTGCCGGAGGTGGGCTCGATGATGACGGAGCCGGGCTTGAGCTTGCCGGAAGCCTCGGCGTCATCGATCATGGCCTTGGCGATACGGTCCTTGACGGAGCCGGCGGGGTTGAAGTATTCCAGCTTTGCCAGAAGCTTGGCAGAAAGGTCTGCATCCTTCTCGATATGGGTCAGCTCCAGCAGCGGGGTGTGGCCGATCAGCTGGTCTGCGGAAGTATAGATCTTGCTCATAATAGTAAACCTCCCGATTGCGGGCGATGCGCCCGGCTGCACCGGATAAAGCCGGCGTCGTCTCGATGTCCCTCATATTCCCGTTAAACCAATGTGATTTGTGGGTTTGGCTGTATTATAGCCTCCTTTGGGGCAGTTGTCAATGGAAAATCGAAAATTTCCGATTGAAAAGTTATAAACCCTGTTGTATAATAGGTTAAAATGAACGGAAGTGTGTTCCGCAGCTGACCCGGCTGCATCACAATAATAACAGGAAAGAAGAGAAAGGAATGTCTATGATCGTTTCCACCAAGGGGCGCTATGCGCTGCGCGTGATGATAGATTTGGCTGAGCACCGCTCTGAAAAATATGTCCCGCTGAAAGAGGTCGCCGCCCGGCAGGAGATCTCTGAAAAATACCTCGAAAACATCCTCAAGGTTCTGGTGCAGAACGGCTTCCTCGAGGGTCTGCGCGGCAAGGGCGGCGGCTATCGTCTGACCCGCGAGCCCGACCAGTACACCGTGGGCGAGATCCTGACCCTCACCGAGGGGAGCCTTGCGCCGGTGAGCTGTCTTGCACAGGGCGCGGCATCCTGCCCCCGGATGAGCAGCTGCCGCACGTATGATATGTGGAAGGGCCTCGATGACCTCATTGAGGACTACTTTGGAAAGATCACCCTTGCCGACCTCGCCGCACCCGATGAGGCAGGCAACGACTACGTTATCTGAATGATGAGCAAAAGAAGATCGGATCAGGAAACGACCGCGCCGCTGGTCAGCGTGCTGGTGACAGCGTCCATCAGGGCCACCATGGTGCAGTAGTTCTGGCCGTAGGTGTCCGCATAGGCGGAGTAGGTGTCGATCTGCTCCTGAGTGGGGGCGATGTCCAGAGACTCGGCCACGGCCTGATAGAGCAGAGCTTCCTTGGAGTAGTCTTCCAGATTGCTCTCGAGGTGGGCCAGCATGGCGTCGGTGTTCTCGTATCCCAGCAGATTCTGGACGAGGCCGTCGAGGTCATAGCCGTAGTAGCCCGCCAGCGTGCTGTAGTAGTTCAGGCACTGGTTGACCTGATAATCCATCACCTGCTGAGGGATGGACTTGAAGGTGGAGTTTTCCAGCAGGTCGTCCATGACGGCGGTGTTGAGGTTGGAGGTGTAGAGCTGGTCCTGATAGTAGGCGCGCAGGGCCTCCACGGTGTAGATGTTGTTGGAGGTGCCGAAGGTGCTGGCCACCCAGCTGTCGGTGAGCTCGGGCAGGACGCTCTCACTGATGTAGTTGAGCACTACGGTGAAGACGGCCTTCTGGCCGCTGAGGGTGACGGTGTTGCCATTGGCGTCGGTGGAATCGCTGTAGCCGTCGGGGAAGGTGACGCTGACGTCGAAGGTCTCGCCGGGCTTGTGGCCGATGATCTGGTCTTCAAAGCCGTCGATGAAAGTGCCGCTGCCCAGCGTCAGATCGTAGTTCTCGGCGCTGCCGCCGGTGAACTCCACGTTGTTCACAGAGCCGACATAGTTGATGTCCACGGTGTCGCCGTCGGCGGCAGCGCGGTCGGTGATGTGCTCGGTGGAGGAATACTGGCTCAGCAGATCGCTGATCTGCTCCTCCACTTCCTCGCTGGTGGGCTCGACGTCCGAGCGCTTGATGGCGACGGATGCAAAGTCTTCGGGCAGGGTCACATAGTCCAGAGCGCGGATGCCCTCCCAGTAGCCCTTCTCGTCCAGACCATCGCTGTAGTTGAAGTTCTGGTAGTCGTAGTCGGACGCGCTGCCGAGTGCGGAAGAAGATGCCGTGCTGGATGCAGCACTGTCGGCCTTGCCGCCGCAGGCAGCGAGGCTCAGCGCCAGAGCGCCGGCGCAGACAAGGCAGAGTGCCTTGGTGAAAATACGCTTCAAAAGAATTCCCTCCTGTTGGTAGACCGGTATTTTGCCGGTGGTTCGAAAAACAACCTCTATTATATCGGGTAAAAATGAAAAAGAAAAGTTTTTTGCAAAATTTCCACACTCTCCCCGCCCTTTGTCGGACTTTTGGGGCCGGAGAGTGCGAAAAGGCGGAAAAGATATGGAAAAGTGGGGGTGCTTTTGCTATTATTATAATAATGTTTTAAGTATGCCCGGCGAAAAAGTTAGGAGGATAAACCCATGGATTTCAACAAAGCAGCTATGGAAATGCACGAGACGCACCACGGCAAGGTGGGCATCGTGAGCAAGGTGAAGGTCAAGACCCGCGATGACCTGTCCACCGCCTACACCCCCGGTGTCGCTGAACCCTGCCGCAAGATCAAGGAAAACCCCGACGACGTCTATAAGTACACCTTCAAGAGCAATATGGTGGCTGTCGTCTCCAACGGCACCGCCGTGCTGGGTCTGGGTGACATCGGCCCCGAGGCAGGCCTGCCGGTCATGGAGGGCAAGGCTGTGCTGTTCAAGGAGTTCGGCGGCGTGGATGCTTTCCCCATCTGCATCGACGCCCACGACGCGGCCAGCGTCATCGCGGCCTGCAAGGCCATCGCCCCCACCTTCGGCGGCATCAACCTCGAAGACATCAAGAGCCCTGAGTGCTTTGAGATCGAAGAGACCTTGGAGCGTGAGCTGGACATTCCCGTCTTCCACGATGACCAGCACGGCACGGCCATCGTCGTGACTGCCGCCCTCATCAACGCCCTGCGCGTGGTGGGTAAGAAGATGGAGGACGTCCACATCGTCCTGAACGGCCCCGGTGCTGCCGGTACGGCCATCATCAAGATGCTGATGACCGCCGGCGCGAAGGACATCATCGCCGTGGACCAGTTCGGCACCCTGTACAAGGGCTGCAACAGCGCCGAGGTCCACAAGAACTGGCTGGGCGAAGTGACCAACCCCCGCCAGATCAAGGGCGGCCTGAAAGAAGCTCTTGAGGGCGCAGACGTCTTCATCGGCGTGTCCAAGCCCGGCATCCTGACCACTGAGCTGTGCAGGACCATGAACAAGGACGCCATCGTCTTTGCCATGGCCAACCCCACCCCGGAGATCATGCCGGACGAGGCCAAGGCCGGCGGCGTGCGGGTGATGGCCACCGGCCGCAGCGACTTCCCGAATCAGGTCAACAACGTGCTGTGCTTCCCCGGCCTGTTCAAGGGTGCCCTGAGCGTGCGTGCCCGCGACATCAACGACCAGATGAAGCTGGCTGCCGCCTATGCTATCGCGGACCTGATCACCGACGATGACCGCAGCGAGGAGAACATCATCCCCGGTGCCTTCGACCCCCGTGTGGCCCAGGCTGTGGCCGACGCTGTGGCCCAGGCTGCCCGGGACACCGGCGTGGCCCGCCTGTAACCGGAGGAACTGCCCATGAGAACGATTTCTGCACAGGAGATCACCGATACCGTTGCACGGCTGTGCATCGAGGCCAACACCCGCCTGCCGCAGGATGTGCAGGCCGCACTGGACAAGGCCCGGCAGGAAGAGCCCTGGCCGCTGGCCAGGAACACCCTTGACCTGCTGTGGTCGAACCTGAGCGCCGCCAAAGAGAAGGACCTGCCCATCTGTCAGGATACCGGCATGGCCTGCGTGTTCGTGGAGCTGGGCACCGATGTGCACATTGACGGCAGCTTTGAAACCGCCATCCATGAGGGCGTGCGCCGGGGTTACACCGACGGCTATCTGCGCAAGAGCATCGTGGCCGACCCGCTGCGCCGGGGCAACACCGGCGACAACACCCCCGCCGCCATCACGGTGCATCTGGTGGACGGCGAGGGCTGCCGCATCACGGTGGCCCCCAAAGGCTTTGGCAGCGAGAACATGAGCCGCATCCAGATGCTCAAACCCGCCGACGGCGTGGAGGGCTTCAAGAAGTTCGTGGTGGAGACCGTGAAGCTGGCCGGTTCCAACCCCTGCCCGCCCATCGTGCTGGGCATCGGCGTGGGCGGCAGCTTCGATAAGGTGGCGTATCTGGCCAAAAAGGCCCTGCTGCGCCCGCTGGATGTACCCAACCCCGACCCCTACTACGCACAGCTGGAACAGGAACTGCTCACCGCCATCAACGGCTTGGGCATCGGGCCCCAGGGCTTTGGCGGCCGGACCACCTGCCTGGGCCTTGCCATTGAGCAGATGCCCACCCATGTGGCGGGCCTGCCGGTGGCCGTGAACGTTTCCTGCCACGTCACCCGCCGCGCCAGCGCGGAACTGTAAGGAGGGAGAAGCATGGAATACAGACTGACCACTCCCTGCACCGCGCAGGACCTTGCCCCGCTGAAGGCGGGCGATACCGTGCTGCTGTCCGGTGTGGTGTACACCGCCCGCGATCAGGCCCACAAGCGGATGATCGAGGCGCTGGACAAGGGCGAAGCGCTGCCTTTTGACCTGACCGGCAGCGCCATTTACTACGTCGGCCCCACCCCGGAGCGTCCGGGTGAGGTGATCGGCTCGGCCGGGCCCACCACCAGCGGCCGCATGGACGCCATGAGCCCCCGCCTGCTGGATCTGGGCAACAAGATCATGATCGGCAAAGGCAAGCGGGACGCCGCCGTCAAGGAAGCCGTGGTGCGCAACGGGGCCGTGTATCTGGCGGCTCTCGGCGGTGCCGGTGCCCTGATGGCCAAAAGTGTCGAGACGCTGGAGGTCATCGCCTGGCCGGACCTGGGCTGTGAGGCGGTGCGCCGCCTGACCGTGCGGGATATGCCCCTGACCGTGATCCTGGACGCCCACGGCGGCGACCTGTACCAGTCCGGCCCGGCGGCGTATCTGGAAAGCGAAAACTAGCGGGGTTTTGTCCCCTTTGCACAAAACAAAACCGGCCTGGAATTGGCAAACCCGCTGTTTTGTGCAGAAGAAAGTTGGTTTGTTTGTACAAACTTCCTGTGAATTGCTTGCATCAACGGCAAAAGTGTGATATCCTGTAACATACAAACCGTGGTGCTTTGCATCCCGGCAGAGAACTTCCCGCCGTGGGGCGGGGCAAGGCAGGAGGCAAACAAACCATGCAGATCCACCAATCCGCAGAAGATTATCTTGAAACGATCCTGATGCTGACCCAGCGCATGGGCAAAGTGCGCTCCATTGACGTGGTCAATGAGCTGGGCTTTACCAAGGCGAGCGTGAGCATCGCCATGAAAAAGCTGCGGGAAAACGGCTATATCGCGGTGGACGGCGAAGGCAACCTGACCCTGTTGGAGCCGGGCCGTGAGATCGCAGAACGCATCTACAGCCGCCATCGTCTGCTCACCCACTTCTTCATGCAGCTGGGCGTGGACGAAAAGACCGCCGCCGAGGATGCCTGCAAGGCAGAGCACATCCTCAGCGAGCAAACGCTGGAAAAGATCCGCGAAAGTGCCCTGCGCACGGATGCGGCAGCTCAGGAGGATGAGTAAGCGACACCCCGGAACGGAACACTGGAATGCTCCCATCGTCTTTGTGGAAAAGACGATGGGTTTTGTTTTGCGCAGAAAGCTCTGATGCGGCGCGGATGTCCTGAGAATACTGGAAAAGATGTGGAAAAGAATCCGGAAAAACGATTTACGGGGCCGGGAACTTCTGCTATACTCGCTACGATAAAAGGGAGTAAAGGGCAGTCGGCGGGTCCGGGACCCTGCAGGCTGCTGCATGGCAGCGTCAACACGGTAGAAATACCCGATGCTATGTGTTCGCTTGAGACTTTTGTCACAGACATGGTGCTGTGGCAGGGGTCTTTTTTTCTTGCCGCAGCGACAGGATCGTAAGGAGGCAATGAACGAACATGAATTTCTGGAATGCATTCGACAGTCTCTTTTCCAATTTTGGAAATCTGACCTGGCAGATGGTCGTGATGTGGGGGATCGGTGCGCTGCTCATCTACCTTGCAATCGCAAAGAAGATGGAACCGAGCCTGCTTCTGCCCATGGGCTTTGGCGCAGTGCTGGTGAACCTGCCGCTTTCCGGTGCAATCACACAGGGCGATACGGAAGGCCCCATCTCGGCTCTGTTTGAAGCGGGAATGTCCAACGAGCTGTTTCCGCTGTTGCTCTTCATCGGCATTGGTGCCATGATCGACTTCGGGCCGCTGCTGGAAAAACCGTGGCTGATGCTTTTTGGAGCAGCGGCTCAGTTCGGCATTTTTTTTACGCTGTTCCTGGCAGGTTTCTTCTTCGACCTGAAGGATGCTGCTTCGATTGCAGTCATCGGTGCAGCAGATGGTCCCACAGCCATCTTTGTGGCCAACACGCTTGGCTCCCGCTATCTGGGCGCGATCATGGTAGCTGCCTACAGCTATATGGCGATGGTCCCCATTGTTCAGCCGCCCGTGATCCGTCTGCTGACTACCCGGAAGGAACGCAGTATCCGAATGCCCTATGAAAAGAGCAGTGTCAGCCGCCTGACCCGGATCCTGTTCCCGGTCGTGGTCACGGTCATTGCGGGCATGGTCGCACCTGCCAGTGTGGCACTGGTAGGTTTCCTGATGTTCGGCAACCTGCTGCGGGAGTGCGGTGTGCTGAATACGCTGAGCGAAACGGCACAGAATGTGCTGGCAAATCTGATCACTCTTGTGCTGGGCCTTACAGTGGCCGGGCAGATGACGGCAGATCAGTTTGTCCGGCCGGACACCCTGCTGATCCTTGCGTTGGGTCTGGTGGCTTTTGTTTTTGACACGGCCGGCGGAGTGCTGTTTGCAAAGCTGATCAATCTGTTCCTGCCAGAGGGAAGGAAACTGAATCCCATGATCGGTGCTGCGGGGATCTCCGCATTCCCCATGAGCGGCCGAGTAGTCAATAAGATGGGACTGGAAGAAGACAACCAGAATTTTCTGCTGATGTATTCCATCAGCGTCAATGTTTCGGGTCAGATCGCCTCCGTGATCGCGGGTGGACTGATCCTGACCCTGATGGCCTGAAGGAGGTGCCGTGATGATTTATCTTTCTTCGTGGATGACCACGCTTCCGATTATGATCATTGGAATGGTTGGAATCATTCTGGTCATTGGCATCATTGTGCTTGCGGTGATGCTCCTGAACAGATTGACCCGCCTGAAATAATGGTTCCGGAAAGGAAACGATCCCTCGGACCGAAAGCTCCATGTACTGCCTGACCGGCAGGATGTGGAGCTTTTTTCGTTCCTGACCTCTTGCATCCGGGCATCGGGTGCGGTATCCTTATAAGATAAGAAGGTTTTCACCGGCGAACCGGGGGAGGGGACATCCATGGACGCAGACGAGATCCGCACACTGCTGGGCGAAATGGTATTTGAGCGTGCCCAGAAATACCGCCGCCGCATCCTGCAGAGCAGTTGCACCACCAACGAGGATGGCGTACGCCATGTCTCGGCGCTGGTGCAAGGCAATGGAGCCGACTGTTTTTATACACAGGTCTGGCTGCGGGAGAACGGCAGCTTTGTCAGTGCTTCCTGCGACTGCCCCTACAACCAGAACGGTGACGGCACCTACTGCAAGCACATCGGCGCGCTGCTGCTGGAGGATGCGGCCAAGCACCCCGCCCCCAAGGCACCGGCCGCCCCGGAATCCATCCCGGGCGTGGTGCGGGGCACCGATGGGCTGAACCCCGCCGCTTCCCGGAAGGACAGCTATGCTTCCGGGCTGGAAATGCTGTTCGGCCGCAAGTGGCGGGGCGACGCCCCCGTCACCGACCAGGAGGCCCGCAAGCTGCTGGAGACCTACCAACAGAGTGCCCTGCAGGACCTGGGCGAGGCCGGAGATCCCCCTCAGGACACCGGCTTTGTGGAGCTGGAACCGGAGCTGACCATGCTGTCCGGCGGGCAGCCGTGGCTGCGGCTGCGCATCGCCAACCGGGAGCGGGGGCGGCAGTATGTGGTCAAGAGCATCCCTGCCCTGCTGGACGATGTGGAGCACGGCCGCAGTGCCGGCTATGGCCGCTTTCTGACCTTTGTGCACCGCTGGGACGCCTTTGACGAAGAGAGCCGTCAGTTGCTGCAGCTGCTGCGTCGGCAGGTGAACGCCAAGCAGAGCATGGAGACCAACGTGGTGCGCAGCTACAGCTATGCGGCGTCGGATGCCCCGGCAGGCGGCCTGCCGCTGACCGGTGAGATCTTTGACGCGCTGGTGCAGCTGTATGCGCCCACCGGCACGCTGGGCGGCTACGCCCTGCAGGAGGGCTTGCCCGTCATCACCATGACGGTGCAGCGCCGCCGGGGCGGTGTGCAGATCGACACCCTCCCGGCCCTGAACGCCGTGCACGGGCTGGACTATGATTATCTTTACAGCGCCGATACCCTGTGGCGGCTGCAGCGGGCTTCCAGTGCCCGCATCCTTCCGGCTTTGCAGGCGCTGTGCGGCAAAAGCCTGTTTTTCACCAGTGCCGACGCCACCGAATTCTGCAGCTATGTGCTGCCGGAGCTGGGCAGCAAGCTGACCATCGTGGACCCGGAACGCCTGCTGCTGAACCAGATCCCGCTGGAACCCGTGGTGCAGTTCTATCTGGATGCGCCCCGCGACCGTGGCATGACCGTGACCGCCCACGCCGAATTCCTGTACGGAGAGGACCGGATCACCCCCTCCGGCCCGGCCCCGGCGGGCCTGCTGCGGGACACCCGCGCCGAGCGCCGGGCCGACCGGCTGCTGGCCACTTGGCTGGAGCCGGACCCCACCGAGCCGGGACAGTACATGGTCACGGACGAAGAGCCGCTGTACCGCCTGCTGGAAGAGGGCGTGCCCGCCCTGATGGACGAAGGCGAAGTATACCTGAGCGACGCCTTCCGCAATCTGCAGGCCGCCCCGCCCAAAATTTCGGTGGGCGTGTCGGTGCACGGCAGCGTACTGGACCTGGAGGTGGACACCGGCGAGTTCCCGACCGCAGAGCTGCGGGAGCTGCTGCAGTCCCTGCACCAGAAAAAACGCTACCACCGCCTGCGCGACGGCCGCCTGCTGCGGCTGGACGACAATCTGGAAGGGCTGGACGAGCTGAACGAAACGCTGGAGTTGTCCGGCGCAAAGCTCAAAGATGGACATGCGGAACTGCCGCTTTACCGCGCCCCCACGCTGGACTGGGCACTTTCGGGCCAGAACGGCCTGCGCTTCAGCCGCGACGACGCATTCCGCCGCATCAGCCGCAGCTTCCATGCCGTGAAGGACAGCGAGTATACCCCGCCCCAGTCCCTGCACAGCGTGCTGCGCAAGTATCAGCGGGACGGTTACCGCTGGCTGCGCACGCTGGACGGCTACGGCATGGGCGGCATCCTGGCCGACGATATGGGCCTGGGTAAGACCCTGCAGGTGCTGAGCTACCTGCTGGCCCTCAAGGAGGGCGGGCAGCCCCTGCCCAGCCTCATCGTGTGCCCGGCGTCACTGGTGCTGAACTGGGAGGAAGAGTGCAAAAAGTTCACCCCGCAGCTCACCTGTGTGGCGATGGACGGCGACGCCGCCCACCGCGCTGTGCTGGCCCGCCGGTGGGCAGAGGCCGATCTTGTGGTGACCAGCTACGACCTGCTGCGCCGCGATGAGGACCGCTACGCCGAGCAGCCCTTCTATGCCTGCATCCTGGACGAAGCGCAGGCCATCAAGAACCATACCACCCAGAAATACAAGGCCGTGTGCCAGGTCCGCAGTCAGGTACGCTTTGCCCTGACCGGCACCCCGGTGGAGAACCGGCTGGGCGAGCTGTGGAGCATCTTCTCCTTCCTCATGCCGGGCTATCTGCCGCCGTACAAGAACTTCTGTGCCCGGTTTGAAAAGCCCATCGTGCAGGAGGAAGATGCCAACGCCGTGCGGCGGCTGAATCAGCTCACCGGGCCGTTCATCCTGCGCCGCATGAAGGCGGATGTGCTGCGGGAGCTGCCACCCAAGACCGAAAATGTCCACCGCATCGAGCTGGACACCGAACAGCGCAAGCTGTACCTTGCCGCCGTGGTGGACGCCCGCGAGAAGCTGCGCGCCGCCAAGCCCGAGGACAAAATGGCAGTGTTCGCGGTGCTCATGCGGCTGCGGCAGATCTGCTGCGACCCCCGCCTTGTGGCTGACAACTGGTCCGGCGGCAGCGCCAAGCTGGACGCCTGCATGGAGCTGGTCACCGCCGCCGTGGAGGGCGGCCACCGCATCCTGCTGTTCAGTCAGTTCACCTCCATGCTGGACCTGCTGGCCCAGCGGCTGGACGAGGCCGGGGTGAGCCACTTCACCCTGCAGGGCTCCACCCCCAAGCCGGTGCGTGCCGAGCTGGTGCGCCGCTTCAATGCCGGGGAAGCCAGCGTATTCCTGATCTCGCTGCGGGCCGGCGGCACCGGCCTGAACCTGACCGCGGCCGACATCGTCATCCACTACGACCCGTGGTGGAACGTGGCGGCCCAGAATCAGGCCACCGACCGCGCCTACCGCATCGGTCAGAAGAACCCTGTGCAGGTGTATAAGCTCATTGCACAGGACACCATTGAAGAAAAGATCGTGGAGCTGCAGCAGGCTAAGCAATCGCTGGCAGACACCGTCACCGGCTCGGCCGACGGCGCGATCCTGTCCATGAAGCCTGAGGAGCTGCTGCAGCTGCTGGGCGAAGAAGCATAAGGAGGAAGCATTATGAAGGTTTGGGATCTGCACTGTGATACCCTCAGCGAGCTGCGCCGTGCCGAAAAGAATGGCACCCCGGCCAGCTTTGCCCACAATGATCTGCACATCGACCTGGAAAAATTGCAGGCCGGAGACTACATGCTGCAATGTCTGGCCGCGTTTGTGAACCTGGCCGACCCCACCCCCGGTGCCGACCCGCTGGTGACGGCGCTGGAAGAGATCGACGTGTTCAAGCGGATCATGGCAACATACCCGGACCGCATTGCCCCGGTGTACACGGCGGCCGACATCCGCAAAAACGCCGAAGCCGGAAAGATCAGCGGCCTGCTCACCGTGGAGGAGGGCGGCTGCTGCAAGGGCAGCCTGGGCGTGCTGCGCCGGATGTATGAGCTGGGCGTGCGCATGATGACCCTGACCTGGAACCACGACAACGAGCTGGCCGCCCCGCAGGCAAACCCCGGCGGGCCGCTGGCGGCTCAGACCCAGCGCGGCCTGACCGAAACGGGCTTTGCCTTTCTGGCCGAGATGGAGCGCCTGCACATGATCGTGGACGTGAGCCATCTTTCTGACCGGGGCTTCTGGGACATCGTGGAACACGGCACCCGCCCCTTTGCGGCCAGCCACTCCAATTGCCGCGCCCTGTGCCCCCACACCCGCAACCTGACGGATGCGATGATCCGCGCCCTGGCCGAAAAAGGCGGCATCGCGGGGCTGAACTACTATGCTGCTTTCCTGGACACCGACCCCGCTCACCCGGAAGCCTGCCGCAGCACGGTGGAGCGCATCGCAGAGCACGCGGCCCACTACAAGCAGGTGGGCGGCATCGGGGTGCTGGCCCTGGGCAGCGACTTTGACGGCATCGACGGCCACCACCAGCTGGAAACAGCGGCAGACATGCCGCTGCTGGCCGACGCCCTGCGCAGGGCCGGCTTTACCGAGGACGAGGTGGAGCGCATCTTCTGGCGCAATGCCCGGGATTTCTTTGAGCACAACCTGTAAAACAGACGGGAGCGTACCGCAATGGACAAGAACATGACACTGGAAAAGCGCATCGACGCCGAACTGTATTCCTATCAGGGCAGGATGAGCGTTTTTGTGGACGACCTGCAGGGCCACACCGTGGAGCGCGGGGCTGACGAGGAATTTGAGACAGCCTCGGTCATCAAGGCCTTTCTGCTGGCGGCGCTCTACCTGCAGGCCGAGCGCGGCATGGCAGATCTTTCCGCCGAGATCGAATACGAGGCCAGCCAGTTCGTGGACGGCAGCGGCATGCTGCGTGCCCTGGGCGTGGGGGCCCGCCTCAAGGTGAAGGACACCGCCACCATGATGATCATCTGCTCAGACAACATCGCCACGAACATGCTCATCGACTACCTGGGGCTGGACACCATCAACGCCTGCATCCGGGAGCTGGGCTTTGCCCACACAGTACTGCACAACGCCCTGCACTTTGACCGGTACCGACAGCTGGGCACCACCACGCCCCGGGACTACGCTTCCCTGCTGGCCCAGATGGCTCGGGGCACCCTGGTGAGCAAAGCCGCCAGCGTCGAGATGCTGGCCATCCTGCGTCAGCAGCACTACAACACCATGCTGACCAAGGACTTCCCGCAGTATTATCTGGACTGCGAGGAGACCGGGGCCCCGGAGCTGCTCTGGGTGGCCAGCAAAAGCGGCAGCATGAACGCCTGCCGCAACGACGGCGGCATCGTGCACACGCCCTATGGGGAGTATGTCATCGTGCTGATGAACAAGGACTTCCACGACATCATTGAGTACAACGACCACCCCGCCATCGTGTACGGAGCACGGGTGTCTCGCATGATCCTGGACCAGGTGCTGGCCTGCGAAGGGAAGCTGTGGCTGGACTGAGCCGACCTCAAAATACCGCAAAAACAAAAAGCTGAGCATCCGCCGTCTGGCAGGTGCTCAGCTTTTTCAGGTTTCGTTCAGGCGATGCAGCCCATGCTCCGCAGCAAAAACAGCCAGAAAGTCAGGCTGAATGCGCTGAACAGGGTGGTGGTGACGCACACACTGCCGGTAAGCACGCCCTCGTGGCCCATCTGCTTTGCCATAACATAGCAGCTTGGCGTGGCAATGCTGCCCAGCATCACCAGCAGGGCCACCAGTTTTTCGTCCGTAAAGCCCAGATGCACCGCCGCCGGCAGGAACAGCGCCGGCAGGGCCATCAACTTGACGGCAGTTGCCACGGCCGTGGGGCGCAGGCAGCCCAGCGCCTTGCGGCCCTTGAACCCGGCTCCGATGGCCAGCAGCGCCAGCGGGCTTGTCAGGCTGGCAATGCTGGAGAGGGTCTTGCCGGCCATGGTGGGCATGGGCAGGCCCAGCAGGCTCCAGGCAAACCCGGCGGCAATGCCCAGCAATGTGGGATTGGTCAGGATGCCTTTCACGCTCTTTTTCAGCTTTGCTGTCATGCTGCCTGCCTGGGCCGCCTCCGGGCCTTCCAGCATCAGGATGACCACCGCCATCACGTTGTACAGCGGCACGCTGCCCAGGATCATCATACTGGACATCTCCGCCGTGCCGTAGATGCTCTGCAGAAAGGCTGTTCCCAGAATGGCTGCCGACGAGCGGTAGCACACCTGCACGAACTCGCCCACAAGGCGCTTGTCCGGCAAAAACAGCTTCGCCAGCGCCCAGATGCCCAGGATGCTGACCAGTGTGACCACGAAGCAGAACAGCATATAGGCCCCGTCAAAGGCCGCGCGCACATCGGTGGCGGCCAGGTCCCGGAACAGCTGCACCGGCAGCGCCACATAGAACACAAACTTGTTGGCCCCGGCCACGAATGCATCGCTGAGGAACTTTTTCTGGTACAGCACATAGCCCAGCAGCATGACGAAAAACAACGGCATGGTGCTGTTCATGCTGAACCGGACATTTTCCCACATGGCTCACATGCCCCCGTGGCGGCGCTGCTCAGCGGCCAGCTCCTGCTGCAGGGCAGCTTTGCGGTGGTCCAGCAGCAGATCCTTGTTATACTGGAAATAGCGCTCGCAGCCGTTCTCGGTGAGGAAAGCATGGGACACCGGGTTCACGGTGAGCTCGGTGACGAACACCACCATTTCCTGGCTCTCGGCAAAAGCCTGTTCCATAAAGTCAAAGGCTGCTTCCAGCGCCGCGCTGGCGGTCTGCTGAGCTTTTTCGCGGTCATCGGCCAGCGTCTGGAACTGCCCACGCAGCAGCTCAAAGGCCTCCTGGGTCCCGGCGGCGTTGGCGCGGCGCAGTTCGCCTTCCCACCGGCGCAGCACAGCCTGCACCTGCAGGCGAGTGGTCAGGGCGTCGTGGCTCAGCAGGCCCGCGTCCCGCTGATGCTGGGTCTCGGCATCGTAGTCTGCGATCTGCTGGCTGAACAGCTCTGCAGAGCCGTCCGGCAGATCGTCCGGCAGGGTGGCAAGGGCCTTTTTCGTCTCCCGCAGGAAGGCATAGCAGGCATCGGCCACCGCATCTGCCTGCCGGGACGCAGCAAACCGGGTGTTCAGGCCCGCCAGAAGCAGGCTGACCAGCGACAGTCGCTCGTCAAACGGGGCCTGCAGCAGCCGGGCGAACACGGCGGGCTTTGCCTGCCCGGCCAGGATCTCCTCCACGCCGTAGTCATCGCGGTACTTATAGTAAAGGTCCAGATAGGCCGAGAAGTCCTCAGCGATCTTCGGGTGCTGGATGTATTCCTTGATGAGGTCCTCATCGGCCTGCAGGCCCAACTGCTCGTAGGTGTCCAGCAGATTCGACAGGTCCTCCCAGCCGCGGGCGGTGACGAACTGGGTGCCGTCCACGTCGGCGTTGATCTGGTAGAAGTTCTGAGGGTGCAATTCCAGATAGCTCAGGATGGCGCTGTGGATGTGGGCCGCCCGGGCGTAGTCCTTCCACACCGGCAAGTCGGGCTCAATGTCCATGCGGCGCACACGGTCGAGGGTGACGATGTCAAAGTCCCGGACGGATTTGTTGTACTCCGGCGGGTTGCCTGCCGCCACGATGACCCAGCCCGCAGGCACAGCCTGGTTGCCGAAGGTCTTGCACTGCAAAAACTGCAGCATGGTGGGAGCCAGCGTCTCGGACACACAGTTGATCTCGTCGATGAACAGGATGCCCTCCGAAAGGCCGGTGGCCTCCATTTTGGCGTAGATGCTGGCGATGATCTCGCTCATGGTGTACTCGGTCACCGAAACGTCCTTGTCGCCGTAGTGGCGCTGCCGGATGAAGGGCAGGCCCACGGCGCTCTGCCGGGTGTGGTGGGTGATGGTATAGGCCACCAGTGCCACCCCGCACTCCCGGGCCACCTGCTCCATCACCTGGGTCTTACCGATGCCCGGAGGCCCCATGAGCAGGATGGGCCGCTGCCGGATGGCCGGGATGGCGTATTCGCCCAGGGCATCCTTGGCAAGGTAGGCCTTGACGGTGTGTTCGATCTCTTCTTTGGCGCGTTTGATGTTCATAACAGCTTCCCCCTCGTTTCAGGAGTTGTTCAGGTCACGGTACAGGTCGTCCTCTTCGGCCAGCGCGTCGGCAAGAGCGCTGGCCGGGCGGGCCGCCGCACCGGTAAATTCTTCTTCGTCCAGCACCACTTTCATAGCCCAGGGCGGCACATTGGCGTCGTCGAACCGCTCTCCTAAAAACAGGAAGGCCGTGTCGTAGGCCGGGCGCTTTGCCGGGTAGGTGCCCATGCCGTCGGTAAAGTAGAGCAGTCCCCGCAGGTTCGAGAACTTTTTCTCGGCGCAGAGCCGGTCCACATAGGCAAAGGCGGGCCGGAAGTCGGTGCCGCCGCCGCCCCGCAGCTCAAAGTGGTTCATGGCGTGGATCAGCTCGTCCTCGTTTCGGATGAGCAGGTCCTGCCGGATGGCATTGTCCGCCTGGATCAGGTGCAGGTTCATGCGGTGGAAAAAGTTCTCCTGCCCCTTCAGCAGGGTGTAGGTCTCGGCCAGAAAGGCCCGCACCAGCGCACCGGAGGTGGAATAGCTGGTGTCGATGACCAGGGCCAGTTCCTCGATCTTTTTGCTTTCCCGCGTTTCCAGCGGCTCGATGAGGGGCAGGTTGCCGTACACCGACAGGCCGTAGGTGTAGAAGTTCAGGTCGAACTCGTCCGGGTCCAGCTTGACTTCCTCCCGCATGACACAGAACCGGCGCAGAAAATCCTTGTAGCTGCGGCGGCTGCGGTTGGCGGCCTTCACCTGCTGTTTCAGGGCGTCGGCCCCTTCCCCGGCTTCTTTGTCCCGCAGGTCCAGCTCGGTCTGCATCCGTTCCCCGATCTTCTGCCAGGTCTTTTGGGGCAGCGGGGTGGGCATCTGCTGGGGCTGTTCCGGGGCGTCCTTGGGCCACAGGCGGTGGTCATCGGCCACGAATTCCCGTTCCAGCTGGCGCAGCACGCCGGGCGTCTGGCGGGTGAGCCACCGGTACGCCGGGGCCGCCGCCACTACCTTTTCTTCGGCGGTGATCTGCTGATACGCATTCTGCCGCACATAGGTCAGGGGCCGCTTGACACTGGCACGGTTCAGACTGTCGATCACGTTTTCCACCGCGATGTCACAGGCCAGGCTCCACAGCTGCGGCTCCCTGCGGCCTTTGAGCCACAGATGGCGGAATACACAGTGGAATACCACATGCAAATACAACCGATTGAGATACTTCGGGTTCTGCTGGTAAAGCTGCAGCAGCCGGGCGGGCTGGTAGTACAGCATCTGACCGTCGGTGGCCAGCACCCGGCAGCGCTCATCCGGGGCAGGCGTGAGGGCCGAGAGGGCCATATCCAGAAAGCGGAAGTCCAGATACAGCCCGCTGCGCACCACGGCCAGCACCTCGCCGCCCATGCGGGCCTGCCACTCCTCGTGGGTCTCCGGCCGCTGGGAGCGGAATTCCTTGCGCGGGTCCACAAATTTTTCCTTTGGCAAAGATTTCACCTCACAACAAATCGTCATCCCTTATAAACTCCCCCAGTCGCCTGCGGCGACAGCCCCCTCTATGATGGGGCCTTTGGCAAAACCGGAAACTGACCCTTACTGCCAAAGGCTCCCTCTGGGAGGGAGCTGGCTGCGAACAGCGAGAGCAGCCTGAGGGAGTGCCCTTGACCGGGAAGGCAACCCCCTTAAAAATCAAAATCGTACCGCTGTTTTTTGGACTGTGGAGCATATTTTTTGTGCTCCGCGTCGGCTAGCAGGGCAGCGGCAGCGGCATTTTCCGCCTTGGCGGCAAGGGCAGCCCCCTCGGCAAAGGCAGCTTTGTCCAGCACGTCCAGTGCCAGCAGAGCGCGGATGCTGTCGGTGTCCTGCGCCTTTAAAAGACGGGCGAGCACCCGACCGGTGTTGGCGGAAAGAAAGGCCCGGTAATGCCCGGCCGCCGTTTCACTCAGCTGCCATGGGCAGCGCAGACGGTCGAAGCAGAGCATAGCCATGATGTTGGCATCGTCGGCGTCGTGCCCCTGCGGGAAAATGGCGTCGTATTCTGCCGGGAGGAATTTATTGTTCAAAAAACACTGCCGGTAATGATATCCCTGCCCGGAAAAGGTGTGCAGCAGGATATGGGCGGGCGTTTCCTCAATGTCCTCCCAGTAGGCGGGGTACCACAGGGCCGCCAACGGGGCCGCCGCACCAGCGGGCCGGAACTCCGCCCGCACCGCCTCGGTGATGTTGTTGACCAGCGCAAACAGGCCGGTGGCCGCGTCCGCCTCTGCCTGCACCTGGATGGTCTCCAGTGCAAAGCAGTTCAGGAACACATCACTGCCCAGCGTCAGGCCCTCGGCTCCCACCGTAAGCAGGCGCAGCTTCCGGCAGTTGTAAAAGGCACAGCTGCCAATGACCTGCAGGCGGTCCGGCAGGGTCACCTCTTCCACAAAGCTGCCGCACACGGGGTGCAGGTCGTCGGGGTCCGCCGCCGGGGCGTCAAAGTCAAAATCGTACCGGCGGGCACTGCCGCCCACCGCCTGCCCGAAGGCCCGGGTCAGCCGGACTGCACCGGTATCATCCACCTGATAGCGGCAGACGGCATCCGATGCCGGCAGACTGCGGGGCTTTTCAGAGAAGCAGTAGTCCCCCAACTCGGTGATGGGCCAGCTGCCTCCCGCCGGGGCCGGAACGCTGCCCGGCAGTACGACGCAGGGGTCCTGGCCGTACACCCGCACCAGCCGCGCGCCGCCTGCTTCCAGCGGCAGAACCTCCAGCATCATCCCGTTTTCCTGCACCATTCCGCACTCCCCTGTTTCTCTGTTTTTTTGCTGCTCCCAGTATAAACCACCCGGCAGAGGATGTCCAGTGCCCGCCGGGGTTTTGGGCAACACAGCCCAGGAAAGCTGGTGTGTGCTTCCATGGCGTCCAACATCTATCATCCCCTTACCGCCTTTTACTTCATTCTGGTGGCGGTCATCTGGTACAGTGCCTCCGTCACGCGGCGTTTTGCGGACCGCAGCTATTTTGCGTTCCGCACCTCCGTGCTTGCCTTCTCGCTGACGGACTGCGTCTGGGGGTCCGTGATCTGCGGACAGATCGCCGTGCCGCTTGCCGTGCGGCATCTGCTGTGCGACATCTTTTTCTTCACGCTGGTCCTGTCGGTCGCGACCCTCGGCCATTATCTGGCCCGGAGCTGCCGTCCAGATAATAGACACAGCAGTCCGCAACATTGGAAACCGCCGTGATGGCCATCATCTGCAGAACGATCTGCATTTCCCTGTCATGGTTCATCTTCTGCCGGTTGCTGAGGTACAGGGTGCCAAGCAGCAGCAGGCTTATAGCAAACTGCCTTTCTGAAAAATGCCAAAAATGTAAAGAGCAAGAACCGTCCCGTGACCACAAATTTTCAATTCTTGAAAATGTTGCGTTCCTCCGGGACTGCACTTCTGCAACACTCCCGCATTTTGAAGTAGCCCTTGTCGGGGCGAGGCCCCTCTATCTTGCTGCGCAAGACCGGGCTGCCACTCAAACGCCCCGCTGGGGCGTTCGTTGCTTCGCAAACGCGGTCTTGTTGGGGCGTGCCTGCCCCAAACCCTGCTGGGAAGGAGTATGGCAAACAGGAATTTTCAAATTAGTCTTTGCAAATAACCTTTGAATCTTCACCATCAATTACA
>ERZ773218.1818-NODE-1818-length-18876-cov-3.661708_pt1 | contig 18876 bp, 16 predicted proteins | sample MGYA00580527_ERZ773218 | MGnify/ENA primary metagenome ERZ773218 (study PRJEB29015, sample SAMEA2737763) | human gut metagenome | biome: human gut; feature: human-associated habitat; material: faeces | place: China | collected 2012 ...
TACTGGATATAAGCATCTTTTGTAAAGATGGGGTGGTAGTTTTCTACTACCTCTTTTGCTTTTTCTGCGCCATTTTTCAGCAGGCGGTAAGCGGAAAGAGCAAAGATTTTTGCGGTGACTACATAAGCCAGTTCATCGTCCACAATGTCAAAGTCTACGGAGTGAAGTCCGCTTACTTTTCCACCGGTGTTGAAGGTGAGAACCGGCTGGATGTGCTGGACGTCACCAACGTCGGTGGAGCCGCCGCTGTGGGCGGTAGTATCCTGTTTTACTACTTCGTAGTCTTTTTTGCTGGACTGGGAGGCAATCTGGGCGGCGGCCAGGACTTCCTCATTAGCCTCCGCACTTAAAGCCGGCAGATAGCCAGGCATTGTGGTGATCTGGCACTGGGCGCCAATGGCATAGGCGCCGGATCTGAAGGCCCGGTCAGTCTTGGCTGCGGCATCTGCGATGGCGTCTTTATTGGCTGCGCGTACCAGGGTCTCGATGACCACCTCATCTGGAACGACATTGACTAAGTTTCCGCCTTTGGTGATGATCGGATGGATGCGGACATGGTCATTGTCACGGAAGGTTTCACGCTGGTAAGCCAGGGCGGAAAGTCCAAGGGAGGCGGCATTTAAGGCATTGACGCCTAAGTGCGGCGCACCTGCGGCATGGGCAGCGACACCCTTGTAACGGATTACCTTGGAGACGAAGCCGTTGTTGGAGTTGGAACCGACGCTGATATCTTTGTCACCGATATGGTGGACGATATCTAGGTCGATGTCGTCAAAAGCGCCGATGCGGATCAGTTCGCATTTACCGCCGCCGTATTTGATCTTTCCCTCGTCGGTCAGTTTGTTCTTGAACTCGATCTCACCATATTCTTCAGCAGGAACGGCGAAAAGGACTACCTGGCCGTCCAGTTTTTCTTTTACTTCTGGGTTCGTCAGGGCAATGGCGGCACCGATGACTCCGGCTAACTGGGCGTGATGTCCACAGCAGTGGGCTCCCTGGGTTTCCGGGTTTGCGTATTTGTGCTCCGGGATGCGGAGGGCGTCTAATTCGCCGATGAGGGCAAGGCTGACGTTATCCTTCTTTTCTTCATTTAAGTAGGCTTTCACGCCGGTAACTGCCAGATGCTCTTTGGTTGGCAGACCAAGATCTTTCATGAAATTCGCGAATTTTTCGGCAGTTCGGAATTCTTTATAGCCAAGCTCCGCGTGGGTGTAAATGTCTTTGGCGAAGTCGATGATCTGATCCCGGTGGGAGTCAATGATATTGATGATCTTCTGTTCGGTTTCGTCTAAAATGATTGGTGCTTCATTCTGTGCCATATGCAGGTCTCCTTTATTTTGCAAATAATTCATTAGGAACATACCATAAACCGTTGTTGTTCTTGTCTAAGTATTCTTTAAATGCATCAGAGTGGTAAGCCGCCACAATGTCTTTTGCCCACTGAGCGTCCTTATTTTCCTCCTTTACGACAACCTGAAGCAGTAAGTGCGGTAAGATATCTTCCTGCAGCAGTGCGGTAGAAGCGTCCATTCCTGCGTTGTATACGATACTTCCTGTGATAACTGCATAGTCAAAATCATCTAGTACGCCAGGGATGTTGGTGGAACTCATTTCTGTAAATTCGATGTTATAAGGATTCTCTGCAATATCATCCTGGGTCACAGTGGAAAGCTCCACATCCGGATTCAGGGTGATCCATCCGGCTTTCTGAAGCAGGGCATAAGCTCTTGCAGTGTTGGCAGCATCGTTTGGTACGGCTACCTTGGCTCCATCATGGATGTTGTCAAGAGAGGTTTCGGTTGCGGAAAAGATCGCTGCCGGAACGGTTGGAATTGGGGAGATCGGTACCAGGTCGCCGTTCTGGGCCTGGTTAAAGTTCTCCGCATAAGCGGTATGCTGCTCCACGTTAAAATCGATCTCTCCCTCATTTAATGCCAGATCGTTCTGCAGAAGATCGGAGAAATCCACTTCGGTGAAGGTGTAGCCCTGCTCTTCCAGGATCGGCTTGATGGCGTCCTCGAAAAGAACGGTGTATGGGCCTGCGGCCTTGCCGTATTTTAATTCCTTTTTCTCGGAAGTGGTGTCATTGGCAGCTGTGGTGGTATCTGCGGCTGTGGAAGTGAAGGTGCTGGAGGCGTTACCGGAGCAGGCGGTTAAAAGTCCGGTGGTCAGTACTAAGGATGCTGCTAAGGTGGTTCTTACATAGGCTTTGAAATTTTTCATAATCGTTGTCTCCTTTTTGTGTTATTTTTTATTGGTGTGTTCTGCGCTTCTGTGACAGTAGATTTCCTAAACTCTGGATCAGCCATACAAAAGCGATCAGGATGAAAACGGTGGAAAACATCAGCGGGAAGTTAAAGGTCTGGTATCCATAGGTCAAAGCGATGTTTCCGATACCGCCGCCTCCGATGTAACCGGCCATGGCGGTGGCTCCGATTAGTGCGATGGTTCCGGTGGTCAGCGCCAGGATGATGGAAGCAAATGCCTCCGGCAGTACGAAATGAATGACGATCTGGAGTGTATTGGCCCCCATGGCCTGCGCCGCCTCGATGATTCCGGCATTGACGTCAAGCAGGGAGTTTTCCAGCAGTCTTGCTAAAAATGGGGCGGTGTAGATCACCAGTGGAACGATGGCTGCCTTGGTTCCGATGCGGGTTCCTACGATGAATTTGGTTACTGGCATCACGCATACCAGAAGAATGATAAATGGGGTACTGCGGACCACGTTGATAAATCCATTTAAGATGGTGTAAAGGATCCGGTTTTCTTTTAAGCCCCCCTTGCGGGTAAGCCAGAGGACGATGGCGATGAGAAATCCAACCACTGATCCAATGATCAGGGAAAATCCCACCATATAGAGGGTTTCCCATCCGGCTTTCACTAATTTGTCTGTGGAAATTCCTAAATACTGTTCGATCATGGTAAGGTTACCTCCCTGTATTCTTCCTTGGATTCAAGGATATATTGTTCTGCTTTCTCGATTTCTTCATCGGTTCCGGTGAAAAGGACTAACATGATGCCGACTACGATTCCCTGGATCACATTGATGGTGGAGTAGAGGATATTGGTCTCTACTTCAAATCTCCGGTTGATCTCCCAGAGCAGTGGTTCGGTGCTGTCGGTATTTTCCAGTTTAATGCGGAGAAGGCGGCTGTTTCTGGTCTCTCTCCGGATGCTTTCGACTAACGGTTCCGGGATCACATCCCGGATCAGGTTGCCCACAAACCGTCTGGCGATGTCCGACCGGGGATTGGAAAATACCTGGATGACCGATCCGGTCTCGACCACCTGTCCGTAATCCATGACTGCCACCTTGTTACAGATCTTCTGGATCACGTTCATTTCATGAGTGATGATGACGATGGTGATGTGAAGCATTTCATTGATTTTTTTCAATAGTTCCAGGATAGAATCGGTGGTTTTCGGATCCAGGGCGCTGGTGGCTTCATCGCATAGCAGAATCGAAGGATTATTGGCCAGGGCTCTTGCGATGCCTACGCGTTGTTTCTGACCGCCGGAAAGCTGTCCGGGATAGGAGTATTTCTTATCAGACAGTTCTACGAAATCCAGAAGCTCTGTGACCCGTTTTTCTATGTCCTTTTTCGATACGCCATTTAATTTCAGCGCGATGGCCACGTTATCGTAAATGGTCTTGGATTCCAACAGGTTGAACTGCTGGAAGATCATGCCGATTCCTTTCCGCAGATTTCGCAGTTCCTTCTGGCTTAAGGTACCGATGTCATTTCCTTCCACCCAGACTTTACCGGAAGTAGGGGTTTCCAGAGCATTTACCATGCGGATCAGCGTGGATTTTCCGGCTCCGCTGTAGCCGATCACTCCGTAAATGTCTCCTTTCTCGATCTCGAAGGACACATCTTTCAGAGCATCGAACGGGCCGTTTTTTGTTTGGAAGGTTTTGCTTACGTGTTCAAATCGAATCATGGACGGGTCTCCTTTTCTCAAATTAGGTATAAAAAAAGAGGTCTGGTGTTGTCCAGACCTCTCAAAAACTGACTATATAGGGGTATCTATACATGTGTATCGTGATAGAGAAACTCACGAGGATACAACCCAGCCATTCGTCTGCACAACAAAAGAAAGCGTATGGTTACAACAACAACACATACACTCCATACAACAACACATAGCAGACAGAACGGTGTAGATCGTATTCATGGTGGTTTCTCCTCCTTTCTTATAAAGCTGGCAACTGCCTGTGGAGTGGCAGTTTTTAATTCCTACTGCTTTAGTAGGTGATGTTGGTGTTAATTATACGCAGGAAAATTCATTTGTCAATCTTTTTTCAAAAATTTTTGCAATTTGGCCGGATTTTGACTGGAAATAGGGGGAAAGTGGGCTCGGTTTGTATTTCTTTTCGTAATACTTGATGTTTTTTTAACTATTCTTGAGCGGCGGCGTCCCAGGCATTAAAATAGTAACCAGATGAAATGAGAAAGTGAAAGCAAAGAGAGGGGATTTTCTGTATGACCGTTCATGTAATTGATGAGGCAAACCGCTGCTTAAACTGTAAAAAACCGATGTGCCGTCAGGGATGTCCGATCCAGACACCGATCCCGATGATGATCAAGGCATTTAAAGAAGGAGACTTAAATGAAGCCGGGGAGATGTTATTTTCCAATAACCCCATGTCCATGATCTGTTCTCTGGTATGTAACCATGAGAAACAGTGTGAGGGTCATTGTGTGCTGGGAAGAAAAGGGGAGCCGGTGCATATCAGCAGTATTGAAAACTATGTGTCTGATACATATTTTGATAAAATGAAGATTGAATGTTCACCATCTAACGGGAAAAAAGTGGCAGTCATCGGCGCGGGGCCTGCGGGAATCACCATCGCGATCATGCTGACAAAAAAAGGCTATGAGGTGACGATCTTTGATGCCCGTGATAAGATCGGCGGTGTGTTACAGTACGGAATTCCGGATTTCCGTCTGCCCAAGACCATTCTGGAGCGTTATAAGAAGAAATTAAGAGAGATCGGAATCAAGATCCGTCCCAATACCACTATCGGCGGCGCACTGGAGATCAAAGATCTGTTCCGTGATGGTTATGAGAGCATTTTCATTGGTACCGGCGTGTGGAGACCGAAGAAGCTGGGCATCAAGGGTGAGTCTTTAGGAAATGTCCACTTTGCCATTGATTACCTGGCAAACCCGGATTCCTATGAATTAGGCGATACGGTTGCCATTATCGGTATGGGAAATTCCGCCATGGACGTGGCAAGAACCGCTCTGAGAAAGGGAGCAAGAAACGTAACACTGTATGCCCGCGGTTTAAAGAGCCAGGCAAGCGCAGAGGAGATCGCTTATGCAAAAGTGGACGGTGCGGTATTGTCCTTTGGTATGCAGCCGGTGGAAATCACCGATGATGGCCCGGTGTTCCAGAAGGTATTATTTGACGAGGAAGGCAACCGCACCGGTGTGGATGAGACTCCGATCCAGGTTCACGCCGACAGTACCATCGTGTCCGTCAGCCAGGGACCGAAGGATAAGTTAGTCAACACCACAGAAGGGTTAAAGGCGTCTGCCAATGGTCTTTTAGTGACGAATCAGTTTGGTGAGACCACCCATCCGGGCATTTTCGCCGCAGGAGATGTGGTTCTGGGCGCCAAGACGGTGGTAGAGGCAACTGCTTACGCAAAGGTGGTAGCAGACGCCATGGACCAGTATATGCAGGGAACCTTAGAAGAGAAGCTTCCAGAGTGATTGACATAACAGTATGGAAACAAACTTAATAAAAATAAAAAAACAAGCCAAAAATCTTAAAAAAATAAGGTTTTTGGCTTGTTTTATTAAGAATTGTCATAGTTTTTCAAAGTATTTATTTTTCTTTTCCAAAGTGCTATTCTCAGCTTAGAAACAGAAACTGGGAGGACAAGATTATGATGACAAGAAGAGAATCCGATTCTATCGGAACCATGGATGTACCAGAGAAAGCCTACTATGGAGTGCAGACGCTCCGTGCGAAAAATAATTTCAAGATCACAGGAAGACCCCTTCACCCGGAGTTTATCAAAAACCTGGCAAGAATCAAAAAAGCAGCGGCTTACACGAATATGGCTGCCCATGTGCTGGATGAAGAGAAAGGCAATGCCATCGTGAAAGCCTGCGATGAGATCATTGCCGGAAAGCTCCATAATCAGTTTATCGTGGATGCCATCCAGGGCGGCGCGGGAACCTCTGCCAATATGAACGCCAACGAGGTCATCGCCAACCGTGCCATCGAGATCTTAGGGGGCCAAAAGGGTGATTATTCTATCGTTCATCCCAATGACCATGTCAACATGGCCCAGTCCACCAACGATGTGATTCCCTGTGCGGGAAAACTGACCATTTTAAACCTGCTTCCGGGTCTCGTGGCAGAGTTAGAGCGGCTTCACAAAGCGTTGAGAGATAAGTCCATCGAGTTCGATGACGTGGTGAAAATGGGAAGAACCCAGCTTCAGGACGCGGTTCCGATCCGTCTGGGACAGTCTTTTGGGGCTTATGCGGCAGTGATCGAGCGGGATATCCAGAGGATCAAAAATCTGGAAGAAGAGTTGAAGATACTAAATATCGGTGCAACGGCAGTGGGAACCGCCATCAATGTGAATCCGGTGTATTTGTTCCACATCATTCACAACATCAACCTGGTCTGTGGTACGGACTGTTCCCAGGCGGAGAATTTATTTGACGCTACCCAGAACCTGGACGGATTTGTACATACCTCCGCCACCTTAAAGGTCTGCGCCGTGAATTTATCTAAGATCTGTAATGACCTGCGCCTCTTATCCAGCGGTCCACGAGCCGGACTTGGTGAGATCAACCTGCCGCCAAAACAGAACGGTTCCTCTATCATGCCAGGCAAGATCAACCCGGTGATCCCGGAGGTAGTCTCCCAGGTGGCTTACAATGTGATCGGCAATGATGTGACCGTCACCATGGCAGCAGAAGCCGGACAGATGGAGTTAAATGCTTTCGAGCCCGTGATCTTCTATAAGATCTTTGAGTCCATCGACACCTTAAAAGGCGCTGTAGAGACCCTGATCGATAACTGCATCACCGGCATTACCGCCAACCGAGAACACTGCAAAGCTCTGGTGGAGTCCAGCGCCGCCTTAGCTACCGCCCTCTGTCCGGCACTTGGCTACAAAAAATCCGCTGAGATTGCCAAAAAGTGCATGAAAACCGGTATTCCGGTCCGCCAGATCGTGTTAGACGAACATCTCCTGACCGAGCAGGAACTGGATCAATATCTGGATCTGATGGATATGACCCAGCCGGGTCATCAGGTGGAGTATCATATGAATTTTAAGAGCTGATGAAGCGCATGCCTGTCGATAGGCCCTTTTCCAGATGTCAGAGAAGAACTACGAAGCGTATTTCAAGCAGGTGGGGCTAATGAAGATCATAAAATATGCCATCGCCTGTAATAGGAAGACCTGCAAAGTCCTGTTAGAAGTAAATTGCAAGGTAACTATTCAGTAGGTCTGCGCACATGCTGCGCTGACCGTAAGAACACACAGGCTAGAAAGCAAAAATCCCATCAGCGAAGCTGATCTGGAATGGATTTTTGCTCGTAACTATGAAGGTACTGAATAGTTACGAAAGGGTACAAAAGATGAATTCTATGCAGGCAATCACCATTCGTCAGGTACGTCCTGAGGATTTAGACGCAGTGACGGAAGTAGAGGCGGTCTGCTTCCCAAAGGCGGAAGCAGCAGACCGGGCATCCTTTGAAGCGCGGATCAAGGCTTTTCCGGACAGCTTTTTTGTGGCAGAAGAGGAAGGAAGGATCGTTGGTTTTATTAATGGGGCGGTGGTGAATGAGACCACCATCCGGGATGAGATGTTTGAGGATGTTTCGTTTCATAATGGAACTGGAAATTATCAGAGTATCTTTGGACTGGATGTGATTCCGGAGTATCAGCATCATGGTCTGGCCTCCAGATTGATGCGCCATATGATCGAAGAAACGAAAAAACGTGGGAAACAAGGACTGATCCTTACCTGTAAGGACCGGCTGATCGGATTCTATGAGACCTTTGGATATCGGAATCTTGGCGTATCGGAATCCGTTCACGGCGGAGCTGTGTGGTATGACATGATCCTGGAGCTGGAAGCATGAAGATTACGTTAGTTACAGTGGGAAAGATCAAGGAAAAATTTTTTGAAGATGCCATCAAGGAGTATTCCAAGCGGCTTAGCCGGTATTGTAAATTAGAGATTCTTCAGGTGGCCGATGAGAAGACACCAGAAGGCGCCAGCGAAGCGGTGGAGTTACAGATCAAGGAAAAGGAAGGACAGAGAATCCTTTCGCTGATCCGGGATGATGCATATGTGATCGCCTTGGCGATTGAGGGAAAGATGCTGGATTCTGAAGAACTGGCAGAAAGAATTGAAAAATTAGGAGTCAGCGGCATCAGCCAGATCGTATTTGTCATCGGAGGTTCTTTGGGACTGTCTGCCCAGGTGATGAAGCGGGCAGATTACGCTCTTAGCTTTTCCAGGATGACATTTCCCCATCAGCTGATGCGGGTGATTCTTTTAGAACAGATTTATCGTGCGTACCGGATTATGACGGGAGCGCCGTATCATAAATAAAGAGCAGATGAAAGACAGATATTCTTAAAGGAGAAATTCTTTGGGAATATCTTTTTTTTCAAAAATACTTGACTTAAAGTTAAGTTTAACTTGTATGATAAGATTGTAAAGGTTCGTAAGGAACTGCCGGAACTTAAAAAAGTAGTTTAGCTGCGTTTGACACGGGTGTTTGCGCTACAGGCATCACAAATATCCTTTATTGCAGAATAAAAATCAGTTCCGTCCGCAATTTCTCCGGTATGGGAATGCCTGTGGAATGGAGGTTCATATGAAGACAACAAACAAAGAAGAATTTGAAAAACAGAATGTATTTGGTATGGGAAATGCCAATACGGCATATGCACAGTATTTTAGCGGTGAATCTTTTTTGAATCCGCTGACAAAGCCGGAAACAGGCGTTTTTCTTGCAAACGTGACATTTGAGCCGGGCTGCAGAAATAACTGGCATATCCATCATGCAACAAAGGGCGGTGGACAGCTGCTTGTCTGTACAGCAGGTGAAGGCTGGTATCAGGAAGAAGAAAAAGAAGCTGTCAGCTTAGTTCCGGGAACGGTTATTACAATTCCAGCAGAAGTCAAGCACTGGCATGGAGCAAAGAAGGACAGCTGGTTTTCACATATTGCCGTAGAAGTGCCGGGCGAAAATTGCAGTAATGAGTGGTGCGAGCCGGTATCCGATGAAGAATATGGGAAATTAGGTTAAAATCAGGAGGAAAAGAAATGTTACAGGAAACATATACTTTAAGTAATGGAAAGCAGATTCCAAAGCTTGGACTTGGAACATGGTTTATTGATGATGACAAGGCAGCAGAAGCTGTCAGAGAAGCTGTAAAAGCCGGCTACCGTCTGATTGATACAGCACAGGCATACGGAAATGAGTGTGGTGTCGGTGAAGGCGTGAGAACCTGCGGCGTGGCAAGAGAAGAACTCTTTGTGTCAAGTAAGGTAGCCGCAGAGCATAAGACCTATGAAGAAGCAAAGGCAGGCATTGACAAAACACTGGAAACCATGGGACTGGATTATCTGGATTTGATGATTATTCATTCTCCGCAGCCTTGGGATAAGGTCAATCAGAGTGATGACCGGTATGTGGAAGGCAACCGGGCTGCATGGAGAGCCTTAGAAGATGCTTACAAGGCAGGCAAACTTAAAGCAATCGGCATATCCAATTTCCAGATTGGTGATATTGAAAGCCTTGTTAAAACATCAAAAATCAAGCCGATGGTAAACCAGATTCTGCTTCATATCAGTAATACGCCGCTTGAATTGGTAGAATACTGCCAGAAAAACGGCATTACGGTTGAAGCGTATTCACCGATTGCACATGGTGAAATTTTAAAACAGCCGGAAATTAAGGCTATGGCAGACAAATACGGCATAACCGTTCCACAGCTTTGTATCCGTTATACAATCCAGCTTGGTACGGTTTCACTGCCAAAGACAGCTAATCCAGAGCATATGAAATCTAATGCAGCGGTGGATTTTGAAATCAGTGATGAAGATATGAAGACACTCAAAAATTTCAAGAAAATTGAAAGCTATGGCGAAAGCAGCGCTTTCCCGGTATACGGAGGAAAATTATAAAATGAAAAAGCCGTATATCATTTGTCATATGATGACATCTATAGACGGAAGAATTGACTGTGCCATGACATCAAAGTTAAGCGGTGTGTCCGATTACTATGCGACACTGGATAAAATTAATGTGCCGACAACGGTCAGCGGCAGAGTAACTGCAGAACTTGAAATGGCAGAGCCGGGAAAGTTCGCTGCGTCAAACACTGAAATTTACGGACAGGAAGGCTTTTCAAAAAAGGCAGACTGTGCCGGTTATGAAGTGATTGTCGATACAAAAGGCACACTGCTTTGGTCGGATGCCGCAGACATGGAGAAGCCGTATCTGATTCTGACTAGTGAAAATGTGACAAAAGAGTATTTAGACTATCTGGATGGACACCATATTTCATGGATTGCCTGCGGAAAGGAAAAAGTAAACCTTGTACGTGCCGCAGAGATTCTTTCAGAACAGTTTCATGTCAAAAGAATGGGCATTATCGGAGGTCCAAAGATAAATACTGCATTTTTAGAGGCTGGATTATTAGATGAAATCAGCATTTTAATTGGTGCGGGAATTGACGGCAGAGGTGGTATGCCGACAGTATTTGATGGCCTGGAAATGAGCCATGATGTGATATCGCTCAAGCTTACAGATGTTCAGAAATTCGACAGTGGTGCGGTCTGGATTCGGTATCAGTGTTAAAATAAGAAATAAGAAGCAGGTATCAGTTTGTCTGATATCTGCTTCTTTGTTTTTGAGGACTCCCCATTGATAACCGGTGATGAAAGGCATATAATATATTAAGTAATAATTATTTGAAAACGGGGATTAATATTTATGGTAAAGATAGATTTGATTACAGGATTTCTGGGTTCAGGCAAGACAACATTTATCAAAAAATACGCACAGTATCTGATGTCACAGGGATTTCATATCGGAATTCTTGAAAATGATTACGGTGCAGTCAATGTTGATATGATGCTGTTGCAGGATTTAATGGGAGAACAGTGCGAACTGGAAATGATTTCGGGCGGCTGTGATAAAGAAACGCATATCCGCCGTTTTCGTACAAAGCTGATTTCAATGGGGATGTGTGGCTATGACCGTGTGATTGTCGAGCCTTCCGGTATTTTTGATGTGGACGAATTTTTTGACGTACTGCATGAAGAACCGCTGGATAACTGGTATGAGATTGGTAATGTGATAGCGGTTGTTGATGCTGAACTTGAAAATGAACTGTCGGCGGAGGCAGATTATCTGCTGGCTTCGGAAGCCGCCAATGCCGGAAAGATTCTTTTAAGCCATGCAGACGAAGCAGACGGAGTGCAGATAGAACAGACGATTGCACATTTAAACCGTGCCATAGCGCAAATCGGCTGTAAAAGAAGATTTGACACGGAGATTGTAAAAAAGGGAACGATACAGCTTACAGATTCAGATTTAGAAAGCTTTTCCCGGTGTGGATATGTCTATGAAAATTATCAGAAAATGGATTTATCGGAGCAGAACGGTTTTCAATCGCTTTATTTTATGAACAGCACAATGTCGGAAGAAACATTAAAAGCGGCAGTAAAAAAGCTGTTTGAAGATGAAAACTGCGGCAATATTTTCAGAATAAAAGGATTTTTAAAAGCAGACAATGACAAGTGGCTGGAATTAAATGCCACACATAGCAAAATCACTTTACAGCCGATAGCCGAGGGGCAGGATGTACTGATTGTAATCGGGGAACGGTTGAACAAAGAAGCGGTTGAAAGTTATATACAAAGTGATAGCTTCCGCATGTAAGACAGATATCATGAAGATTTCTGCCCGCATTATCATGAATTGTAAAATCTAAAATGTGTGTATAGATATTGTTGTCAAGCAGAGTATAAAAAAATGAGCTATCATAAAAAGACTGTGAATTTAACGGTTCAATATACTCCCGATTCCGGGGACATATCAAAAGCCGTTAAGACACAGTCTTTATTTTTACAGACTTATTATTCTGTTCATTATTAATACTGAATGACACCGAACTGCGCCAGTGTATAGAAAACTAAAATAATTAAAAGCAGTACCGGTGCGATATAGCGGATCATTATGCGGTAAATATTTTTGCGCTTGAAGGTTTCGCCGTTTTTGGTGGCTTCTGCAATAATGTAATCGGCGCCGACAAACCAGCCAATCATAATGCAGGTTAAAAATGCAACAACCGGCAGCAGTATACTGTTACTGATAAAATCACAGAAAGTCAGGAAATCCATGCCAAAGATTGTAAATCCGGACCATATACCGTTGCCTAAAGAGCATGGCACACCGAGCAGAATGGAAAACAGTACAATACCGATACAGCATTTAATACGGCTCAGCCCAAAGCGGTCCATCATCATCGAAACAATTGCTTCCATGACAGATACGGAACTTGTCAGTGCGGCAAACAATACCAGTGTAAAAAAGAGTGCACCCATAAAACGTCCCCCTGCCATTTGTGAAAAGACCTTCGGCAGTGTAATAAACATCAGTCCGGCGCCGCCCTGTGACATTCCGGCTTCTCCGCTGAAAATGTATACGGCAGGAACAACCATCAGTCCGGCAAGCAGGGCAATAACCGTATCAAAAATTTCAATCTGATTGACAGATTTTACCATGCTGACATCGTCACGTGTGTAAGAACCATACGTAATCATAATGCCCATTGCAAGGCTCATGGAATAAAACATCTGCCCCATTGCGGCACAGACGGTTTTCAATGAAAACTTTGAAAAATCCGGTAACAGGTAATATTTTAATCCGGCGGCAGAACCCGGCAGTAATACAACGTAAATGCAGATAACAACTGCAAGAATGATTAAAACCGGCATTAAAACACGGCTGACATTTTCGATTCCTTTTTCAACTCCACACACGACAATCAATGCGGTCAGTGCAAGGAAAATAAAAAAGAAAATGAGTGGTGCGTATTTCTGACTGATAAAGTTTGAAAAAAACGAAGTTTCTGCGGCGGCTTCATTTTGTCCGGAGATAAATACAGCCATGTATTTTGTTACCCAGCCGCCGATTACGCAGTAATACGGCAGGATAATAACCGGAATGATAAAAGCAATCGGTCCGATAAATCCAAATTTTTTATGCACTTTTGCATAGGCTCTTGTAGGACTTAATTTGGTTTTCCGTCCGATTGCAATTTCGGTGGTCATGAGTGTAAATCCAAACGTCAGTGCCAATATAATATAAACTAAGATAAAAATGCCGCCGCCGTACTGTGCAGCCAGATAAGGGAACCGCCACAGATTTCCGAGTCCGACAGCACTTCCTGCGGCGGCAAGTACGAATCCAAGCCCGCCGGTAAAGCTTCCTCTATGTTTCTTTTCCATAAAACCTCCATTATTGAATCAAATTATTGTTGTTGAATGCTGATACTGCCCAAAAACAGTTTACAAACAGATTATTATCATAACAGAAGCGTGAAAAATGTGCAAGCACAGGTGTGTAAAATATTAAGGATTTATAAAAATAATAAAAAAATAAAAGAAGACTTGACTTTAAGTGAACTTTAAGTTGTATGCTATAAATAACAAAAAATGACTACACAGCATTACTATGGGTGTGGAATGGAGGAATTTATGTATTTGGAAAAGATTCAGTCACCTGAAGATGTAAAAAAATTAGATGTAGAACAGTTAAAGGTGCTTGCAGGCGAAATGCGCCAGGCACTGATTCAGAAGTTAAGTGTCCACGGCGGACATGTCGGTCCGAACCTTGGTATGGTTGAAGCCACAATTGCCATGCACTATGTATTTGGTTCACCAAAGGATAAAATGGTATTTGACGTTTCACATCAGAGTTACTGCCATAAAATGCTGACAGGACGTGCAGATGCATTTTTAGATGAAGCAAAATATGATGATGTATCGGGATATTCTGAGCCGTCCGAGAGTGCACACGACTTTTTCTGCATCGGACATACGTCAACTTCAGTCAGTCTTGCCTGCGGTCTTGCAAAGGCGAGAGATCTGGCAGATGAAAATTATAATGTTATTGCAGTTATTGGAGATGGTTCTTTAAGCGGTGGCGAAGCACTGGAAGGACTGGATTTTGCAAAGGAATTAAACGGCAATCTGATTGTGGTTGTCAATGATAATGAAATGTCTATCGCAGAAAACCACGGCGGTTTATATGAAAATTTAAAGTTGTTACGTGATACAAAAGGGCAGGCAGAATGCAACATTTTTAAGGCAATGGGCTTAAATTATGTTTTTGTGGAAGACGGCAATGATTTGACACAGCTTATTGACGCATTTAAAAGGGTCAAGGATTCTAAGGCGCCGGTTGCAGTGCATATCCATACATTAAAGGGTAAGGGATATACATTGGCAGAAGAAAACAAGGAAAGCTGGCACTGGCATATGCCATTTGATATTGAAACCGGCAAAACAAAAGGAAATTATGACGGTGGAGAAGATTACGGTACGTTGACCGCAGATTATCTGTTACAGAAAATGAAAGAAGACGCTTCTGTTGTAGCAATTACTTCCGCAACACCGACGGTTTTTGGTTTTACAAAGGATAAGAGAGAGCAGGCGGGAAGACAGTTTGTGGATGTAGGTATCGCGGAGGAACATGCGGTTGCACTTGCATCCGGACTAGCAACGGGCGGTGCAAAGCCGGTTTACGGTGTGTACAGCACATTTTTACAGAGATGTTATGACCAGTTATCACAGGATTTATGTGTCAATAACAGTCCTGCAACAATTCTGACATTTTGTGCTTCCGTATACGGAATGAACGATATTACCCATATCGGATTTTTCGATATTCCGATGATTGCAAATATTCCGAATTTAGTATACCTTGCACCGACCTGTAAGGAAGAATATTTTGCAATGCTTGACTGGGCAGTAGAGCAGAAAGACCACCCGGTAGCAATCCGTGTACCTGCAACAGGTGTGGCAACTTCCGGCAGACCGGTTGATGCGGATTACAGCACATTAAACCGCTATGAAGTTACAGAAAAAGGCAGTAAAGTGGCAATTCTTGCATTGGGTGATTTCTATACATTAGGCGAGGAAACAGCAGAACTTTTAAAGAAATCCGGTATCCATGCGACACTGATTAATCCGAGATTTATCACAGGCTTAGATAGTGAACTGTTAGAAAATCTGAAAGCAGAACACAGTATGGTTGTGACACTTGAAGACGGCGTGTTAGACGGTGGTTTCGGTGAAAAAATCGCACGTTTTTACGGTGCTTCGGATATCAAGACCTTAAACTTCGGATTAAAGAAGGAATTTTTAGACAGATATAATGTCGAAGATGTCTTAAAGGCAAATCATCTGACCCCGGAGCAGATTGCAGAGGATATTCAGGCAGTGATGTAAGGTAATTGACAGAATAGATGATACCCCGGTAATATATCAGGCGGTTGGGCTTATATATTACTGGGGTGTTTTTGTATTGACAATAAAAAGGCTCTTTGTCAAGAGTGGAGGTTAAAAAGCAGGCTTATTTCATCTCAAAGGGAAAGAGATTTTGTAAATAGTAACTATGACGATATTAAGCAGGTATTTAGTATTTGGCTTTGTATGAATATGGATTCTAACAGTATGAGCCATATACATTTTGTTAAAGATGAAATGTTAGAACCGTATGATTGGAAAGGAAAATATGCATAAGATAAGCTATACATCAAATCAGATAGCTGATGCTGTCAGAATAAGTTTAGCGGCTGTTGAAACAATTATAAATGAACAGAAAAAAGCAGTAAAAGCGTAAAATAAAACCAATCCGCCGATTCAATCACAATAAAAAGAATCGGCAGACTGGTTTAACTTTTGCCTTTAATTCTGCATAAACGCTTTCATAATATTCACTTCTTTTGCAGTCTTTAAAATAGACTCCTGCTGCATTTTCAGATACAGTTCCAGTGCTTTGACTTCCTTTTCGGAAAAGCCGTCATTGGAAATAATCGTGCAGTCTGGAATTTTACCCTCGGCACTTTTTCTGCCTTCGCTAAACAGCACGAAAGCTGTCGGTTTGCCGTCTTTTTGAAAAATCTGCGAAATAGACATGTTCATTTTACCGTTCATAAGCATACATTCCTTTTCTATATTTATTATATTGTCATGCGTAACAGCCTGTATGGAATTGTCGAATTCAAACAGCATTTAATTAAAAATATTATAGCAGAACATTTTACAAGAAGCAAACTTAAAACAAAGAAAATCAACCCAAAATAGCTTTTCTAAAATGAAAATTAATGTTATAATAACATGAAATATTTTCGTTCCGGGGACTGAAAAAATCGGTGAAAAGCCGGAACAGCAGGAGGATTGTGGTGAAAAGAGGAAAAAAACGAATTATCGGACTGGTTATATTTGCAGTGGCAGTGGCGCTGATTGCAGGATATATAAAATTTTTTAACGGAACATTTTTATACATTTCGACAGGTTTAAAAGATGATGTCGTATTAAAAGCAGGCAATTCAAAAGCCTACACATGGGAGGCAGATATTCTGCTTTCCGATGCGAAAAAGGAATATGAAAATGTTTTCGGAAGCGGTGTGTGGAGTCAGAGCATGGAAGGTGTCAACATGGATGACTATGTAAAGGAACAGGTGCGCTCCAAGTTAATCCGCGTAAAATGTATGAATCTTTCGGCAAAGGAAAAGGGGGTTGTGCTTTCACGTACCCAGAAAGATGCCGTAAGCAGTGCGGCAGATACATTTTTTAATGCACTGACACAGGAGCAGGTTTCAGCGTTAAATGTAACAAAAGACCAGATTGAAAAAATGTTTACGGAGTTTGCAATTGCAGATACATTATATGACGATGTGACTTCGCAGATTAATACGGAAGTCAGCTCCGATGATGCAAGAGTGATTACAATACAGTACATCTGTGCGGGTTCCAAGTCGGACATTTCTTCCGCAAAAGAGCGTTTGGATAACGGAGAGTCGTTCTATTCCGTAGCAAAGGATTTTGGCGGGGAAGAAGAATCCGAAACAGAATGCAAGCGCGGTGAAATGGAACAGGCATTTGAAACGGCAGCCTTTAATTTAAAGACAGGCGAAACCAGCAGTATTGTTGAAGCAGGCGGAAAATATTACATTATCCGCTGTACCAGTGACAATGAAAAGTCCAAAACGGAAGCTAATAAAACGGCGCTGATGGATGAAAAGAAGCTGGAATATTTTAACAGTGTCTTTGAAAGCTATGAAGCTTCTAAGTATGTGGAAATGAATAAGAAGGTCTGGAACAGCAAGAAGACCGCCAATGCCACAGAACTGCCGGTAAGCTTTGAAACAGTTTTTAATGAGCTGGTAAAATAAATTACGTATTTGTAATGTGATTCTGACAGCAAAGATATTTAAAAGATAAAAAATATAAAATAGAAATAAGAAAAAGAATGGAGAAAATCATGGCAGAAAAGAAATATGATGCGTCCAGTATTTCCATTTTGGAGGGGCTGGAAGCAGTCCGCAAACGTCCCGGCATGTATATCGGAAGTGTCGGAACAAAGGGGCTGAATCATTTAATCTATGAAATTGCGGATAATGCGGTCGATGAACATCTGGCAGGATACTGTACGCAGATTGACGTATCATTAAATAAGGACGGCACGGCAACAATTAAGGATAATGGACGAGGAATTCCTATTGGGATTCACCCGAAGGCAGGAATCCCGGCAGTGGAGGTTGTCTTTACGGTTCTGCATGCGGGTGGCAAGTTCGGTGACGGTGGATATAAGATTTCAGGTGGACTTCACGGTGTAGGTGCATCTGTTGTCAATGCACTTTCAGAATGGCTGGAGGTTGAAATTCACGTAGACGGCGGCATATACCGTCAGCGTTATGAGCGCGGTAAAGCGATATATCCGCTTGAAAAGACCGGTACCTGCCGAAAGAGCGATACGGGAACGACAGTTACTTTCCTGCCGGATAAAGAAATTTTTGAAAAAACACGTTTTAAAGCCGATTCTATTCAAAGCCGTCTGCATGAGACGGCTTATTTGAACCCCGGACTGACGATTCATTTTACGGATAACCGCATTGAACCGGCAGCAGAAGCAACATATCATGAGCCGGACGGCATTAAGGCATATGTAAAGGACTTAAATACAGGCAAAGAGCCGGTGCAGGATATTGTGTATTATAAAAAGAGCGAAGACGGCATTGAAGTGGAAGTTGCATTCCAGTATGTCAATGAATTTGAAGAAAATATTTTAGGCTTCTGCAACAACATTTATACACAGGAGGGTGGAACGCACATCACCGGTTTTAAGACGAAATTTACCATGGTCATGAACCAGTATGCGAGGGAGCTTGGTATTTTAAAGGAAAAAGACCAGAATTTCACCGGTGTTGATGTCCGCAACGGTATGACGGCGATTGTAGCAGTGAAGCACCCGGCGCCGCGTTTTGAAGGACAGACAAAGACCAAACTGGACAACCCGGACGCGGGAACGGTAGTAAGTTCCGTGACAAATGATGAAATTCAGCTTTATTTTGACAAACATCTGGACGACTTGAAGGCTGTGCTTGCCTGCGCAGAAAAGTCTGCAAAAATCAGACGTGCCGAAGAAAAGGCAAAGACCAATATGCTCTCAAAGCCGAAATTTTCGATTGACAGCAACGGAAAGCTGGCAAACTGCGAAAGCCGTAATGCGGAGGAATGTGAAGTCTTTATTGTCGAGGGAGATTCTGCCGGCGGTTCGGCAAAGACAGCGAGAAACAGA
>ERZ773218.1827-NODE-1827-length-18809-cov-3.797003_pt1 | contig 18809 bp, 14 predicted proteins | sample MGYA00580527_ERZ773218 | MGnify/ENA primary metagenome ERZ773218 (study PRJEB29015, sample SAMEA2737763) | human gut metagenome | biome: human gut; feature: human-associated habitat; material: faeces | place: China | collected 2012 ...
GCGCCCATCACATGCCCCTGATAGCTGACATAATATTTGCACAGGCTCTGGATCAGGTACATGATCAGAAGACCGGCTGCAATGGGAAGCAGTGCGCTTAAAATAGAGGAACTGCTTTTTGTAAACAAGGTATTGGTACAGGTACGCAGGATCTGAGGATATGCCAGATCGACCAGACTGATGATCGTAGCACAGATCAGGTCCAGAAAGAAAACGGCTTTATATGGACCGTAGTAATGGATAAATTTTTTCAGTGTGTGCATAAATGTCCCCTCTTTCTATCTGTATGCTGATGGACCGCTTCGATGTCCATACGAAATCATAGTATCATAATTAAAAATGAGACACAAGCCGTATCCTGGAAAAAGCAATTGACAGAAAGAAAAAGATATGCTATGCTGTCAAAGCTAAAAAAATAGGTCATGTACAAAGCCATGTGGTTTTTCTGTTTCAGAATAAACAGAAACACATGGCTTTTTTTGAGGAATGGAGGGTATTATGGAAACAAACAAGATGGAGACAAGGGACATTTTTCCGCTTTTGATGAGCATGTCTCTGCCGATGGTATTGTCCATGCTGGTGCAGTCTCTTTATAACATTATTGACAGTATTTATGTATCGTATCTGGGAACAGGGGCTCTCACGGCAGTGTCACTGGCATTCCCGCTGCAGAATATCGTGCTGTCTGTGGCAGTCGGAATTGGTGTCGGGATTGCTTCCGTCTTATCGATCAGTCTGGGAAAAAAGGATCAGAAACGGGCAAATGAGGCTGCTACAATGGGGATGGCACTTACGCTGATCCATTGTGTACTGTTTGTGATCCTGGGCCTTGTGATCACAGAACCATTTATCGGATTATTTACAAAGGAACCCGAGGTCATGAAACAGGCATGTGACTATACGTATATTGTTCTTTGCTTTTCGTTTGGTTCTCTGCTTCAGATCGCGATGGAAAAAATCTATCAGGGCATCGGAGCAATGAAAACGACAATGATACTTCTGGGAGCAGGTGCAATGATTAATATTATCCTGGATCCGATCCTGATCTTCGGCCTTCTTGGATTTCCTGAAATGGGAGTAAAAGGGGCGGCAGTGGCAACTGTGATCGGGCAGATCAGCGCATTTCTTCTATATATTGTTGTTTATCTGCGAAAAAATCCGGGTGTTACGATTCATCCCAAATATCTGCATCTGGACTGGCGGCTGATCCGTCAGATATATTCGGTCGGAATCCCGTCTTCTCTGATGATGACGATGCCGTCTGTTCTGGTGGGCGGATTAAATGGAATCCTGGCTGCATTTTCGGATACGTATGTAGCAGTACTTGGAATTTATTTCAAACTTCAGACATTTATTTATATGCCGGCGAATGGAATTGTACAGGGAATGCGGCCGATTATCGGATATAACTACGGAGCCGGATCAAAGAAACGGGTGCGGGATACGATACGCTACAGTCTGATTTCTGCGGCAGTACTGATGCTGGTGGGAACGGTTGTTTCTCTGGCAATTCCGGACATCATTCTGAGTATGTTCCAGGCAGATGCAGAGCTGATGCGTGCAGGAATGGAGGCACTGCGATTGATTTCGCTTGGATTTTTGGTGTCGTCAGCAGGTGTGATCTTTTCCGGTGTGTTTGAAGCGCTGGGACGGGGTGGAGATTCTCTGATCATTTCACTTTTGCGCCAGCTGGTCATTATCCTTCCGCTTGGATATCTTTTGTCACGAACAATGGGAGCGGCGGGAATCTGGATCAGTTTTCCGGTGGCGGAACTGGTTTCAGCCGTGATTGCCTGCCTGTTGTTAAAAAGAATGGAAGGTGGAATATACTTTCCGTTTGATAAAAAAGAGATAATCAACAGAAAATAAGTGGCTTGTTGTTAAAAATGAGTAAAATTTCTGACCAAAATTCATCTTTTTTGCAATAGCCCAAATGGTTCTTTTTATGATACAATACACTACTATGGACAGAGTGTTTATTAAAGGAGGCTGAAGATGAAGCGCGCATTTCAGATTTTAAAAAGGGATATGAGACGGCTGGCTCACAATCCAATCGCAATGATCGTTGTGGCCGGCGTCTGTCTGCTCCCATCGCTGTACGCATGGTTTAATATTGCTGCGAATATGGATCCCTATGGAAATACGGGAGCAGTTCAGATCGCGGTGGCGAATCTGGATAAAGGAACAGAAAATGAACTTACCGGTTCGCTCAATGCAGGTGAGGAGATTGTAGATCAGTTGAAGGAGAATCATGATCTGGGCTGGAAGTTTGTGAAAAAAGAAGAGGCTGTAGACGGGGTGAAATCCGGCAAGTATTATGCTGCGATCGTGATTCCGGAAGATTTCAGTGAATCCCTGACCAGTGTACTGACGGGAACGATTGAACAGCCTAAATTTACTTATTATCTGAATGAGAAGAAAAATGCGATCGCACCGAAAATTACGGACAGTGGGGCGACAGCGGTGCAGAGTCAGGTCAATGAGGCATTTGTATCTGCTGCATCAGAAGCAGTTTCAGAAATTTTTAAAGATTCGATTGCAGATGCAGCGGGCAATCTGGATTCGCTGCAGGAAAATGTAGTTTCAGATATTCAGAAGGTATCTGACAATATCGCAAGTTATCAGCAGATACTGTCTGAGTTCCAGGCAACCTTTCAGGACAGTGATGCGCAGATCAAAGAGGTGCAGTCTGCCATGGATCAGGTGAAAAGCGCTGCTTCCTCAGGGGCTGCTGCTCTGGATGCAGGGGCTTCGGCACTTCAGGCAGGAAGAAACAGTGTCTCATCATTTTCTTCTGCACTATCTGGAACGCTGACGGATGGGGAGAATCTTCTGTCCGACATCGGGAATTCCGCAGGGGCAGATTTGGGAAGTCTGAATGAAAAGATTCAGTCAGTCAATGGAAAAGTGGACAGTGCCATGTCTTCCATCAACAGTGTGATCCAGCTGAATGAAAAGATCATTGATCTGCTTTCACAGCTGGACAGTGCCATACCAGGCAGTCCGGCATCAGATCTGATCGCACAGCTGCAGGCAGAGAACCAGAGACATCAGGAGCTTTTGAATAGTCTGCAGGCAGGAAATGCGGGAATCGGCAATGCGGCTCAGACGGCAACGGATACAGCACAGCAGATTGGCAGTCTGGTAAAGGAAAATCAGCAGCAGCTTCGTGGAATCAAAGGCAGCTTTGAGCAGAATGTACTTCCAGGGCTGAACACATCTCTGGATTCTTTCGGACAGCTTTCCGGAAAACTCTCCGGTGTGTTAAGCGGAGTGGATCCACTGGTGGATCAGACGAAAGGAATTCTTGACAATCTCAATACAAGCCTGAATGACTCCAAGACGGCACTTGAGAGTACAGGAAATGCGCTTCAGAAAGTACAGGAAAAACTGAATTCAGTAACAGCAGATCTGAATGCGCTCAGAAGTTCCCAGTCCTATCAGGATTTTCTGAATCTGACAGGATTGGATTCGGAAGCAGTTTCGGAGTTTATGTCTGCACCGGTAGCTCTGAAAACAGAGTCCTTTTATCCGGTGAAAAATTATGGAAGCGCCATGACTCCGTTCTATACAAACCTTGCCATCTGGGTAGGGGGGATTGTGTTGATCGCAATTTTCAAACTGGAGTCTGATAAAGATGAAGTCGTGCCGAAGTTTACAGCAGTTCAGTCTTATTTCGGAAGATGGATGCTATATGTGGTGATGGGACTGATACAGTCTCTGATCATCTGTGTGGGAGATCTGCTATTGTTAGGAGTCCAGTGCAAGTCACCTGCGGCATTTATTTTTGCAGGATTGTTCACTTCCTTTGTATATGTGAATATTATTTATGCGCTTTCTATTACATTCAAACACATTGGAAAGGCAGTCAGTGTAATTCTGGTCATCATTCAGATTCCGGGTTCCGCAGGAACCTATCCGATCGAGATGACACCGGCGTTTTTCCAGAAGCTGCATCCGCTGCTTCCTTTTACATACGGAATCAATGCGATGAGAGAAGCGGTAGCAGGAATATATGGATTCCATTATGCAGAGAATTTGTTGTGTCTTGCAGTGTATGTTCCGATTGCGCTTTTGATCGGAGTTGTCGTACGTCCATGGCTTTTGAATCTGAACCATATGTTTGACCAGAAACTGGGAGAGACTGAGCTGATGATCTGTGAGGAGGAAGGTCTGACAAAAGAGAGATTCCGTATGACAGCAGTTGTGAGTGCGCTGGCAGACAAGAAAACATTCCGGGAAGAGATGTACCAGAGGGCAGAACGGTTTGAGAGAAATTATAAGAAACGGATCCGCAGAGGATTTGCGGCGATCTTGATCATTCCGCTGATCTTTTTGATCCTGATGTTCAGTATCAGTTCCAAAATGGTATTTCTGGTGTTGTGGATCACATCGATCATTGTGATCGCGCTTTATCTGATCTGCGTGGAATATCTCCATGAAAGTCTGAAACGGAGACTGAAGGTGAGTCGGATGTCTCAGGAGGAATTGTTAGAGACACTGAGAAAACGGAAAGAACAAGAGGAGGAAGAAGCATGAAGAAGATAGGGCAAGTTTTTCTTTATGATATTTCACATATCAAAAAAAATGTGATCGCAATGATCGTAGTGCTCGGCTTGTGCGTTGTTCCGTCTCTTTATGCATGGTTCAATATTGCTGCAAGCTGGGATCCATATTCCAATACAAATGGTCTGAAGGTGGCGGTTGCAAATACGGATGAAGGGTATGAAGGAGAAATCCTTCCTCTCCAGATCAATATCGGAGATACTGTAATCTCAAGTCTCAGAGAAAATGACCAGCTGGACTGGACGTTTACAGGGAAAAAGGATGCAGTAGAAGGTGTCAAATCGGGAAAATACTATGCCGCGATCGTAATTCCGAAAAGTTTCAGTCAGGATATGATGAGCCTGTTTTCGGAGGAGATGACACATTCCGATATTATATATTATATCAATGAAAAAGAAAATGCCATTGCTCCAAAAGTGACTGACAAGGGAGCAAGTGCCGTACAGCAGCAGATCGATGAGATTTTTGTAAAAACAGCGGCGCAGGTGGGACTGGATCTTCTGGATACAATCTCAGAAGTGACCAGCAGTGACGGCGCACAGGCAGCAGCACAGAATCTGACAGAAAATATCCGGAAGATCGGAGCGGATCTGGATTCAACAGCCGGTACGGTGAAGGCATTTTCGAACATGACGGTTTCCATGCAGCAGATGCTGGATGCCACTGCAGATATTTTAAATAAAGCGGGGCAGAATACGGAAACAAATCTGTCACTTCTGAATGAGACCGGAAATTCTGTTGACTCATTAAGAAGCGCAGTGTCGGGAACAACAGAGAGTGTCAATCAGGTACTGGCACAGGGAAGTCAGTGCTATGATGCCATATCCGGACAGATCAACAATGCATTTTCTTCGATATCCACGGATGCGGGAGCAACAGCAGGGGCACTCAACAGCGTGGCATCTGAAGTACAGGTTATGATTGACCGCTATACGGGATTTCGGGACAGTGTGCAGCAGCTGGCAGATTCCTTTCCGCTTGCTTCAGATCTGCTCCAGCCGATCATCGGAAACCTGAATGAATCCATTGCCCACCAGGAAGCGGTAAGGGATAAATTGAATGAAGCGGCGGCAAAGATTACGGAGACTGCAAGTGATGCGGGAAACTATCAGGTACAGCTGGATCAGCTGGTGCAGCAGAGTTCTCAGCAGATCTCGGGGATCCGTTCGGATTATGAAAACAACGTAAAAACACAGATCGATACCATGTTTGGCACACTGGGGGATACCAGCAGTGCAGTGCAGTCTTTGTTCACCAGTATGGACAATGGAGTCGAAGATATGGAAAAACTGGCAAAGGATGCAGGATCAGGTCTGGAGAAGATGAAAACAACACTGGATACATCTGCCTCCCTTTTGACAGCAACGGCAGAAAAGGTAAATCAGGCAGCAGAAAAGCTGGATACGGCAGCGCAGGACGGAAATGTGGAGATATTAAAAAATGTGCTTGGAAGCAGTCCGGAAGTAATCAGCAGTTTTGTGTCTGCTCCGGTAAGAATGCAGACAAAAGCCTTGTATCCGGTAGAAAATTATGGATCAGCCATGGCGCCGTTCTATTCTACACTCTCTATCTGGGTAGGCGGAATCATTCTGGTAGCAATGATGAAAGTGACAGCTTCTGAAAATTTAAAAAGAGCGCTTACTCCATTGAAGCCACATCAGATCTATCTGGGCAGATATCTGCTGTTCCTCGTGCTGGGACTGATCCAGAGCGGCCTGATCTGTCTTGGAGATCTTTATTTCCTTGGAATCCAGTGTGAGCATCCGTTTTTGTTCCTTCTGGCAGGCTGGGTAAGCAGTGTGGTATATGTGAATATCATTTATACATTTACGGTATCATTTGGAGATGTGGGGAAAGCAATCTGTGTGGTTCTTCTGGTCATGCAGGTGGCAGGATCAGGAGGCACGTTCCCGATCGAAGTGGCGCCGGAAATCTTTCAGAAGATTTACCCGTTTCTTCCATTTACGCACAGTATGACAGCCATGCGGGAATGTGTTGCCGGATTCTATCAGTATACGTACTGGGCAGAATTGGGAATTATGTGTCTGTTCCTTTTGGCATCCCTGTTTTTGGGACTGGTGCTTCGAAAACCGGTGATTCGCCTGAACGAATTGTTTATAGAAAAACTGGAAGATACAAAATTGATGTAATATTGTCAAAATGAAGCGGACTCTTCGGAGTCCGTTTTTTGACAGATGGGTGTCAAATAAAAGAATATATGCTATAATGGAGCGAAACAAAAAAGAATCAGGAGAATATTGTGGAAAAATTTTATTTTGCACCGCTGGAAGGAATCAGCGGATATGTGTATAGAAAGGCTTATGAACACTATTTTGGAGGAATTGACAAATATTTTATTCCGTTTATTAAACCGAATCAGAAAGGAAAGCTCAGTTCCAGGGAAAAGAACGATATCTTACCCATGCACAATCAGGGGATGTGTGCGATTCCTCAGATTTTGACCAATTCGGCGGAGGATTTTATAAAGACGGCAGAAAGGCTGGGGGAATACGGGTATGAGGAAGTCAATCTGAATCTGGGATGTCCGTCAAAAACCGTGGTGAGCAAAGGAAGAGGGGCTGGATTTCTGGCAGAGCCGGACAGATTGAATGCATTTTTAGAAGAGATTTTTAACGAGACATCGATCCGTATTTCAGTTAAGACGCGGATTGGCAAGGAGAGTCCGGAAGAATGGATCCGGCTTCTGGAAATCTACAATCAGTATCCAATGGAGGAATTGATCATTCACCCGAGGATCCAGACTGATTTCTATAAGAACACTCCGAATCTGGAAATGTTTGAATATGCGGTCAAAAACAGTAAAAATCCACTCTGTTACAATGGGGATATTTGCACAAAAGAGGAATATGAAATAATCTGTAACCGTTTCCAGGAGGTACCATCTGTGATGATCGGAAGAGGAATCCTGAAAAATCCGGGGCTGGTTCGGAAGATCAGACAAGGCATACCGGTTGAAAAAGACAGAATCCGGGCATTTCATGATGAACTTTACCGGGAATATCAGGAAGTTCTTTTTGGGGAGAAAACGGTACTCTTCAAGATGAAAGAGCTGTGGTTTTATATGGCGCCGTTGTTTACGCAGTATGAGAAGTATGCCAAGAAAATTAAAAAAGCAGAAAAGTTGAAACTGTATGAAGCAGTTGTGGATGCGTTATTTGAAGAACAGGATTTGGTATAGGAGAAGGAGAGGTGAATGGAAGCAATTTTACAATGGGATGGACAGGCGTTGTTGTTTATTCAGGAGCATATCAGACAGGTGTGGATGGACGGATTCTGGAAGACAATCACACATCTGGGAGATGCAGGGTGGTTCTGGGTTATGTTGGGAATCGTGCTTCTGATTCCGAAAAAAACAAGAAAAGCAGGAATTGCTGCTTTGGCGGCGCTGGCGATCGGAGCATTGATCACAAACGTGGCACTCAAAAACATCATTGCAAGAATCCGCCCGTATGAAGTGGTGGAAGGACTGAAGCTTTTGATCGAGCCGCAGTCAGATTTTTCGTTTCCTTCCGGACATACCTGTGCCTCCATTGGAGCAGCGTTGGCGATGTATCCGTTTTTGGAGAGAAAGTGGGGGATTCCGCTTGTAATTCTGGCAGTGCTGATCTCTCTTTCCAGGTTGTATGTGGGCGTGCATTATCCGACGGATGTGCTCGGTGGAGCTGTTGTGGGGGCGTTTGCTGCATGGGGAGCAGTGAGGATTGTGAAGCATGGGCTTGTGAGAAAGGCTAAAAAAGCAGAAAAGTAAAATGGAAGATAGAAAGAAGCGCTGCGAGGCAGATGGAAGAATCTGCTTCGTGGCGCTTTTTGAAATTTCATGAAAGTTAAAGAATCATTTCTCTTATGGAAAACATGATTTATATTATGATCCAAATCAAAGCAGTCCATAAAAAACAAATATGATCATGTTTTTGAAGAGAATATGAAGGTGGAATAAAAAGTTGACATTAGTATGAACCGCTCCCCGTCAAGTAGACAATCAAAAAAATAAAATCAGCATCATTTCAGAAAAGCTTAAGAATCTTTTTTTCGATTTTTAAAACTTATCTGATACAGTATACATTGTCGGACAAAGTCCGCCCACCGCAGTTATGTATTACGGGATGCCTGAATGAGTATACCCATCTGGATACATATTGATAGTGAAAGGAGTCGCCCTATTATGCAAAATATGATTTTTGTACTGTATCCGTTATTTTGTATTCTGCTGCCATGTATGCTGTATGTCCTGATTCAAACGAAAGGATTTCATCAGAGAACTAATTTTATACATATGATCTGGGTTTTTATTTTTCTGTATTATGTGTACCTTGTTCTGGAAACAACAGGAATCGGAACCATTTGGGAAATCGGGTTGTATCCTAGTATGAAACTTCAGGAAGAGATCAGTCTGTATATATTAGTGTTTGTCAAGTGCCGCCGCAGCTTCCACAAATCCTTTGAACAGTGGATGTGGTTTGTTCGGACGGGATTTTAATTCCGGATGCGCCTGTGTTGCGATAAACCACGGATGATCTTTGATCTCTGCCATTTCAACGATCTTGCCGTCCGGAGAAAGGCCACACAGATTCATGCCGTTTTCTGTCAGAACTTCACGGTAATCATTGTTGACTTCATAGCGATGTCTGTGGCGTTCCTGAATTTCTTCTTTCTGGTAGACCTCATATGCTTTGGAAGTTTTGTCCAGAATACATGGATAAGCACCCAGGCGAAGTGTTCCGCCGATATCTTCGATACCGATCTGATCCTGCATGATGTGGATCACCGGATGTGTAGTGGATGGATTTAGTTCCAGACTGTGTGCATCGTGGAAACCGATCACATTGCGGGCAAATTCTACGATCGCAAGCTGCATTCCAAGACAGATACCGAGGAACGGAATTTTGTGTGTGCGGGCGTAGCGGATGGCTTCGATCTTGCCTTCCACACCGCGGTGACCAAATCCGCCGGGAACCAGGATTCCTGTTACATCCTTAAAAATCTCATCTGCGGTTTCAGGAGTCACTGTCTCGGCATCCACCCATTTGATCTCAACAGTCGTGTGGCTGTAGATTCCGCCGTGTTTTAAAGCTTCTACCACGCTGATATAGGCATCGTGCAGCTGAACATATTTTCCGACCAGTGCGATGCGGACTTTGGAAACCGGGTGTCTTAGATTGTCTACCATAGTTTCCCAGTCACTTAAATCCGGTTTTGGACAGTCCAGATGGAGACATTCGCATACAACCTGTGCAAGGTTTTCTTTTTCCATTGCCAGAGGTGCTTCGTATAAATAATCCACATCCAGATTCTGAAGAACGTGATCTGCCGGAAGGTTACAAAACAGGGAAATCTTGTCTTTGATTCCGTTATCCAGCGGATGTTCGGAACGGCATACGATAATATCCGGCTGGATTCCCATGCCCTGAAGTTCTTTGACACTGGCCTGTGTAGGTTTTGTTTTCATTTCCTGAGAGGCTCTCAGGTATGGAATTAAGGTTACATGGATCAAAATGACGTTATCACGTCCTTTTTCATGCTGAAACTGACGAATGGATTCCAGGAAAGGCTGGCTTTCGATATCACCAACAGTTCCGCCCACTTCAATAATCGCGATTTCGGTATTTTCAGCAGAAGGATTGCGGTAAAATCTGCTTTTGATCTCATTGGTGATGTGTGGGATAACCTGTACGGTTCCGCCGCCGAAATCGCCTCTTCGTTCCTTCTGCAAGACAGACCAGTAAATCTTTCCGGTTGTGACATTGGAATTTTTTGTCAGACTTTCATCGATAAAACGTTCATAATGTCCCAGATCCAAATCCGTTTCGGCTCCGTCATCGGTTACAAATACTTCTCCGTGCTGTACCGGATTCATGGTTCCGGGATCAATATTGATGTAAGGGTCGAATTTCTGCATGGTCACCGTATATCCGCGGGCTTTCAAAAGCCTGCCGAGTGATGCGGCTGTAATCCCTTTCCCAAGTCCTGAAACAACTCCACCGGTCACAAATACATATTTTACTGCCATAGTGATCCTCCTCATTTGATGTGAATAAAAATATTAAAAAAGGAGTATACTCTCTTTTTGCAAAAAAATACAAGTACTTTTTTATGAACAATAAATATTTCCTCTTTTATTAAAAAAATCCTCTCCCATCAGGAGAGGATCGCTTTTAGTGATAATTATATCCGGTTTCATAAACAGCTTCGCATGTAAGCTGGACGCCGAGGCGTTTGAAGGTGCGGATATCAACATCAGACAGCATGACTGAAGTATGAGCCTGACATCCGTTTAATTTTGAAAGCTGCTGAAGTGCAAGTCTGGCATCCGGGTTGGTGGCAGCGCTTGCGGAAAGTGCGATGAGTACTTCATCAGTATGAAGTCTTGGGTTTTTGCTTTTCAGATAGTCCACTTTCAGTTTCTGGATCGGCTCGATCGATTCCGGTGAAATAATATGCAGCTCGTGTTTCAATCCGGCCAGCTCTTTGATCACATTCAGAAGAAGGGCAGCTGAGGCGCCGAGAAGATTCGTGGTCTTTCCGGTGATGATACGTCCGTCATCCAGTTCCAGAGCAGCGGCAGGTGTATGTGTCTCTTCCGCGCGTTTTAAGGCAGCTGCAACAACGTGGCGGTCTTGGATCGTCACATTGGCCTGATTCATCAGCAGCTCGATTTTCTGTGCTTCTTCTTCCGGACTGTTTCCTTTCAGAAGAGCGTTGAGGGAATCATAGTAACGGCGGACAATCTCCTGGCGGGATGCTTCACAGCATACAGCATCGTCACAGATACAGTTTCCAGCCATATTTACACCCATATCTGTTGGAGATTTGTACGGGCTCTTTCCGTAAATCTTTTCAAAAATCGTGTTTAAAACCGGGAAGATCTCAACATCACGGTTGTAGTTGACGGTTGTCTTTCCGTAGGCCTCCAGATGGAACGGGTCGATCATATTGACATCGTTGAGGTCTGCTGTAGCCGCTTCATACGCCAGGTTTACCGGATGCTTCAGCGGCAGATTCCAGATTGGGAATGTTTCAAATTTGGCATATCCTGCATGAATCCCGCGTTTGTGCTCATGATATAACTGAGACAGACAGGTTGCCATCTTTCCGCTTCCCGGTCCCGGTGCGGTAACGACAACGAGCGGGCGTGTCGTTTCGATGTATTCGTTCTTTCCATATCCCTCATCGCTTACGATCAGCGGTACATTGTGCGGGTAGCCCGGAATTGTGTAGTGAATGTAAACCGGGATGCCGAGCTTTTGCAGTCTCTTTTTAAAGGCATCTGCGCTGTGCTGGCCGGAATACTGGGTAATTACTACGCTTCCGACGTAGAGGCCGCGTCCGCGGAACTCGTCGATCAGACGGAGTACATCACTGTCGTAGGTGATGCCGAGGTCACCGCGGATTTTGTTTTTCTCAATATCGGATGCGGAAATTGCCATAACAATCTCGGCCTGATCGGAAAGCTGCATCAGCATGCGCAGTTTTGCGTCCGGTGCAAAGCCCGGAAGAACGCGGGATGCGTGGAAATCGTCGAACAGCTTTCCGCCGAATTCCAGATACAGCTTGTTGTCAAACTGGTTGATGCGGTCGCGGATGTGCTCGGACTGCATTTTCAGGTATTTTTCATTGTCAAATCCAATTTTCATGGTATTTTTCTCCCTTTTTTCCATGGTATTTGTTTGAAAGAAACGGATCATTCCTGCAGGGATGATGCAAAGTTTTCCCCATTGGGTTCTGAAGAGTTACAAACAACTGATTTTATTTTACTATAGAGAAAAGTCACGTGCAAGAAAAAAATGCGGCAGGAATAGAAGCGATTCAGAAAAAGCACTCCTTCGCGCAAGCATGATTCGCGATTTTTCCGGAATTTCGCATGGATCTGAATCGTTACAAAAAAAATCTCCCCAAAAGGAGAGAGGCCGGGACTTGGTTGAAGCCCCGGCGGTATGAAAAAGAAATCTATCTATTAGAAAGGTTGGCGTTGGAGACGTGCTTCCAGAAATGCTTTGCCGTCTCCGGTTTATTTATAGAGAAACAATGGAGGTTGTTTTTTACTTCCTTTGTTGTTGATAAGATTAGTATACGGGAAAATTGTGACCAGAATGTGTACACGGGATAAAGCTTTTCTGAAGAGAACATGAAAACAAAAGGAAGAAAATCTGACGGAATTGTAAAGAAGTAGTCAAAAAGGATTCATGCACCGTGGAAAAGGCGCATAAAATGCAGGAGAAGAAAAAGAGCATTTCCGGCAGGAAAACCGATAAGACCGGAAAACCGGCTATCTGGCAGCTGCGGGGAAGAGGTTTCTATGCCGGAAATGAAAAGGAAGAGAAAAATTTGCAGAGCGTGATTCTGGATATGGTCAACCGTTTTGGCTATCTTGGTATTCTGATTCTGATTGCGGTGGAAAATGTATTTCCACCGATTCCCTCCGAGGTGATTCTGACCTTTGGCGGTTTTCTGACAACGTGTACTCGGCTGCACCCGGCGGGGGTTGTGCTGGCATCTACGGCGGGCTCACTGCTTGGCGCGCTGGTGCTGTACGGAGCCGGAACCCTCGTCAGCCCGGAAGGGCCTTGCCGAGCTGCTCGAGAGCCGGCCGATGAAGCTTCTGGGGTTTCGGGCAGAGGATGCCTGGAAGACCATTGCCTGGTTTCAGAAAAAGGGGCAGCGGGCTGTGCTGCTCGGCCGATGCATTCCGATCATCCGAAGTCTCATCTCGGTTCCGGCCGGCATGGCGGGGATGAAGATGCCGGGATTTCTGCTATATACCATAGTCGGGAGTACGGTCTGGAATCTTCTTCTGGTTGGCATCGGTGCAGCGGTCGGCGCTGCATGGGAGCAGGCGGCAGAATATGTGAAGCTATATGCGGATGTGGTTTTCCTTATTTTAATGGTGGGAACCGTATGCTTTCCGGCATTCCATTTATATAGGAAGAAACACCGTCAAAAATAATAGGATGCATGAAATCATGCATGATATGCAAAAAATATGCTTGCAATTTAGCAATAAGTGTGCTAAGATTCATCTCAACAAATAAAAGGGAGTAGCGAAACGCCGCGGGATCTGAAATAAAAACATCCCGTGCGGGTTTGAAACCGTCAGCCGATGTTGAGAAACATCCGTATCAAATGAGAACGCAAGACTTTTATTGTGGCAGATGTCATGATAGGAGTCTTTTTTTATCCTTCGACTCCTGAATACCAAACATGAACTGCCATCCGTTGCCAGCGAAAGAAGCGTGGCGGAGAGAGAGGAATGTATGAGCAGCCAAAGAGTAAAAAAAGAATTGTACGAAACTGCAATGACAGGAGAAAAGGCACTGACCAGCCTGATGTATGTACAGATGACACTGTATGCAGCAAAAAGCCAGAAAACGTATGCCAGGGTGCGAAGCGAGGGGCGTGCAAGGATGCGCCACACGGGGCTTCATATGAATCAGTATTTAAGAGCGGCAGGAAAGGATCTGGAAAGCTTTCGAAACCGTCTGAAAGAGACACATCTGCCGGAAGAGCTTCAGTCAAAGGCAGAAACATTTCTGGTCCAGACGGTACATGCGCTGGATGTGACGGAGAAAAAACAGATGTACCGCAGGGAACTGATCGGGATGGAAGAGAAAGTAAAGGAAACAGCAGAACAGATCGAGGAGCTGCTGAAAAGCATGCGGGAGCTTGGAGTATAAGTCACCGTCTGGCAGGCTCTGCGTGACCCGTAACGTGTAGTATCCGCAGGGGAGTCGGCGAAGGGGAATGCGCATGGTGGACTTTTCAAAAACAAAATGTTAAGATAAAACATATGGTAATGATTCAGAGCCATGCGAAATAGAAGAGAAGATGCAGGAAAGAAAAGGAGTAAGAAACGTGGCAGAAGAAATTGCAATGAAGGTGATCGCCCGAATCCACACGGATTTCCCGGAAAAATTCGGGATTCCGAGGCAGAGCGGACTGATCGAAGAACTAAAGAGTACGATCGTTTTTGAACCGGAGTTCCGCGATGCAAATGCACTGAGGGGGCTGGAAGAATATTCCCATCTCTGGTTGATCTGGGAGTTTTCGGAAGCCGTGCGGGATACCTGGTCTCCGATGGTGCGGCCGCCGCGGCTTGGCGGAAATAAGCGTGTCGGCGTATTTGCTACGCGTTCGCCGTTCCGTCCGAATCCGATCGGTCTTTCTTCGGTAAAGCTGGAATATGTGGAGCAGCATCCGTCGCTTGGTCCGGTATTGCACCTTACGGGAGCAGATCTGATGGACGGCACACCGATTCTGGATATCAAACCGTATCTGCCGCATGTAGACAGTCACGTGGAGGCACTTGGCAGCTTTACGGAAAAGACGAAAGAATACTTTATTCCGGTTGAGATTCCGGACGAGCTGCTGGAAAAGGTTCCGGCAGACCACCGTGCGGCGCTGAAAAAAGTGCTGGAGCAGGATCCGCGTCCATCGTATCAGAACAGCGAAGAACGCGTCTACGGACTTTCCTTTGCGGGAATGGAAATCAAATTCCAGGTAAAGGACGAGGTACTGCATGTTGTGGGAGTAGAAATGTGAGGAAGAAATAAAGATCGGGAGAAAAGACCGAAAGCAAGGATCGAAAGCAAAGATCAAAAGCGAAGATCAAAAGCAAAGATCAAAAGCAAGGATTAAAAGCAAAGATCGAGAGAAGAGACCAAAAGCAAGGATTAAGAGAAAAGATAGGAAGAAAAAATGGAACGAAATGTAGAGATAGATAAAATTTCAGATGGAAAACGATACGGAGCTAATGATCTTGTAAAAGTGGGCTGCGACGACTGCCGCGGATGCTCCGCCTGCTGTCATGGGATGGGAGATTCGATTGTACTCGACCCGATGGATGTCTACCGCCTGGAGAAAAAGCTGGGAAAGACGATGGAAGAGATTTTGCTGGCTGGGAACGTGGCGCTTCGTGTCGTGGACGGTGTTATTCTGCCACATCTGAAGATGACAGAGCAGTCAGACCGGTGCAGCTTTTTAAATGAAGAAGGCCGCTGCAGCATCCACGATGCACGCCCGGGCTTCTGTCGGATGTTTCCGCTGGGTCGGCTGTATGAGGATGGAACATTTTCTTATTTCCTTCAGGTGAACGAATGTCCGAAGGAGAACAAGACAAAGGTCAAGGTCCGCCGCTGGCTCGATACGCCGGAGCTTGGGAAATACGAAGCCTTTACGACAAAATGGCATTATTATCTGAAGGAAAAACAGAATGCGGCGCGCGAAAGCGAGGACGATGCATTCCGGCAGCAGATCAGCATGAACATTCTGAAGCTGTTTTATCTGCTTCCGTATGACGGAAATACAGATTTTTATACACAGTTTGCAGCTCGAATGGAGCTTGCAGCAGACAAGCATTAAGCAAAAACATATATTAACAGGAGAGGCTGTCGCACGAAGCGAAAACACTACAAAATCTATATTTTGTGGAAATTTTTCTTCGTGCGGCAGCCCTCCTGTTTTTTTATATCGTTTCGTAGGAAAACTTTCCTGCTCCGGCGTAGACCAGGAAGGCTTCCCGGGTCTCACGCCTCCGCCGGCGGCTGCAGAAAATGATCTGCCCATTTTTCAGCAGAACTTCGCCAGTTACCTGTACAAGGGAAACGTGGGCAAAGTTGATCAGCAGACCTTTTCCGCCGTGGAAAAAACGATCACTTGGTGTAAGGCAGACCGTCAGGTCGGCAAATGTGCAGCGGGTTGTAAAATCTCCCTGAATGGTGTGGAGAATCAGTCGGTGCTGGCAGGCTTCAACGTAAATCAGGTCGTCGAGCGCCAGCCGGTATTTTTGGGAAACACCCTGTGAGATAATGACTGGAATTTCGAGCAGAACAGAATCGTTCGGATCGAGTGGGAATATTAATTTGGAATACAAGAAAAACACCTCCGGGAAAGTATACCGTTTGCGTCGAAGTGCAGCCGTTCAAGTCGAAGCGGTTGTCCAGCGCAAAGAAACATGATAGGGTACAAAATAAAAGCAGGAGGAGAGCATTACAGCAAACATCATAAAAATACAAAGTGTAGTTTAACACAGTGACAGAATCTCATTCAAGCCGAATTGACGGACTTCTGTTAAAATCGTTCGACAGAAAGTGACACCGTATGGCAGAAAGGGGCGAAAAAAGTAAAAAAAAGGAACGATAGACAGAAAAAGCAGAAGAAAAAAACAGGAAAATCAAAAGAAAATCGAAAGAAAAGGAGGCAGAGAAGATTGACGATGCGAGATTGATTTGGTATAATATTCCAAAAATAATTATTACATATAACATTACCATAAAAGAATAAATATCATATGGAGAGAAATATGAACAGAGAAGTAGAAACAATCAGAGAAAAAGTACATACAACAGCAGATGCAGCATTATTTTTATGCTTTCAGGAAGTGAAGGGAAGCCATTCCAAAGGAGTGATCCGGCTGCCGCTGCTTCATTATGACATTCCGTTTGAGGGATACGGAGAAATGCTGCTTCGGATGAACCGCATTTATGACCTGCTCGGCATGCCGGATGCAGGAAGCTGTATGCGGAGCCTTTCAGAAGGGGAAAAAGAAGAGTGGGAATTTACAGATGAAATGAAGAACAATCAGGATACAACGCTTCCAGCCGGAACCGAGCGTATGGTCAGTATTCAGATTCAGTTCCGACAGCACTGTAGTCTGCAGGGATTTCTGATCTGCGGAAAACAGAAAGCAGGTTTTCGTTCAGCACTTGAAATGCTGTATTTACTGGAAGATTGTCTGCAGGAACAGGATAACTGAATACGGGAGAAAAACGCAACAGAATGAGAGTGGGAGCTATGAAGGAAGAAAAAAAGATCAGAAAGAAAATAAAAATTGAGGATTTGTTGCCAAGAGATCCCATCCGGGTGGATCTCGATGCAATCCTGGGCTATGTGAAGGGAAAAACAATCCTGGTAACAGGCGGAGGCGGTTCGATCGGAAGTGAGATCTGCCGCCAGCTGGCCGGACACGACGTCGGGCATCTGATCATTTTTGACATCTACGAAAACAATGCGTACCAGATTCAGAAATCTCTGGAATGGGAGTTCCCAGATCTCAATTTGACAGTACTGATTGGTTCTGTGCGGGATGAGCGGAGGCTGGAATCAATTTTTTCGAAGTACCGGCCGGACATCGTCTTTCACGCAGCAGCCCACAAGCATGTGCCGCTGATGGAGGACAGCCCGAATGAAGCGATTAAAAACAATGTTATTGGAACCTTAAAAACGGCGCGCACAGCAAGCCATTATCAGGTAAAGAAGTTTATCCTGATATCAACAGACAAGGCAGTCAACCCGACCAACATCATGGGCTGTACGAAACGTCTGGCCGAGATCTACGTGCAGTCGCTCGGTCTGGCCATCGAAGCCGGCAAGGTGAAGGGCAAGACGAAGTTCGTCACGACGCGTTTCGGCAACGTGCTGGGTTCGAACGGTTCGGTGATCCCGCGCTTCCGCGAGCAGATCGCCAAGGGTGGCCCGGTTACGGTGACACACCCCGACATCACGCGCTTCTTCATGACGATTCCGGAGGCCTGCCGTCTGGTGATGGAGGCCGCCACGATGTCGACGGGCACCCAGATCTTTGTCTTCGACATGGGTAAGTCAGTGAAGATCGCCCACCTGGCCAAGCGCATGATCGAGCTGGCCGGTCTGGAGGTCGACAAGGACATCAAGATCGAATACACGGGACTTCGCCCGGGCGAGAAGCTCTACGAAGAGGTGCTGTCGAACACGGAGAACACGCTTCCGACGTCGCACGACCGGATCCGCATCGCCAAGGTCCGCGAATACGACTATATCGATGCCCTCAAGGGAGCGCAGGAGTTGGAGAAGCTCTCCCGAGCTGTCATCATTCCGGACATGGTTCGCCTGATGAAGGAGATCGTCCCCGAGTTCAAATCCAAGAACTCAAGGTTCGAGATTTATGATAAATGATATACGATAAGAAAGACACCCATGAAGATCGTTGAGATTAATACAGTTTGTGGAATCGGCAGTACAGGACGAATTGCGGTCGATCTCGCAAAAGTTTTATCGGAAAGCGGGCACGTCTGCGAAATTGCATATGGGCAATTTCATACCAATTTTCATCCCTCATATAAAATTGGGAATATACTAGATTCTTTTATTCATAAATTAGGATCCAGAATATTTGATCGACAAGGATTCTTTAGCCAAAGAGCTACTATTAAATTATGTAAATACCTCCAAAGATCCAAACCCGATATCATACA
>ERZ773218.1842-NODE-1842-length-18703-cov-3.746890_pt1 | contig 18703 bp, 15 predicted proteins | sample MGYA00580527_ERZ773218 | MGnify/ENA primary metagenome ERZ773218 (study PRJEB29015, sample SAMEA2737763) | human gut metagenome | biome: human gut; feature: human-associated habitat; material: faeces | place: China | collected 2012 ...
GATTGCACTTGCAATCGTTGTCTGGATTGGATGGTCCGCTTATGATATGTATGAATCAAAGCAGCCAAGAGCAGTAGCAGAAGTTGATTATTCTGCTGTAAGTGATTATGTCCAGTCACTTAACACTGCTGAGTAGATGAAAAGAAGAAAGTGGAGAGATGGTTCCATTGTGGAACGGTTTCTCCACTTTTTTTATGCACTGTGTGGGGAATGGAGTATAAAACGCTCCACTTTTCACCACAAAATGAATGAAAAATGGGAAAAAATATGATTTATCGGACTTTTTTCAGAATGGATAAATTCGAAAAAGTGCTTGAAAAGGGCGGAAAAGTGGGGTACAATGGATACAAGTGGTAGAAAGTGGAGCGAAGTGGAGCAAAGTGGCATGGAAAGTGGCAGACCACTTTGAAAGAAGGTGATCCTATGTTGACTGGAGAATTTAATCATAGTATTGATTCAAAAGGCAGGCTGATTATTCCTTCCAAATTACGAGAGAGTCTGGGAGAACATTTCGTAATTACGAAAGGGATGGACGGCTGCTTATTTCTGTATCCGGACAACGAATGGAAAGCCTTTGAAGAGAAGCTTAGAACCTTACCGCTTACAAACAAAAAAGCCAGAGACTTTAAGCGTTTCTTTCTTGGAAGTGCTACGGAAGGAGAACTTGACAAACAAGGGAGAGTTTTGATATCTTCTTCTCTTCGCGCTTATGCAGATCTTGAAAAAGAGGTTGTTCTAGCAGGTGTGCTGGACAAGGTCGAGATCTGGAGTAAAGAGGCGTGGGAAGCGCGTACAGCTGATGTTGAGGAAAATATCGAGGACATTGCAAGTGACATGGAAGATTTGGGACTTAGCATCTAAATAGATCTTTTAATTAGGAGGACACCATGGCATTTAAGCATAAATCAGTATTACTGGATGAGACAATCGAAGGACTGAACATCAAGCCGGACGGTATTTATGTTGATGGCACACTTGGAGGAGGCGGACATGCATACGAAGTATCCCGGCGACTCGGCGAAAAGGGCCGCCTGATCGGAATCGATCAGGACGCGGACGCGATCGCGGCGGCGACAGAACGTCTTCTCCCATTTAAAGATAAAGTAACGATCGTGAGAAGCAACTACAAGAATATCCGGGAAGTGCTCTTTAACCTTGGAATTGAAAAGGTGGATGGCATTTATCTGGATCTTGGTGTGTCTTCATACCAGCTGGATACGGCGGACCGTGGATTCTCTTACAGAGAGGATGCCCCGCTGGATATGAGAATGGATCAGAGAAACGACAAGACCGCGGCGGATATCGTAAACGGCTACAGCGAGATGGAGCTGTATAGAATTATCCGCGATTACGGCGAGGATCGTTTCGCAAAGAATATCGCGAAGCACATCGTCAGAGAGAGGGAGATCCACCCAATCGAGACGACACTGCAGCTCGCAGAGATCATCCGCGGCGCGATCCCGGCAAAGATCCGTGCTGAGGGCGGACATCCGGCAAAACGGACATTTCAGGCGATCCGCATTGAATTAAACCACGAGCTGGATGTGTTAAACGATTCCATCGACACAATGATCGACCTCTTAAATCCGGGTGGACGTTTATCGATCATTACGTTCCACTCTCTGGAGGACCGCATCGTGAAGACGAGATTCCGCACAAATGAAAATCCGTGTATCTGCCCTCCGGATTTCCCGGTATGCGTATGCGGAAGAAAGAGCAAAGGCCGCGTTGTGACGAGAAAACCGATCGTTCCATCAGATGAGGAACTGGAAGAGAACAGAAGATCAAAGAGTTCGAAACTGAGGGTGTTCGAGAGAAGCTGAGAGCCCCCAAGTACAGAAAAAGCAGAAAGTTTATGGTAAATGTTCAGCAGATCTGCATGTTCCTGAAATCGACAACAGGGGAACATGAGCAGAACGGCACTGGACTGTTGCATATATATTAGAAAGGAAGTGATGGTATGGCAGCAAGGAGACGGAAAAGAGCCCCGCAGACCGAAGAATATGTAGAGGGAAATACTGTCCGTAAAGTCGAGCGTGTTCCCCGGTACGAGGAGCAGGAAAGAGGACATCAGCAGAAGCGGAATGTATCCCATACCGTTACAGTTCGGAGAAATCAGGAAAAAGCGCTTCAGATGAATCTTTTTTCCGTATTGTTGCTGACAGTGGCGGTGATCTGCACACTGTATATCTGTGTGAGCTATTTAAAGCTTCAGTCTTCCGTCACAGCGAGACTCAATCATATTGAGAGTCTGGAGGAGAGTATTGAAAAACTGAAAGGGGATAACGACGCTCTTCTCACAAGGATCAACACGTCGGTGGACCTGGATTATGTGTATAAGGTAGCGACTGAGGAACTGGGAATGGTTTATGCCAATAAGGACCAGGTCCGCTTATACAATAAGACGGAAAGCGAGTATGTAAGACAGTATGAAGACATCCCGGAACGGTAATAATAAGAAAGTTTTTACCATGAGTATGAAAGAAAAGCTGGCGGTTACGGTTCTCGTAACGACGCTGGCTTTGTTTGGTCTTGTCGTTGTTTTATACCGGATGATCAAGGATAAAAACGAGGACTACACCCAGATCGTATTGAACCAGCATTCCTCCTACGACAGCCGGACGATCCCGTACCGCCGCGGCGATATCGTGGACAGGAACGGAACATATCTGGCTACCAGTGAGAAGGTCTACAACCTGATCCTTGATCCGAACCAGATCAACCAGGATAAAGAGAACTACCTGGAACCGACGGTGGCCGCACTCTGTGAGGTATTCGGATACGACAGGGCAGATATTCTGGCGACGATCTCCGCCAATGAAAATTCCTACTATGTGCCTTATGAGAAACAGATCTCCGCAGACAAGAAGGAAGAATTTGAGACAAAAAAGAAAGAGCTGAATGATGCCTACGCGAAGTCAAAGGAAGACAGTGGAAAGAAGATCAAGGGCGTCTGGTTTGAGGATGAGTACCGGAGATTTTATCCGTACAATACCCTGGCCTGCAACGTGGTGGGCTTCTCCTATGATAACGGAAAACAGGGAAGCGGCGGAATTGAGCAGTATTACAATGACCAGCTCACCGGAACAAACGGAAGAGAGTATGGATACCTGGATGACGAGTCCAACATGGAGAAGGTCATTAAATCCGCTGAGAACGGAAATACTATCGTCTCCACCATCGATGTGAATATCCAGAGGATCGTGGAAAAGTATATCGACGAATGGATGAGCGGGATCGGAAGCAAGACGGCGGCTGTTATCGCCATGGACCCGAGAAACGGTGAGATCCTTGCCATGTCCTCCAACCGCAGATTTGATCTGAATAATCCGAGAGATCTGAGCTATGCCTATTCTCAGGAAGAGATCACGGCCATGACGGATGAGGGCAGGATGGATGCCTGGAACCAGATGTGGAGAAATTTCTGTGTAAATGATACTTACGAGCCGGGTTCCCCGGCGAAGCCGATGACAGTTGCGGCGGGGCTTGAGGAAGGCGTCATCAGTCAGAATGATACATTTCTCTGCGACGGCGGACAGGATATTGGCGGCTACAGGATCAAATGTTCCAATATCTATGGACACGGAATCCTGACGTTGGAGCAGTCCTTAATGAAATCCTGCAACGATGCTATGATGCAGATCGCGGCGAAACTCGGAGTACAGCGGTTTGCAAAATATCAGAAATTATTCGGCATGGGTCAGAAGACCGGAATCGATCTTCCGGGAGAGGCATATGGACTGATCTACAATGCGGACAATATGGGCCCGACAGACCTTGCGGTAAACTCCTTCGGACAGAGCTATAACAGTACGATGATCCAGATGGCGGCGGCATTCGCGTCTGTCATCAACGGCGGTTCCTACTATGAACCTCATGTGGTAAAGCAGATCTTAAATGATCAGGGTTCTGTTGTGAAGAAGATAGAGCCGAATTTGGTGCGGGAGACCGTTTCCCAGTCCACCAGTGACTTTATCAGACACGCCCTGTTTATGACGGTCGACGATGAGGAGGGAACCGGTAAGGCGGGACGTGTTGCCGGGTATAAGGTCGGCGGAAAGACGGGAACGGCGGAGAAGCTTCCGCGTTCCGCGCACAACTATCTCGTATCCTTCTGTGGATTTGCGCCGGCGGATGACCCGCAGCTTCTTATGTACGTGGTCATCGATACCCCGAATCTTCCGGGCAAAGAGCAGGCGCACAGCACTTTCGCCACAGAGGTCTTTCAGAAGATCATGGCGGAAGCGCTTCCATACTTAAATGTATTCCCGGATACGGATACGATGACGGAGGACGCAAGTCTTGCGGATCAGAACGAGGGAATCGCAAACAACAACGAGGGCGGACTGGAGCCTGGAACCGGAGAGACCGGGGCGGAGACTGAGGCACCGACGGATGCGGAAGGAAATGTGATCCAGACGGAGCCTGCGCCGGAGGAAGAAGTGATCCCGTATGATGACGGTCTTGGACTTCCGGATGATATGCCGTCCGACGGATCGGGATCCGCGGCGGAGAGTGCGGGCGAAGCCCAGAGTATGGAATCGGTTCAGGAGACTGAGACCATGAAGAATGGAGCGGAGGAGACAACGCAGACCGCGCAGTGATCTGCTGACAGTTTAGCCATGTAGTGATTTATATTTGTGCAGAAAAATGTGCTGCAAGCTTGCTTGCATAAGCGTTTTCCTGCACAAATTAGTATATAGGGTGGCTGTTGCCATACATTTGGAAGAAGATGCCGGTGAGTACTGAACAATTACATATGGGGAATAATAGGAGAAGATCATGAAGAGAGAGATGGATATGGCGGAGGTTTCCGACGGAAAACTCTATGGCCTGGATGATATGGTGAAGGCGGACTGCGCAGGGTGTGAGGGCTGCCATGCCTGCTGCACCGGGATGGGAACCTCCGTGGTTCTCGATCCTTTTGACGCGTACCGCATGACGGCGGGGACAGGGAAGACCTTTGAGGCGCTTCTCGCGGGACCTCTGGAACTTAATGTGGTGGATGGGATCATTCTCCCGAACCTCAAGATGGCGGGGGAGGAGGAGGCCTGTTCCTTTTTAGACCAGAATGGACGCTGCAGGATTCATGCGTACCGCCCAGGGATCTGCCGGCTGTTTCCGCTTGGAAGAATTTATGGGGACGGCGGTTTTAAGTATTTTTTGCAGGTTTACGAGTGCGCGAAGGAGACCAGGGCCAAGGTAAAGGTTAAAAAATGGATCGATATGCCGGAGCCGAAGCGGTATGATGAGTTTGTCTGTACCTGGCATTACTTTTTAAAGGATCTGGAGCGGGTGATCGGAAAAGACACCTCCGGACAGGCGGCGAAGACCGTGAGTCTTTATCTTATGAAACAGTTTTATCTGATTCCTTATAATAAGGAAGAGGAATTCTATCCGCAGTTTGAGGAGAGAATGGCCGGGGCGAAGAGGGCGCTGGCTGGATTTCTTGCAATGTAATAAAATCCGTGCATGAGGAAACGGGAAGTCCCGTATATTAATTACCAAGACTTTTAAGATGAAGGTTTTGACATGGCGGAATTTCTGACACATCACAGAAAGAAGCTTTTTATCGTTTTTTTAATCTCGGTGCTTCTGATGGTGGGGCTGTGCGCCCAGCTGGGATTCCTGATGATCGCGAGGTCGGACCACTACAGCAAGATGGCGGATGAGCTCCACAAGAGGGAGCGGACCATCAAGGCTGCCCGGGGCGAGATCGTGGATCGGAATGGCACTGTGATCGCCGCGAACCGGACGGTCTGCACCGTGTCCGTGATCCACAATCAGGTGACGGAGCCGGAGAAGGTGATCCGGGAGCTGGTGCGGATCCTGGAGCTTCCGGAGCCGGAGGTCCGGAAAAAGGTAGAAAAGTGGTCTTCCAGGGAGATCATCCGGACAAATGTGGAGAAGTCGGTGGGGGACCAGATCATGAATCTCGGACTCTCCGGTGTGAAGGTCGATGAGGATTATAAGAGATATTATCCTTACAGAAGTCTCGCATCAAAGGTCCTGGGATTCACCGGAGCGGACAATCAGGGGATCATCGGCCTGGAGGTCATGTACGAGAGGTACTTAAAGGGCAGGGATGGTCTGATACTGACGACCTCCGACGCGAAGGGCACGGAACTCCAGAATGCCGCGGAGGAGCGGGTGGAGCCGGTGCCCGGAAATACCCTGACCGTGAGCCTGGATGTGAACATCCAGAAGTACGCGGAGCAGGCGGCGTACCAGGTCATGGAGAAAAAAGGTGCGAAGGCGGTCTCCGTGATCGTCATGAATCCCCGGAATGGGGAGATCTACGCTATGGTAAATGTCCCGGAGTTTGATCTGAACGACCCGTTCACGCTGAATGTGGAAAGCGGCGGACTCACTGGGACGGAGCTCCAGGACGCGAGAAATAAGATGTGGCGGAATCGCTGCATCAACGATACCTACGAGCCCGGCTCCACATTTAAGATCATCACAGCCGCAGCAGGGCTGGAGGCGGGAGTGGTCCATCTGGATGACAGGTTCTCCTGCCCGGGCTTCCGGATCGTGGAAGACCGGAAGATCCGCTGCCATAAGATCGGTGGACATGGAGGAGAGACATTTTTACAGGGAGCCATGAACTCCTGTAACCCGGTGTTTATCGACGTTGGCGCGAGACTTGGCGTGGATTCGTTCTATCATTATTTCGAACAGTTTGGGCTTCTCGGAAAGACCGGGATCGATCTCCCCGGCGAGGCAGCGACGATCATGCACAAGAAGGAAAATATGGGACTTGTGGAGCTAGCCACCGTCTCCTTTGGACAGTCCTTTCAGATCACGCCGATCCAGCTCATCACGACGGCGTCCTCCATCATAAACGGGGGCAGGCGGATCACGCCCCACTTTGCGATGAATGTGGAGAGCACGGATGGGACATATTACCAGAAGTTTTCCTATCCGGAGCGGATGGGAGTCGTGTCGGAAGCTACCAGCGAGACCATGCGGTATATTTTAGAGCAGGTAGTGGCGGAAGGAAGCGGAAAGCGGGCGAAGCTTCCAGGTTACCGGGTCGGCGGAAAGACGGCGACATCGGAGAAGCTGCCGAGAAGCTTAAAGAAATATATTTCTTCTTTTTTAGGATTTGCGCCCGCCGATGATCCCCAGGTCATCGCGCTGATCACTATCGACGAGCCGGTGGGGATCTATTACGGCGGAACCATCGCGGCACCGGTGGTGGCTGATATTTTTTCGAATATTCTGCCGTATCTGGATATCACGTCGGTTTCGGAGACGGATTAATATTGAACCGCTCTGCGCTTTGTGCGTATGTGAGCACAGATGGCAGGAGAAATTCAGGTCTTTTGGTCTTTGTATCAAATGTTCTGATTGATTATTGGGAAAAAAGGACGTATACTATTTACGCTATGAAATGTTGTCAGGCGGCAGCTGTGGGAGCGCCGAAGGCGCGGAACAGCTGAATTTCATGGTGCTGTCGGAAGACGGCATGTCAATTTACATAGGAAGTATGAGGTGCAGCAGGAAAATATGAGGTTCAGCATGGTAAATGAGACAATTCTGGCGATCATTATCGCCTTCGCAATCAGCGCAGCGCTCTGCCCGGTGATCATTCCATTTCTTCATCGGCTGAAATTCGGACAGCAGGTCCGCGATGACGGTCCGCAGAGCCATTTAAAGAAACAGGGAACACCGACGATGGGAGGACTCATCATCCTCACGGCGATCGTGATCACATCCTTATTTTACATTAAGAGCTATCCGCGGATCATCCCGATCCTCTTCGTGACGGTGGGATTCGGAATCATCGGTTTTCTGGATGACTACATCAAGATCGTCATGAAGCGTTCGGAAGGTTTAAACCCGATCCAGAAGCTCATCGGTCAGTTCATCATCACAGGGATTTTCACCTACTATCTGATGACTTCCGGAGAAGTGGGAACAGGAATGCTGATCCCTTTCACTGGCGGATTTGAAAATGGATATTATCTGAATCTCGGCTGGCTGTTTATTCCGGCGGTATTCTTTATCGTTCTCGGAACCGACAACGGTGTAAACTTTACAGACGGCCTTGACGGTCTCTGCACAAGTGTTACGATCCTTGTGGCGACATTCTTCACCGTGGTTGCCATCGGAGAAAACAGCGGAATCAGCCCGATCACAGGTGCCGTTGTGGGAAGTCTGTTAGGCTTTTTACTGTTCAACGTATATCCGGCGAAGGTGTTCATGGGAGACACGGGTTCCCTGGCCCTCGGCGGTTTCGTGGCATCCAGCGCGTTCATGATGCAGATGCCGATCTTTATCGCCGTCGTTGGCCTGATCTACCTGGTGGAGGTCCTCTCCGTCATCATTCAGGTCACATACTTTAAAAAGACTGGCGGGAAGAGAATCTTCAAGATGGCTCCGATCCACCACCATTTCGAGCTTTGCGGATGGTCCGAGACGAGAGTTGTCGCAGTATTTTCGATCGTTACGGCGATCCTTTGCCTGGTTGCCTACATGGGATTATAATTAGGGTAAATGTTCAGACATGCGCAGGAAAATAGCAGGCTGAGCGGTCATTCATTACGAGTATATAGGAGGAGAAACCATGTCACAGAAAGTATTAGTTGCAGGAACGGGAATCAGCGGTATTTCTGCCGCAAAGCTTCTGCTTGCCCAGGGCGGCGAAGTGGTTCTTTATGATGGAAATGAGAAGCTTTCCGAAGAGAAGCTGAAAGCAAAATTTGATGAGGGCGCGAAGGTGACGATCGTTCTCGGTGAACTGAAGAAGACAGACCTTATGGGTGTGGAGTTATGCGTCATCAGCCCTGGTATTCCGCTTGAGGCACCGTTCGTTGCGGTGATCGACGAGGCGAAGATCCCGATCTGGAGTGAGATCGAGCTTGCTTACCACTGCTCAAAGGGAAAACTTGCGGCTATCACAGGTACAAACGGAAAGACAACAACGACAGCCCTCACAGGCGAGATCATGAGAAAGTTCTATAAGAGCGTATTCGTAGTAGGAAACATCGGTGATCCGTACACCGCTCACGCTCTTGAAACCACAGACGAGTCCGTTACCGTCGCGGAGGTTTCCAGCTTCCAGCTTGAGACCATCATGGATTTCCATCCGAATGTGTCCGCGATCACAAACATCACTCCGGACCATCTGGACCGCCATAAGACCATGGAGTGCTATATCCAGGTCAAAGAGGGGATCACAAGAAACCAGACAGAGGAAGATACCTGCGTATTAAACTACGAGGATCCGGTCCTCAGAGAATTCGGAAAGACCTTAAAGTGCAAGGTCCTCTACTTCAGCAGCAAGGAGAAGCTCGACGAGGGCATCTTCATGGACGGAGATTTCATCGTTTACCGCCATGATGGAAAGAACGAGAAGGTCCTCGATGTCAACGAGTTAAACATCATCGGAAGACATAACCACGAGAACGTGATGACAGCCGTTGCCATCGCGATCCATTTAGGCGTCCCGATGGATATGATCCGCGAGGCATGCAGGGAGTTCAAGGCTGTAGAGCACAGGATCGAGTATGTAAGAGAGCGTTTCGGCGTTACTTATTATAATGACTCCAAGGGAACAAACCCGGATGCGGCGATCCAGGCCATCAAGGCGATGCCGGGACCGACACTTTTAATCGCAGGCGGATATGACAAGCATTCCGAGTATGACGAGTGGATCGAGAACTTTGACGGAAAAGTCCGCTATCTCGTCCTCATTGGCCAGACAAGAGACAAGATCGCTGAGTGCGCAAAGAAACATGGTATCACGGATATCATGTACGCGGAAGACATGCAGGAGGCCGTTCAGGTATGCGCTTCTTACGCGAATGCAGGCGATTATGTGCTGCTCTCTCCGGCATGCGCAAGCTGGGGAATGTTCAAGAACTTTGAGGAGCGCGGACGGATCTTTAAGGAATGCGTCAACGCGCTGTAATGGAGGCTTAGCGTGGCTCGAAAGAAAGTTCGAAAAGCCGGCGGCAGGGCACAGGCGCAGAGACAGCAGGTACATCGTCAGCAGATGCAGAGACAGCAGATGCAGAGACAGCAGATGTCCGGAGAACAGTTGGAGCGTCAGCAGATTGAAAGAGAGCGGGCGAAACGCCAGCAGGAGGGACAGCGAAGAGAGCAGCTTCTGATGCAGCAGCGCCGTGAGATGCAGCAGAGACAGGAAATGCTGCGGCAGCAGCAGATGTACGGGGCTCCTGTACAGGAAGAGGGAAAACGGAAAAAGAAAGCACGCCGTTTTTACGACTATGACCTCTTAGTGGTCATTATCTTCCTTACGGTATTCGGACTGATCATGATCTACAGTTCCAGCGCCTACAATGCCCAGGTGAGCAGGCAGCCGTCCAACTACTACATGGTGCGTCAGGGACAGATCGCCGTGGCTGGATTCATCCTGATGCTGATCATTTCAAAGATCGACTATCACTTCTTGGCGAAGATTACTGTTCCGGCAGTAGTGGTATCCTATATCTGCGAGATCCTTGTAACATTTACACCACTGGGAATCGCGGTTAACGGCAAGAAAAGATGGCTGGGAACAAGATCCCTGCGTTTCCAGCCTGCAGAGCTTGTAAAGATCGTGGTGATCCTGCTTCTGGCCGTGCTCATCACGAGGCTTGGAAAGCAGATCAATGAATGGCGGGTGTGGGGAATGATCGCGGTCCTCATCGGACCTCTGGCACTCCTCGTCACCATGAACAACTTAAGCTCCGGTATCATCATCTGCGGAATCGCTTTCGTCATGATGTTTATCGCGTGCAAGAGAAAATGGCCGTTTATTGCGACGGTGGTGCTTGGAATCACTGTCATCGTCTTCGCGCCGCCTGTGGCCATCGCCCTCGAGAAGGCGGGAATCCTCCATTCCTACCAGCTGAGCCGAATCCTGGTGTGGAAAAACCCGGAGGCGTATCCGAAGTCCGGTGGATATCAGGTCCTTCAGGGACTGTACGCCATCGGTTCCGGCGGCCTTCTCGGAAAGGGACTGGGACAGAGTATCCAGAAGTTAAGCTTCCTTCCGGAGCCGCAGAACGATATGATCTTCGCGGTGATCTGTGAGGAGCTGGGACTTTTCGGCGCGGTAGCCGTGATATTCATGTTCCTGTTCATGCTGTACAGATTTTTAGTCATCGCCGGAAATGCGCCGGATCTATTTGGTGCAATGCTGGTGACAGGTGTTCTGGCACATATCGCGATCCAGGTCGTCTTGAACATTGCCGTTGTTACGAATGTGATTCCTAACACGGGAATCACGCTTCCGTTTATCAGTTACGGGGGTACGTCGGTGCTGTTTTTAATGATTGAGATGGGAATGGTACTAAGTGTGTCCAACCAGATCAGGCTGGAACAGCAGTAACATAATTGATACTCTTGCATATACTGTTTTATAGCGGCATATGCGGGGGAATCGGTTTGCAGGTGTTTAAAGTTCAGGGGCTTAAGCCTCTGCATGGAAAAATAAAAGTCCAGGGTGCAAAAAACGCGGTGCTGCCCATGATGGCGGTGAGTCTTTTGACAGAGGGAAGAACCGAGATACGGAATGTTCCGAGAATTTCGGACGTGTTCCTCATGGCGGAGATTTTAAGGGACCTTGGGTGTCAGGTGATGTTTCAGGACGATGTCCTGGAGATCGATGCCTCCGGGCTCTCTGGAACGGTGATCTCCGAGAAGACGGTGGGGAAGATGCGGTCTTCCAGCCTGCTTTTGGGACCGCTGTTATCCAGGGCCGGGGAGGTGACGACCTGGTATCCGGGCGGCTGTGTGATCGGAAAACGTCCGATCGATTTTCACCTGGATGTGCTCCGGGCAATGGGAGCAGAGATACTTGATGATGGCGGAATGCTGATTGCAAAAGCGAAAAAGCTTTGTGGAACAACATTCCGTTTTCCATATCCCAGTGTCGGGGCGACGGAGAACGCGTTGATGGCTGCCGCTCTGGCATCCGGCACGACAAAGCTCCTAAACTGTGCCAGGGAGCCGGAGATCGTGGAACTCTGCAGCTTCCTGCGTTCTATGGGAGCAAAGATATCCGGGGAGCGCACCGGGACTATCACGGTGGACGGGGTGGAAAAGCTCTTTCCGACGGATCATGTGACGGCAGGAGACAGAATCTGTGCGGGGACATACCTGGCGGCGGCAGCGGCAGCCGGAGGGGAGATCGAGATCACCGGTGTGGATCCGGTGGTTCTGGTAGAACCGTTAAAGGCACTCCGAAAAATGGGAGCCGGGATCCGGATATCCGGGGCGACCGGACCGAAAGCCAGGATCGGTATGGTGATGGAACGGCGTCCGGCCGGGGTCGAGATCGACACCGGGCCATACCCGGGATTTCCGACGGATCTTCAGTCTGTCTTTCTCGCCGTGGAGGCAGCGGGAAGCGGGGAGAGCCGGTTTAAAGAGACCGTGTATGAGGCACGGTTTGAGGCGGCGATGCGGCTTGCAGCCTTTGGGGCCGACGTATCGCTTCATAAAGATACAGCCATAATAAGAGGAAGATATCCTCTTGTTCCGGGAATTGCGGAGACGCCGGATCTTCGCGGCGGGGCGGCGCTTCTAGTGGCGGCCCTGGCGGCGGACGGACTCAGTGTGATCTCGGACAGTGGACATTTAAAGCGCGGGTACGAGGATATCGGAAGAGATTTGAGAAAGCTTGGGGCAGACATAGAGGAAGATGAGCTGTGATGATCGCGGCAATGGATTTTTTGCTCCAGACCAGAGTCTTCCGGTGATCAGTGTGTCAGGTGCGCGGGTCCCAATGATGTTACGTGAGAACAAGTGATCAGATAACAGGTGAAGAGAAAATGTTATTTAGAAGAAGAGGTCTTGGATTTGGAAGACGCGGCTTCAATTTCCATTTCGGGAGAAGAAGCAGCAACGGATTTGGAATGTACAACAGGAGAGGAGGAAGAAAGACGGGGATCATCATTGGAGTGATCCTGGCGATTCTCGTCATTCTTCTCGTTCTTGTCTTTTCGATACGGATCAAGGATGTGGAAGTGAGCGGAAATAAGCAGTATACGAAGGAACAGATCGAGTCGCTCTTATTTGACGGCAAGTGGTCCAGAAATTCCGCGTTCTGCTATTATCAGAACCGGTTTAAGGAGCACAAGTCCATTCCGTTTATCGAGGAATATAAGATCAATTTCAAGAGCCCCACAAAGGTGGAGGTTGTTGTGTTTGAGAAGAGCGTTGTGGGCTGCGTCTCCTACATGAGCAGCTACATGTACTTCGATAAGGACGGAATCATTGTGGAGAGCTCTTCCGAGCAGCTTCCGGGCGTTCCGGTGATCACTGGTCTCGAGTTCGGACATATCGTCCTGCACCAGCCGCTTCCGGTGGCGGATCAGGATATTTTCGGCGAGATCTTAAACCTGACCCAGGTGCTGAATGTCAGCGATATCCAGGTGGACAAGATCAACTATAACAGCTACAATGAGGCGGAGCTTGTGATGGGGGACATCACGGTGGAGCTTGGAAATTCGGATAGCCTTGACGGAAAGATCGCGGAGCTTCACGATATCATGACGGAGCTCACAGGACTTTCGGGTACGCTGTATCTGGATACCTATGACGAGACGAATTCCAGCCCGACGTACCGTTTTGTGAAGAAGAATTAGAGTAACGATTCAGCAGGTCTGCGCACTTGCTGCGCTGACCGTAAGAAAGCTTAGGCCGGGGACAGCGGAAAATCAGTGCTTTTTTCAAAAAAACCATAAATTAAAGGTTGATATTTTTCAAAAAATCAAATATGATATATGTTAGATTAACTTGGGATTTTTATGACCATGCTAATACAGATGTAATAGATTGATAGATATTAAAGGAGGAGACATTCTTGTTAGAGATTAAGATAAACGAGGCAGAGAATGCCGCAAGAATTCTTGTGATCGGTGTCGGCGGTGCCGGAAATAACGCGGTAAACCGCATGGTAGAAGAAAATATTATGGGCGTTGAGTTTATCGGTATCAACACAGATAAACAGGCGCTTCAGTTCTGTAAAGCTCCGACTGCCATGCAGATCGGTGAAAAGCTGACCAAGGGCTTAGGCGCCGGCGCAAGACCGGAGATCGGCGAGAAGGCAGCTGAGGAGAGCCAGGAGGAGATCTCCCAGGCACTTAAGGGCGCAGATATGGTATTCGTTACCTGTGGTATGGGAGGCGGAACCGGTACCGGTGCAGCTCCGGTGATCGCTCAGATCGCAAAAGACATGGGAATTCTTACAGTCGGCGTTGTAACAAAGCCGTTCCGCTTCGAAGCCAGACAGAGAATGAACAACGCGTTAAAGGGAATCGAGAACTTAAAGAACGCAGTGGATACTCTGATCGTGATCCCGAACGACCGTCTCCTTGAGATCGTTGACAGACGGACAACCATGCCGGATGCATTAAAGAAAGCCGATGAGGTTCTTCTCCAGGCAGTACAGGGAATCACAGACCTGATCAATGTTCCGGGTCTTATCAACCTTGACTTCGCTGATGTTCAGACGGTTATGACAGATAAGGGCATCGCTCATATCGGTATTGGTAAGGCGAAGGGCGACGAGAAGGCACTTGAGGCTGTTAAGCAGGCTGTATCCAGCCCGCTGCTTGAGACAACCATCGAGGGTGCAAGCCACGTTATCATCAATATTTCCGGCGATATCAGCCTGATCGAGGCAAATGACGCAGCCAGCTATGTACAGGAGCTTGCAGGCGACGATGCCAATATCATCTTCGGTGCGATGTACGATGAGAATGCACAGGATGAGGCGACGATCACTGTTATTGCGACTGGACTGGATTCCCACGGTGTGAACACACCGGTCGCAAAAGCGATGACTGAGTTCAAGACTCCGTTCAAGGCAAAGACGACTGGCAATACATACGCTCAGCCGGCAGCACAGACTGCAGCGGCAGCGCAGCCGACCTACAAGGCACCGACCTTCCGTGCATCATCTGCAGCAGCACCGGCACAGCCAGTCGCTCCGAAGGAAGCACCGCAGTCGGCACCGGCACAGCCGTTCCGCCCGATGCGCCAGGAAACACAGATCAATATTCCGGATTTTCTGAGAAATAAGAAATAATATAAGAGTGAGAGATGAACTGCTCTTGCTTTAGTAAAAATACAAAATATATACAGAAGCAGTTGCTTTTGGAAAAGACACGCATTAGAAGTGAAAATTTCTGATGCCTGTTTTTTTGTGTAATAGGAAATTCCTTGGAATTCCCTATTACACAAAAAGGCACATTCTTTTTTATCGTCGATTCAGACCTTCGACTTATGTCGAATTTATTCAAATTTCACGTTTTTCCCCCGATTTTTGGCGATCAAAACAGGCGTTTTGCGCCCTCGGTTTGACAAATTTTGCGGAACTTTTTTCTTATAATATCCTGTGTCGGACAGAAAGGTGGGAAGAGACAGTGACCTATCGTGTGTATGCGGATGTCATCCTGCTGCAAAATCTGGCAGCGGATTTCCTGCTTCTGTCGGTGGTGAAGAATTGCCTGCGTCTGCCGGAACGCCGGTATGGGCGGTTGGCAGGGAGTCTTCTGGGAGCCGTGTATGCGTTAGGAATGGTGTTAGCTCCGGTTCCGCTGGGATATGCCGGGCGGATGCTCCTAAGCGCCACGATGAGCGTGCTGATGGTATGGACGGCATTTTCCATCTGTAGGAAGTCGGAGGCGGCAGAAGCTGCGATCGGGCTTTACATAGCATCTATGCTGGCGGCTGGCTGCATGGAACTGGTTCAGCCGCTTGGAATACGGGTGAATCTTCTGTTCTGGCTGTTTACCGCGGGGGGGAGTTTTCTGATTCCATCTGCGGTGTGGCGGTTTGGTATGCAGCGGTGTATGAAGCTGGAACACCAGTACGCGGTAACGCTTTTTAACAAAGGCAGGGAGCGGCATGTGCAGGCGATTCTCGACACAGGCAACCATCTGACGATGCCGCTTTCGGGGCGTCCGGTGCAGGTGCTGGATGCGTGTGTGGCAGAGAGATTTTTTTCCTGGGAGGACGGTGTCCAATACATCCCATTTCGGAGTGTCGGAAAGGGCGGCGGCGTGATTCCGGCATATCAGGCGGAGCGGATGGAAGTGTCCGGTCAGGGCGGTATGCGGGTGATTGAGAAGCCGTGGATTGCCATTTCACAGGAGGCGCTGTCGCAGAAGGGCGAGTATCAGATGCTGCTCAATGAAAAATATTGGTTGTGAAGAAAAACAGCCGTTATGGTCTGAACCATAGCGAACAACATAAGGGGGAAAGCGTATGTTTATAAAAGTTTCAGTTCCAGGTCAGTTTCGTTTAAAAATGATGCCGTCGTTCCGGTCATTTCTGATGCACCGGGACGGGGAAGTTCATTATATCGGGGGAACCGATAGCCTTCCGGCACCGTTTGACAGTGTGCGGGAGGCGGAGGTTTTAAGAAAATTTGGAACCAGTGAGGATAAAGAGGCGCGTTCGGCGCTGATCGAACACAACCTGCGCCTGGTGGTCTACATAGCAAGAAAGTTTGACAACACCAGCGTGGGCGTGGAAGATCTGATTTCGATCGGGACGATCGGTCTTATCAAGGCGATCAACACGTTTGACGTAGATAAAAATATTAAGCTGGCGACCTATGCATCCCGTTGTATTGAAAATGAGATTCTGATGTATCTCCGGAGAAATAATAAGACGAAGCTCGAGGTTTCGATCGATGAGCCGTTGAATGTGGACTGGGATGGAAATGAATTGCTTCTGTCGGATATTTTGGGAACGGATGAGGATATTATTTACCGGGATCTGGAGGATGAGACAGAGCGGAAACTGTTGAATGCGGCGATCGACCGCCTGAATCCGCGGGAACAGAAAATCGTGAAGTTGCGCTTTGGTCTGGGGAGAGAGCAGGAAGATGAAATGACCCAGAAGGAGGTTGCCGACCTTCTGGGTATCTCACAGTCATACATATCGAGGCTGGAAAAGAAGATTATGAAACGCCTCAAGAAAGAAATTTCGCAGCAATGCGGTCTATACACCAGCCGATAAGTGCTGGAAGAAACAGACCGATCAGGATGTAAAACGGACCCATTTCATAGCGGAAGGAGACCGGGAAGTTGGAAAGCGTTTCCGGTATTTCCTTCAAAATGAAGCGGGCATAGGCAAAATCGATCAGCTTGAACAGCGTGAAATGAATCGCCATAATGTCAAAGGAATGGCGTCCTAAAAAGGCAAGGACCTTTGCTAGCGGTCTGATGCGCTCGGACAGGTCGGAGAGCGAAAGGACGAAGTAAATTCCAATGATGGAGATCGGATAAAATAAGACGCCCGGAATGTGCATGCTTGCCAGATCGATGAAAATGTGAAGCTTTGTGTTCGTCAGGTGCAGAAGCAGGGCGCTTATCAGGCAGCCGTACCAGACCGTATAGTGGCGGAAATTGGAGAAAAACTGCTGCATCAGCCAGGCGATGAGATAGACCGGAACAACGAGCAGCGCCGCCTGCAGATTGTAAGGGAGCGGGCAGCTTCTCATATTTAAGAAGACACCGGCAAGGCCAATCAGGATGCATGCAAATGCACATACAGGAAGCTTGACATTATCTTTCCGGGTAAAGCGGGCAGCTGCGCGTCCAAACCAGACGCATCCGGCAAAGAGTCCGGAGGACACCAGCCAGACCGGCAGAAACCAGAGGGCACCCTGAACCTGTTCCGGGGAGTTGAAGGAAAGACTGCTCATCCATGCCGTAAGCATTCTGGTATGGTTGTAAAGTTCCTGTCCCGCATAGAGCCTGTGCGTTACAAAAAAGTTGTGAAGCAGGACAAAAAACAGCGTGTAGAACATATACCTGGGCCATGCACCGGCGAGACGGGAGCCGAAGTAGAGAAACGGCGTATCCCCGTATTTCGTTTCATTATAAAAATAGCCTGTGATAAAGAAGAACAGCGCCAGGTGGAACAGATAGACGAACGCACCGGCGAAATATCCGGTATGCCCCAGCACGATCGCAATAATGCCCCATCCCTTTACGATATCCCAGTAGAGGGAACGGGCTTTTTTTTGTGTGTTCATGAATGGATCTCCTTGTGGTTGAATTCTATTTTCTATAAATAATATTGATCGAAAAATCCCTGAAAATATATTTTACTATGGAACGGCAGAAAAGGCAAGAAATTGGAATGAGTGAAAACGGTTCACATTTGTCCGGGTATAAATGGGCTTTGAATTGTCCATTCTAATGTATAGGTGACAAAACAAAAATCAAAACGATTCAACCGTTTGCGTTGATCGTCCATCATACGGAGGGAATGGAAATGCCGGTCTATAAAGTGGAAATCTGCGGGGTCAATACATCCAAGCTGCCTCTTTTAAGTAATGAGGAGAAAGAAGAACTGTTTCGCCGGATTCTAAAGGGCGATCGGGAGGCAAGAGAACAGTATATCAAGGGGAATCTGCGGCTGGTGCTCAGTGTAATACAGCGCTTTTCGGGCAGCCGGGAAAATGTGGACGATCTGTTCCAGATTGGCTGTATAGGCCTCATCAAGGCGATTGATAATTTTGATATTACCCAGAATGTCCGTTTTTCGACGTATGCGGTTCCGATGATTCTGGGGGAGGTGAAACGGTATTTGAGGGATAACAATTCAATCCGGGTCAGCCGGTCGCTCCGCGATACGGCATACAAAGCGATCTATACCCGTGAAAATCTGCTGAAAAAGCAGTCAAAGGAGCCGACACTCTGCGAGATTGCCAAAGAATTAGGAG
>ERZ773218.1852-NODE-1852-length-18607-cov-242.928525_pt1 | contig 18607 bp, 15 predicted proteins | sample MGYA00580527_ERZ773218 | MGnify/ENA primary metagenome ERZ773218 (study PRJEB29015, sample SAMEA2737763) | human gut metagenome | biome: human gut; feature: human-associated habitat; material: faeces | place: China | collected 2012 ...
GATGCAGGAGGACGAGAACATCGAGAGTGGCAAGGAAGAAATCAAAGTGACCCTGGAAGAGATTGAATCAGCCAAGAAAGCACTCTATGAGGCAAAGGAGGAACTGGACAATGCCTACCATAGGTTGGAATCAACGAGAATAGCACTTGTGGCTGCCCACAGGAGTACGGACAACATCGTGGATGGCATATGCCATGCCATTGTCAAGGCAGAGCAGAGTAACCTCAAAGTTGGCATCAACGATGAAGGACTTGCCCAGTTGGACGAGCGGAACAACACCGCCATTTCTGCTTTCAAGCAAGCCCTTGACGAGCACGAGAAGAGGGTAAACGACCTGTTCACTCACCAGCAGAAAGAGCTCAAGCGAATCCGCAATATCGAGGAAGGTGCATACTTCAACGGTCGCACCTATGCCTGGATGTTCGGCTTGGCTTTCCTAAGTTGGGCAATCATCTTTGTTGAAATCACCATTTGGATATGTATCACACTTTTTTAGAAAACTCAAAACATCAGAATCATGACAGACAACGAATATAGCAAGACAAGAAAAGCCGCTGTCGATGCCCTTATCTACTGGGCAAAGACAGGAATGAGAGAGTTCACCATGCGTGACGCAGTAAACGACTATTTGGAGGCGAGCGGTGCAAACCGCCCCTCCATCGGTGGCGAAGCGACCATCCTCGCACATCGAAAAATAGCAGCCAACCGACTGGCAATTGACTGCATATATGCTTTGTCCAAGGAGGAACTATCCAAGGTGGACAGGGAGTTGGAGAGTATTGTGGGGGATTTTTCACTTCCACATAAAGGGATTAAAAGATAACGACCCCTACAGTATCCTCAGTTCTTTCTTTTGTTGACTACCATGTGATAATCTTGTCCACGATTTCCTGTTGTTCCGTACTGCTGCGTCTCAGATAGATACGTGTCGTTTCAATACTCTCGTGTCCCATCAAATCGGCAAGGAGAGAGATGTCATTGAACTTTTCCAAGAAATTCTTTGCGAAGCGATGACGGAAGGAATGTGGATATACCACTTTCTCGTTGAGTCCATACTTCGCTGCATAGTTCTTCAACTGTTGCGCTACGCCTCTGGTAGTGATGCGCTGACCAAAACGGTTCAAGAACAGGTAGCCAGTCGTTCGTTTCGAGCCTTCAAGCCATTCTGTCGTTTCTACTCTTAGAGCCTTCGGGATATAGATACGGCGTATCTTGCCCCCTTTGGTATAGATGTCATAATACCCCACTTGTACATGTTCCACCTTTATCTGTACAAGTTCACTGACACGTGCGCCTGTTGCTGCCAAGAAACGAACCACGAAGTACCACTCTTTGTTCTCTTCCTGCTTCAGTTTCTTTTTCAGGAAGAGGTAATCGGCATTGCTGATGACATTCTCCAAATAGGTACGTTGCTGAACCTTCACCGATTTCAGGCGGAGCTTTGACTTCCCCATAAAGTCGAGGTACTTGTTGATGGCTTGAATACGTAGGTTCACCGTCTTGGGTTTGTACGTTTCAATCAAGAAGGTCTTATAGACCAACAGGTTCTTCTTGTTCAGCTCCTTAAATTTAGAGTTGAACTCCTTCACAGCATACAGGTATGCCGTAATTGTGTTCTGCGCCATATTTGCCTGGCGCAAGACGTTTTCAAATGAATTTTCTGTCATATTTATATTGTATTATTGAGGCGACATTGCCCTCTATACAATATATATGACCTATTTCTATGAATTCCTATTATGAGAAGTTCGCAGATGGGAAGGTGGTTTGCATTGACGATGAGATACCGTTTGAGATACCAAGTGGTTGGGAATGGTGCAGGATAAGAGACATATCTCAATCATATATAGGACTTACATATAAGCCTACAGATGTTACACAAACAGGAACTATTGTTTTGCGTTCCTCAAACATCCAAGAAGGGCAATTAGATTTGAATGATATAGTTCGTGTATCTACTCCTATTCCGGATAAATTGTGGGTAGAAGAAAATGACATTGTTATTTGTGCCAGGAATGGCAGTAAAAAATTGGTTGGAAAATCTGCTATTGTCGATAGCCTCAAAGAGCCGATGACATTTGGGGCTTTTATGGCGATTTGCAAAACACCTATTTTTAGATATGTTTATAATTTCTTGCAGTCCGAATTATTTTATGCCCAATTAAGAGAAGTAAGCGGTACAACAACTATAAATCAGTTGACACAGAATAACTTCAACAACTTCTTAATACCTATCCCTCCTTTTGGAGAGCAACAAAGAATCGATGAAAGACTGCAAATTATAATACCTTTTGTAAACAAATATAGTGAAAGTCAAGAAAAGCTGGATGTGTTAAACAATAGCCTGTCTAACTCTTTTAGAAAGAGTATTTTGCAAGAAGCAATACAAGGCAGACTTGTTCCTCAGGATGATTCAGACGAACCTTCATCAGTTCTTCTTCAACGTATCAGAGAAGAGAAGTTGCGTCTTGTTAAAGAAGGAAAGTTGAAGAAGAAGGATGTGGTTGATTCCGTCATCTTCAAAGGTGACGATAACAAGTACTACGAGAATGATGGAAAAAATGTAGTATGTATAGACGACGAGATCCCCTTTGAGATACCCTCCTCATGGCAATGGGTTAGACTGGAGCATATTTGTAGTTACATCCAAAGAGGGAAATCACCTAAGTATTCTCCTATCAAACAGTACCCAGTAGTAGCTCAAAAGTGTAATCAATGGACAGGTTTCACAATTGAAAAGGCTCAGTTTATTGACCCAACAACTATAGAATCATACACACAAGAGAGGTTTCTTGAAGATGGTGATTTAATGTGGAACTCAACAGGATTAGGCACATTGGGACGTATGGCAATCTATTGGGAGAAACTAAATCCATATAAAGTTGCCGTGGCTGATAGCCATGTAACAGTCATACGACCTTTAAAATCTTTTGTTATACCACAATATCTGTACAGCTATTTCTCAAGTTATACAGTGCAATCCGTAATAGAGGACAAAGCTGATGGTAGTACAAAACAGAAAGAACTTGCTACTACCACAGTAAAGAGGTACCTCGTGCCTTTTCTACCACTTGCAGAACAGAAGAGAATAGTTGAAAAGATTAAGAAAGTAACAAGTATTATGAGCAGATAGGCAAACAGTGTAAGGATATAACAGAGGAAATACCTTTCGAGATTCCTAAAAATTGGTCGTGGTGCAGACTCCGTGACATCTGCTCAATCTTTACTGGTGCTACATTCAGAAAAGATGAAGCAAAAACTGATATTCAAGGTGTACGCATATTACGTGGTGGCAACATCCTTCCCTTTGAGATTATAAAAAAAACAGATGATTTATTCCTCTCACCAGAACAAGTGAAGGAAGGTATTCTTTTGAAAAAGAATGACATTATAACGCCGGCAGTAACCAGTTTAGAGAATATTGGCAAAATGGCCAGAGTAGGACAAGACCTACCCAATGTCACAGTTGGTGGCTTCGTTTTTGTTCTACGCCCACATTATTCCCTTGAATGGTTGTCTAAATTCTTGCTGTTGTTTATGAGTTCACCTTCGGCAATTGAATATATGAAATCAATTACGAACAAGTCTGGTCAAGCCTTTTATAACATTGGGAAGGAACGATTGGCTACAACCCTCATTCCGATACCGCCAATAGAGGAAGAAAAACGTATTGCAGATAAAGTAGAAGGATTGTTCAAGAAGATAAAGGGCTAATTGTCCTTTATCTTCTTAGATAATTCTTCTATCTTCTTATAGATTCTTACCTGCTCTTTTAATGGGGGCAAGGGAATTAGTAAATTATTGAGACTTTTTGAGTTTAGCGTCTTTCCTTTAATAGCATCTTTGGAATCGCCCATATTTGCTAAAATTGGTAAGCTGTAGAAGAGAAAATCCCTCAAAGCATATCCATCATCAATATAAGGATAGATAGATACAATTGCCTCATTGTGGTACGCCTCAATGTCAAGAATAGATGTTCTACCTACGGTGAGTTTGAAACTCATCAACAAAGAGCCACGGGGAGAGATAGCCCCCATCAAGGTTGATGCTGCTGTATCTGATATTCTTTCTTTTGTGGTTTTAATATGGCTATAGTCTGCCATGTCAGATATGGAAACCCACGGTTTGGTTGCATTTGACCAATACCTAACATCTCCCCTTGCAGGAGTTTTGCCAATAGATATTCTAACTATTCGTCCAAGGCGAGTCCATTGCCAATTTTCGGGCAAATCAAATGGGATTTCATCAGATACATCAACAATCTCATGACCTATCTGCTCATAATACTTGTTATCGTCACCACGGAAGATGGTGCTGTCGATAACATCCTTCTTCTTTAACTTACCTTCCTTGACAAGCCTTTGCTTCTCATCTCTTACACGTTGAAGAAGTATAGATGCAGGCTCATCACTCGGATCTTGTGGTACAAGTTTGCCTTGAATGGCTTCTTGAAGGATACTTTTAGAAAGTCGGGATTTAATGCCATTATTTAAATCTTGTAGTCTTATTTGGGTCTCGGAATAGTGGGCAATTATATCTTTTAATTCGTTCAACTTGGCTACGATTCTATGTTGTTCAACTAATGGAGGAAGTGGAAATAGTAATTGTTCCCAATTACCTCGATTAATGATTGGAGTTGCTGTTCCTGTTGCTTTTGCTATGATTGCAAGTCTAAATGTTTCTGATTGGAGTACATAATGAACATAGTCAACGCAACATTTGATTGGTGTTAAAGAGTTGATTTGTTGGTTGAATGTAACCTCTTTATGCACTATAGCACATTTACCAATAGACCCGCCTATACAAACTTGTAATATGGAATTGGCAGGAATTACCCGACCATACTTTACTCCCTCAAAGGACAATCCTTGCGTCTCCCTTACAATTTTATCGTCCAATATATTAGCAGGACCAAGAAATGGTATGTAATCTCCGAAGTATTCAGGATGAGTCTTTGAAGGAGTCGTTCCTGTTTCGGTGATACCGATATTTGATAATCTACACCATTCCCACCCCTTCGGCACTTCAAACGGTATCTCCTCATCAATGCACTTCACCTCCCCTGTGGCGAGTATCTTCTCATAATAGGAATTGTCCTCACCACGGTAGATGATAGATGCGTTCTTGTCTCGCTTGATTTTCTTCTCTTTGATCAGGCGTTCTTTCTCCTGACGAATCTTTTCAAGCAGTACGCTTGCTGGTTCGTCATTAGGGTCTTGGGGCACAAGTTTTCCCTGAATAGCCCATTGCAGTATGCTGTTTTTTAATTGCTTTCCGTTCATTTTGTTTCAATTGATTTAGAAGTTTTCATCCTTTTGTTTCTCCTTCTGGTATAACTGATAGAGCTTCTTCCCAATCTTGTCTTTCTTGAATGTTCTCTCATGATTCATCGGTGTCATAGACAAACGTATCTTTGCCACACCCTCATTCAAGATTTCAAATTGCTGTGGAGTAATCTGAAACTGAGCGGTAGAACTTATCTCCGTAACTGGTATTACAACATTACCACTGATGATACCCGCTGATTGACTCCCATTGCCAATCACAGTCCCCTTTAATTCAAGATATTTTCCAGAGAATGTTCTTATCTTCATTGTAGGTTCACTGAGGAAATTCATCCTGTCAGAGCGTACTGTGGCAACAATAGAGTACATCGTGTCCTGTTTCGCAACGCTGTACTTCATATTGCAACCTTCTGCTGCAAGTGCCTTATATGTATATCCAACAGTCTGTGCATTGGTCATAAATCCCCAAAACAAACAGAGCATGAGAAGAGTAATCTTAATATATTTCATTGTCAATTTTCTTTGTTGTAATCTTCACCATTTATACCTAACTCGCCATTACTCATAGCATTGGCGATGTCAATTTTCAGTTCTTCGTCATAATCTTTTCCAGACATAAATGTTCTCACTATTCGCAAGAGAAGGTCTTGGTCAATATGAGAAGCGGCTACATGATAAACTATAGCCTCTAACTGACGCATGAATATGCAAGCCTCCCAAGGGTAACCATTCTTATGGAGGAAATACGCTCCTAAGGTTAAGGCTATGCGCTTGTTACCGTCATTGAAATAATGCCCTGAGCAGAACTTGAAGACCAGATAAGAGAGTTTTTCAGCAAAAGTCGGATAGTACATGTCATTCTGCACGAAGTCCAATGTGGCAAGTATGCCACCTTCGTCTCGAACTCCAGCAAACCCTCCATCACTGGCATCTATCATCTTACGATAGACCATCAATGATTCTTCGTAACTGATATATTGTATCTCGTTATTCATCCTCTGCCTGTTTTAAGCGTTTGAGCACATCTTTATTGCTCTCTAATATATGGTCAAACTCAACCGATTGGTCTCCGATGAACCGTTCAAATTCCTCAGGGGTGACAGCTTTAAGATACTCAGCGATATTTCCATGATAGGCATCACGAAAACTGAAATCGCGCGAAGCCATTTTGGTTCTGGCATCATTGAGATAAGGCTTCTGCATCGGATGCTCTGCCAGTTCGCCAACAATTTGCTCAACTTCCTCGATAGTCAGCTTTATTTTACCATTCTGCTTGAATCGCTCCTGTATAGCTGCTCCGACTCCATTCTCAAAAGACGAAATTACCAACAGGACTTCTGCATACAGTGTGTGGCGTACATTGTCTTTACTGTCAAGGCGTAGTATCTCACGATACTCTTTAGCATTCTCCTTAAATACCGCTTTATATATAAGGTCAGTCACTTGCGCATATTTGTAAGTCTGGTGTCCTTGCACATATTGACTGATTGCCGAAGTGAGATTCTTGCGGTAGTTTTCCTCTGTTATTGCAGCAGGAATATAGTTGACATCCCTCCTATTGATGAACTTTGTGCCTCCACCTGTTTTTTCATGTATCGTTGCAATGACTAAATCAAGAATCATGCTTCGCAAAGCTCTTGCCCTTTCACTCTCCGTAAGCAACATACCGATATTGAGGAATGCCCTAAAATTAAAGAGACCCAATTGGGTAGTTTTGCTCGCCTCATTAATAAGGTGAGCAAATTGCAACTTAAAATCTTTCAGCGACTTACCCTTACATAAAATATATCCGTTATGCTTTAGTTCATCGCTGTTGGACGCAAGGTATCTATCTATAGTAGATATATCAACACCATAAAAATCAGCAACCATTTTTTTTGTCAACCAATACTCACCTTCGAAAAGCATACCTGAAATGTCAAGTCGCTTTTGGATTTCTTCAACAGCAAAACGGTTGTTGAGTACATTTTGGCGTTCTATATTTGAAACTGTCAAGTCTTTCATTGTACGTCATTTTTTTAGAAGGTACTAATTCTTGCTAATTTCTATTCCCAATATCCGTTGTATCTCTGCCAGTGTCTTGTCTATCTCGTGGTCGAGAGCCTTGCGCTTCTTGAAGTAGTCGGCAAGGAGCTCGGCAGGGGGAAGTATTTCCTCCTCGTCCTTCGGGAACTTGCATTGGTCGAAATTGCAATCCATACTGAGCAGTTCTTTGGCGGTAAAGCAGCGAGCTTTCTCTCCCAACTCATCAGAAGATACTTCCTTGCGGTCGTTCCACCAATCACAGATGGGCTGGCAATGTTCAAGTCTCATCGACTTTGTCTTTGAGAAGTGCTTATAGCCTTCCGGCATATCAAGGCGGTAGAACCAGGTCTTGTCTGTAGCGAATCCTTCCTCTGCTCCCTCAGCACGCTCGTTGTTGAAGAACAGGATATTAGTTGCGATACTGGTATAGGGCGAAAATATGCTTCCAGGAAGTCGGATGATGGTGTGGAGATTGAATTCTCGGAGCATCTTTTGTTTGATGGCAAGTTTTGCCCCGTCCATTCCAAAGAGGAAACCGTCAGGAACTATGACAGCAGCTCGACCGTCGCGCTTTAGCCTGTACATGATAAGCACCATGAACAGGTCTGCCGTCTCACTCGAACGAAACTCCATCGGGAAGTTGCTCTTGGCTGCTGCATCGGTACTTCCTCCGTAGGGTGGATTCATGGCAATCACGTTGACCTTGTCCGTCTCCTTGAAATCAGACATCTTCGTGCCCAAAGAATCACAATGACGAATATTCGGTGCTTCCACATCGTGCAGGAGCAGATTGGTGATGGACAGAAGGTAAGGGAGAGGCTTCCATTCTTGTCCGATTACCGACTGCTGATAGAGTCGCCCGTCATCCGTAGTATGTACCTGCTTCTGCAGATAGTTCAAAGCCGAAGTGAGGAAGCCGCCTGTACCAGATGTAAAGTCACCTACGGTTTCGCCAAGCACAGGATTCAGCTGCTGTATGATGAAATCCGTCAAGGCACGCGGGGTGTAGAACTCTCCTGCATTGCCTGCTGACTGAAGGTCTTTGAGTATGCCTTCATAGATGTCGCCAAACATGTGGCGGTCTTCGGCATCATCAAACTCAATCTCGTTGATGACGTTGATGACCTGACGCAACAGAATACCATTCTTCATGTATTGGTTCAAATCCTCAAAAACCTCTTTGACGATAGCCTTGCTGCGAGGGGTCTCACGTGTCACTTCAAGTCCCTTCAGCGTGGGGAAGAGTTTGTCGTTGATAAAAGTGAGCAAGGCATCGCCTGTCAGCGCATTGCCATCTTTCTCATCTACAGCCCAATTACGCCAGCGCAATTCTTCTGGGATGATTGACTCAAAGGGCTTGTGCTCTTTGCCTGCCTTATATTCCCACGTTTCCTCTTGTGTATCATACACCTTCAGGAAAAACATCCATGTCATCTGCTCAATGCGCTGTGCATCGCCATTGATGCCAGCATCTTGGCGCATGATATTTTGCAGACGTTTTACTATATTGTTTACTGCCATTTCTTTATGCAACTTTATATATTTCGTTTTCAAGTTCTTTCAGTGCCTGTTCAAATTTATCAAGTCCGCCGAACAGTTTCACGATTTTCTGCGGTTTACCAATCTTGTTGAATGGTGCGGTGTCAAGAATATCAGAGTCTTCAAGGTTCAAGATACCATAATCAGCATATTTGTCGAGAAGAGCCTCCAATACCTCGCGAGCCTTTCCTTCGTATTTCGCAAAGTAATTGCGCTTCTTGACATTGTTAGCCCTTTCACGCCTTGACACAGGTGGCTGGTCAAATGCCACATGGCATATCACGTCAAAGATGTCTGCATTGGCCAAGGCAGGATTCTTTTCCCTGACAGCATCCACAAGTACGCTATAGTCCTTCAGCTCATCCACAATGGCTTTCTTGCGTTCTGCTTCTGTCCAGTTCTTGACAAAATCGTTTAGGGTGGCATAACGCTTCCTAATCTGTTTGCGTGTGAAATCCGTTATGCTTTCTGTACGCATGGTTTTCCCGTCTTCTCCAAGAATGCTGACTATCTCTGTAGTTATAGCAATCTTCTCTCCCTCAACGAGATACTTCACATGAGGTTCAGAGACAACACTTGACGGTTCTTCAGGCATAGTGTATGGCTTTCCGCTTTTTCCTTGCGGTGGTTCTGGATCGCCATCGAATTTCGGATCTTTGAACTTCGCTGTGGCATTGCGGAAATCCAAAATTTCCAAATGCCACTTCCCCTTATCTGTCCTCAGCCGGGTGCCACGTCCAATGATTTGCTTGAACTCCGTCATGGAACCTATTTCCTTGTCAATGACTATAAGGCCACAGGTCTTGCAATCCACGCCCGTAGCGAGCAGTTCTGATGTCGTGACAACTGTTGGATAGGGTTGGTCAACATCAATGAAGTTATCCAACTGTTTCTTCCCCACATTGTCATCACCCGTTATGCGCATGATGTAGCGCGCATCCTTCTTGCACAAGTCTGCATTCAAATTGACCAAGAGGCTTCTCATGGCTTCTGCCTCTTCAATATCAGTACAGAAAACTATTGTCTTGGTCATTCTGCCGATTTGCTTGAGCATCTTGGTGATACGCTTTGCTACAATTTCCCTACGTTTCGTGAAAGCGATGTCTCTGCCTATGTCCTTGCGCTCATACAACCGTTGGGCTATCTCTCTGCCCAGCAAGTCTTTCTCATCGTCATCAGGCTTGAATCCCTGAAGGTCAATGCTTATATAACTGTTGGTCACTCTATAAGGAGCGAGGAAACCATCCTGTATTCCTTGCAAGAGCGAATAGGTAAATATTGGCTCACCGAAATAATCAAGATTATTGGCTCCTGTCTCAGCCTTGGGCGTAGCGGTCATGCCGATTTGAGTGGCAGAGTTGAAATACTCCAAGACCTTGCGCCATGCACTGTCATCTTTCGCACTCCCACGGTGGCACTCATCGACAATGATAAGGTCGAAGAAGGTAGGTTGGACTTGTTTGAATGGATCTTCAACGCCTTCTTCATTGGACACCAATTGATGATACAATGCCATGTACACCTCATAGGCAGAATCAATGGTTGCTCCCTGTACTTTAGTCATGACTTTCTTGAAAGGTTTGAAGTCTTGTACCATCGTCTGGTCTATCAGAATGTTACGGTCGGCAAGATATAATATCTTCTTTTTCAAGCCAGAAGCTTTCAGACGGTGGATAATCTGGAAAGCGGTTATAGTCTTTCCCGTACCTGTCGCCATTACTATCAGAACCCTGTCCTTGCCTTTGGCAATAGCCTCTACAGTACGTTCGACTGCTATTCGCTGATAATATCGAGGATCGTAGGTATATGGATCAGAATAGAACGGCTGCTCTACAATCTTCAAAGCTTCACCACGCAACTGCTTGGCATCAATCAGGCGTTTATATAAATTCTCTGGAGTCGGAAACTGTTTCAATGAAAGTTCGGTTTCTTTCCCTGTCAAGAAGTCATGTTCAAGAAAACCGTCTCCATTAGAGCTATATGCAAAAGGAATGTCAAGAATATGAGCATATTCCATTGCCTGTTGCATACCTCCACCAAGGGGTTTGTTATTGTCTTTCGCTTCGACAATGGCAATGGGCTTATTGGCGGCATGAAACAAGAGATAATCAGCCTTCTTTCCTGTCTGGCGTGCATGCACCTTACCTTGGAATATGACTCTGCCGTCGGTAAAATAGTATTCCATTCTTATATGCTCGTTCTTCCACCCCGCATTGTTGATGGCAGGTGTAATATAACGCAGCTTTATATCTTCTTCGGTCAAATCTTTCTTGCTCATAATTTTGACTGTATTATCTTCACATAATCATTTATTATAGGAAGTTCAATGATAAAAGACTTTCATCATAACTTCTTAATGATAGGCTTGAAGAAAGAGACAAATCGTTCTGTGTATTCTTTCAACCATTCAAAGAGTTCCGTTTGGGATGATTTCTTCGTGAAATCGCACTTTTTATACAAATCGACTGTTGATGTCTTCTTGCCATCCAGTCGCCTCCAGTCTAATGTTTCGCCAATCGCAGTTTCTGCCTCATCCTTGTATGCAAGTAAAGCATCAAAGTTCTTTTTGTCAATGTCATCACCTATATACAACTGTACGGTAATCTTTTGCTCTCTCGAATTAAGAAGAAGGCAAATCTGGAAGTTAGAGCGCCCAATGGCAATATTCATCCAGTGACTGTAAGATGGTGATTGTGTGCGGAACTTCTTGGACGGATTGTTTGCCATATACTCGCAGAATGCAGACCAGAATTCATATCTTGACAATTCTGCATCTGTTCTATTCTCGTTAGAAGTCTGAGCGGACGAGGTACGAACGTCCTTTGACCAGCCGTTTGGCTTGGCTATTACATTGAATATGGGAGCGGCAGGACTGCTTCCAATCTTTATCAAGCCGATTTCTACACCAAAGAAGTTGAACTCTTTGTCCGTGATACGGTTCAACCAGTCAATGGCTGCTCTGTGTTCTTCCGTAAAGCGTTCTGCAATCCATATTATTGTAACTGCATCAAGACCTGCTGCATATGTCAGAATCTGTCCTAAATGGTTATGGTCAGTCTTCTCCAATTGGTTTTCTATTAACACCAATTTGTCTGTCCCTGAATCTACACAAAGAATATCAGCACGGAAAGGACCAACATGTTCTTCCTGTGCCTTCACTTCAAGTTCGTTCATTCCAAGTGCATCCGCAAGCAGAGACATATTCTCTTCTGTTGCAAGCCAAGGAGTAAAGTCTGTCGCCTCATTCTGCCAACAGTCACGAAGGTCAACTTTTGTTATCTTTGACAAATTTATTGATGTTGCCATATAACTTTTATTTAGCGCGGTTATTACTTCTTTGTTGGAACAATCAATTCTCTGGCGTCAACATCCAGACATTCTGCAATCTTTACCAATGTTTCCAATCCAGGCTGTGCCGTATTGGTGCACCATTTTGAAACTGTCGTGCAGTCTTTTCCAAGAGTGTCTGCCAACCATTTGTTTGTCCTTCTCTGTTCCACCAGGACCACTTTGATGCGGTTGATAATGGGTTTCTCGTTTGATTCCATATTCATTCAGACTGGTTTTATTATGCAAATATACATATTATTATTGGAATAGCCACTATGTTATGGGCGAAATTTTCAATAGAATTAGCGAATTAGGCAAAATTAGTGGACTGTGGCAACATTCTTGGGTAAAATAGTATCGTCAGGCGAACAAATCTAACTGTGTTTGCACTTTGTCCTAACAAGGAGCGGTCTATACAATGCGAGCTTAAACATGTGATGACTTGCCGCCGAATTATTAACCTGCATTGTATATCAGCCATATATGCCGACTGAAATACAACCAAGGTACAAGACACCCACTTTTGACCCTTTTTGCAGTCCTCCTGCAAGGCACTCATACCCCTCTTTTTCTTTTTCGACTGTCTCACTCTTTATGGATAATGAGAATGGTACTTTTTACCAAAAATGCGCTCTTTGGATAGCAATCAGTCAAAATCGTCCAAAATATTTTCATAAATAATCTTAAATCTACTTTTTGCCCCTGTCATAGTTTTTTCTCTTTGGTGAGTGCTTTGAATGACTATTTTTCCCTTGTTCAATATTTGTACCGTTTAGATTTTATTGTTTTTATGAAAGTGTTGTGGCTCAGCATGTTATGCTATATATAAAGGCTTCCACATGAACAGTGTAGTTCGCCAAATGTGGGAGCAGAACACAGATGTTGTCATGGTCGATACAGGTAACTCCTACGAAGGACTCTGTGAGTATGTCGGTGGTAAGTATATCAGTTACACCGATGAGCATCCTATCACGATGAACCCTTTTGCCATCAAGCGAGAGGAGCTGAACATCGAGAAGATAGGCTTCCTGAAGAATCTCATCATGCTTATCTGGAAGGGAACACAGGGAGAAGTCACCAAGACAGAAGACCGATTGGTTGAGCAAGTCATCACAGAGTATTTCGATGAATACTTTGTGAAGAAGCGTATTGACAACCTCTCGTTCAACACTTTCTACGAGTACAGCACCATCCGCATACCCGACATCATCAGGGAGAACAACCTTGCAGGCATCGACTTGGCAGCCTACAACTATTTGCTAAAGGATTTCTACAAGGGAGGCAGCCATGAGCTGACCCTTAATGAGAATCTGGACACGAAGCTGTTTGACGAGACCTTCATTGTCTTCGAGATTGACTCCATCAAGGACGACCCGCTCCTGTTCCCTCTTGTCACCCTTATCATCATGGATGTCTTCATCCAGAAAATGCGTATCAAAAAGAACCGTAAGGTGCTGGTCATCGAAGAGGCATGGAAAGCCATTGCCTCCCCTATGATGGCAGAGTATATCAAGTATCTCTATAAGACAGCGCGAAAGTTCTGGGCAAGCGTAGGTGTGGTGACTCAGGAGATCCAAGACATCGTAGGAAGCCCCATTGTCAAGGAAGCCATCATCAACAACTCTGATGTGGTGATGCTGCTTGACCAGGCAAAATTCCGTGAGCGATTTGACGAAATCAAAGCCATCCTTGGCTTGACTGATGTCGATTGCAAGAAAATCTTCACCATCAATCGCTTGGAGAACAAGGAAGGACGCAGCTTCTTCCGAGAGGTCTTCATCCGTCGTGGCTCTGTCGGTGCAGTCTTTGGAGTGGAAGAACCGCATGAGTGTTATATGACCTATACCACTGAACGAGCCGAGAAGGAAGCCCTGAAGCTTTACAAGAAAGAATTGCAATGTGACCATCAGCACGCCATAGAAGCCTATTGCCGTGACTGGGAACTTTCAGGAATCTCCAAGTCATTGCCATTCGCCCAAAAGGTCAACCAGACAGGTCATGTGCTTCATCTGTCCCCCAACAATCACTCTGAACAATAAGACAAGTAGAAACAACGAAACATTCATCTCAAAAATGAAACGCTATCTGTTCATACTCATCCTCTTCGTCTGTGCTGTTGTACCATCAGCGGCACAGTACTACAGCGTCAACTATGACAAGCGCACTGTAGCGGAAATGACAGCTGCTTTTGCGTCGGAGGCTGCCACCGAGGCATATTATGCAGAACAGGTAGCCAAGATACGGGAGTACTACCAGGCTGCGGAAGTTGCCGCTGCTGGCATCTTCACGTCCAAGTTCCTCGACCGCCGTGCGCTTACAGATTTAGGTCTATGGACAAGTTCCACTGAGAACTATTACTACCGACGCATCTACAACATGGTTTCCGCCAAGATCATGCCCAAGATATGGACTGTGGCAGGGATGATGCTGAAAAGTCCGCAGAACGCCCTTTACTGGGGAAGTTATCTATATAAGGTATGCGAGGAGACAAAGACATTATGCTATCAGTTTGAGTCCATTGTCACCAACAGCAGGCTTTCCTTCAAAGACATTGCTTTCTTGGAAATCAACCAGGAACTTGCAGCCATCCTCAAACTGTCTGAACTGGGAGATGTGGATTGGAAGAACCTGCTGGATAACTTTTCCGACATTGGTTCCAACTTCACCAAGGACAACCTCAAAGAAGACATCGACAACCTCTATGCGATGGGTGTCAGTCTTGCCTCTGCAGGAGCAGGCAATGCTGTCAATTCCATAGTCGGCAACAGCAATTTCAACGGTACGCTGATGGATAAGACCAGCAGTGTCATTGAGATTGCCGAGAACACATACGACCTTTACAACAACCTCTCCACCAATGCCGGAAACACCCTGTTGCAGTTCGTTGGTGGACAGGATGGCATTGCCAACCTTTTCTCTTTGTCGAATTACAATACTACGGCATGGATAACAGACTATGCCCGTGAGGGTATGGGGCAATACTACACTCAGAGATGGTACATTTACAGTGTTGACCAAGGAAGTGAGAAGCTCTGCGACTACTATCCTCCGACGGACGATGATGCTATTCTGTATGGAGACCATTGGTATCGTATCAGCACAAAAGATCCTGATTTCTACCCATCTTCCTCACAGCGAGAGGCCGCACTACAGAACTCCGAGAGCCATGCAGGATGGAGCCGTAGCCGTGTGCAGCAGCTCAACAACTCGAATGACGGTTACAACTACAACATCAACTACTATTCATCCGCATACATTCTCAGCAAAAAGAAAAGCGGTCAGTATGCCAAAGCATACGCCTACGAGATACATGTGACCAAATCATGGTACAGGCAGGAAGTCAAATATGAAGATGTCTTTGACTCGTACTCCATGGACATGGCAACCTTCAGGGCCGGTCTGAATGCCCGACTGACCGAGTACAACGACAACGAGGAGGGCATCCGCTACTATCTGGGCTATGACAACAAGCGATACTACCAAGCCACTAATGCCGAGAAGATGGCTGGATGCGAGACGGCAACCATCAGTGTCACTTGCCATGACGGCACAAAGTTGGGTGAAGGTTCCACCCAATACAAATGCTCGAAGTGTGGTGGCAGTGTAAATGCCCACACCAAGCAATGTTCTATGGCAACCAGCATCACCTCAGACGGTGTCGATACCTCTGAGATTGACGCAAAGATTGCTGAAACGGAGAGCCAAATTGCATCTATTGATAGCGAAATTGCCCGATTGGAAGCCGAGAACACGAATCTCCTGAAGCTGATACAGACTTCAAGCGTGGAAGATGCAGCAAGGCATCGTCAGCAGTACAACGCCAACAAAGACCGCATATCCGTGCTGAAGTCTGAGAAAAGCACCGCAGAGAGGGAACTCGCAGAATACACCCAAGCCAAGCAGGAAGCGATTGACGGAGAAAATGCCGCTACCGATGACTATTACCGTATTCCAGCCATCATGCAGGACTGCAAGAACGCCTATAACCTCAGTTGGAACGGAGCAGGCGCATGGGAGGGCAACTCTTTTGTGCGTACCGCCTCCATGCCCAACATCAACGGCATTATCACGTTCAAGGCAACCATCTCCATTGCAAGAAAGCCGAAATACTTTCTTGGCATCAAGATACACCGTGCCATCGTGCAGATTTCATGGACGCTTACTACGGAATACAGCGACACCCAGGTGGTAGCAGTCATCAACCTCGATCCGTCCAAGACAGACCAACAGAAAGCAGACGAGGTTAATGCCAAGCTCTCAGAGATAGCCCGGGAATATCCGAACTGTGACCCGACTGTCGAATATGCTAAAAGCAGTCCTGTTGAATCAGATGATACGGAAGACACCTACCATCTGCTGTGGTCAAGTGACCGTCTGGACATTGCACGTCAGATAGACAGCCGCCTAACAAAGATATATGCCGACCTTGTGTCGTTGGAGAAGATGATGCACTACAAGCATTCCATCATAGACATACTTCGCAGTATAGCTCCTCTTGACACTGACCAAGGCAGAAGGCTTACACTCATAGAGAAATGCAGGAAGCGTTGGTTGCGTCATGCAGCCAACAGCGCACATTCAGATACGTATAACGGCAAATATGATGAAGAAGATGAAGACAACGAAGAACAATAAAATACTGACTCTCATGATATGTCTGCTGGCACTGCTGCCTTCCTCAGCCTTTGCCCAGTTTGGTTTTGACGTTACTTCTGTGGAAGCTTACATCAACGACCACAAGGAGCAGAGAAGCCTGTTGTTGGTGCGTTCTACGCTGGAGGCAAGCAACAAACTGCTGCATGACTATAGCGGTGATGCCAATAAGGGGTTTCGCGACATCAACAAAGAGCTGGACAAATACACAAGAGCCTTTGATGTCATAGATGTGCTTTACCAGTCACTACGCACCAGCCTGAATGTTTACAACACCTACGAGAACATCAGTGACCGAATTGGTGACTACAAGGACATGCTCAGTGACTTCAAGGAAAAATGCCTGGATCGAGGCAATGTTGTGAGTACAGACACAATGATTGTCACCATCAACATGAAGGCAATCGCCAAGATAGCAGAAGAAGGCGACAACCTGTATAAGTCCGTCAGCGACTTGGTGCTGTATGCCACAGGAGCAGCCGCCTGCACCACGTCAGACCTGCTCCTCGTTCTTACGAACATCAACAATTCGCTTGACAATATCCGCAAGCATCTGAACAAGGCGTACTTTGACACATGGAGGTACATACAGGTGCGCATCGGGTATTGGAAACGGCAGGTTTATCGAGCCAAGACAAAGCTTGAAATTGTCAACGACGCTTTCGGCAGATGGAGAAGAGCCGGGTATTTGGGATATTAGGATAACGTTAAACAAAAGAAGAATATGTTTAGGATAACACTTTTACGTTCAGCGTCTTGTGTAGGTATGATGATGTTATGCCTTAACTCATCAGCACAGAGTTATGTGACCTACAATCACGATGCCACAAAGATGAATCAGATAACGGTTCAGGAGATTGGTGTAGGAGGACTGACCCCAGCCTTCTATTACGATGTGTTCCACAACAGCTATCAGAAGAGCGCAGCTCGCAAGAACAAGCTTGGGTTCAGGTCGCTTGCAGGTGTTTCTTCCTATCAGCAAGTAGATGTCGCTGACAGCATTAAGGCTTACCTTACGCAGAGAGCAGAGATTGAAGCCCTCAATGTGGCAGACCGCCAGATAGACATCGCCTGGCTCGCCGAGGGGAGCAAGATAACAGACAAGCTTGCAGCTTTTGAGGAAAACATCAACCGCATCGTCGGTGCTGGAGGAACAGTAGCCGACAAATCAAGATGGGAGGAATACCGAAATATGTACAAGACAGCCATCAAGGAAACAAAGGATGCCTATATGCCAAATGCCCAGAGGAAGAGACAATACCTTGCCATCTATGCTGATATATCCCAGCAGAACGAGACCCTTGTCTCCTTTCTGGTACAGTTAAGCAACAAGAGAAAGACATCGTCCCTGCTGGCCGCACGCCTTGACAGGCGCAGCAACATAGCAGCCCACGCCTTGGCTGCTCATGAGAGGTGGCGTGATGCCGGACGCAAGAATGCTGGTGGAAACACTGGTGATGGAGATAATGATGATTCAGAAAACATAGTTGAAAGATAACGATTTATGGCAGATTCAAACATCCTTTCGGATTTCGGTATCAATATCCTCGAACAGGATATTGATGATGTGATATTCCAGACCAACGAGTTCCTATGTGATGCCACTTTCACAGGCTCACAGGGGCCGTTTTGGTGGTTACTGGTGGTTGCCGTTACCAATTCTTCAAAACACGACTTTTATCGCTGTAAATCAGCTATTTATAAATTTTTGTCTCGTGATACAAAATCAGCGAGGGACAAAAACGGGACAAAACCACGGAAAAATAAAGTCAAGG
>ERZ773218.1869-NODE-1869-length-18474-cov-3.300505_pt1 | contig 18474 bp, 17 predicted proteins | sample MGYA00580527_ERZ773218 | MGnify/ENA primary metagenome ERZ773218 (study PRJEB29015, sample SAMEA2737763) | human gut metagenome | biome: human gut; feature: human-associated habitat; material: faeces | place: China | collected 2012 ...
AAGCCTCATCCGCCGCGTCGATTTGAAGGGCGTGGAGGAGCTGAAGGCGGAGGGCATCATCTCCGGCGGCATGATTCCCAAGGTCGAGTGCTGCACCAACGCCATCCGCGCGGGTGTGCGCAAGGTGTTCATCATCGACGGCCGCGTTCCCCACGCGCTGCTGATTGAGACGCTGACCGACGAGGGCGCCGGCACGATGTTCAAGAAGGAGATTGAGGGAAATTATGTGCCAAAAAGTTAAACAGGCGGACAGTGCTTACATCGCCGGCACATACGGCCGCTTTGACGCGGTGATGTCGAAAGGCGAGGGCGCGCACTACGAAGGCCCCGACGGCAAGCGCTACATCGACTTCGGCACGGGCATCGGCGTGACGCTCTTCGGCGCGTGCGATCCCGACTGGGTCGCCGCCGTGACGCATCAGCTGACCACCCTCGGTCATACGTCCAATCTCTACTACACTGAACCGCAGACGCAGTTGGCAAAGCTGCTGTGCGAGCGTACGGGCATGAAGAAGGTTTTCTTCGGTAATTCCGGCGCGGAGGCGAATGAATGTGCGCTGAAGGTCGCCCGGAAATACGGCGAGAAGGACAACCGCGACGTTATCGTGACGCTGGTGAACAGCTTCCACGGCCGCACGATTGCGACGCTGGCGGCGACTGGGCAAGACCGCTTCCATGAGCACTTCGGCCCGTTCCCGGCGGGATTCCGTTACACGCCCGCGAACGACATTCCCGCGCTGGAAGCCATCCTCAGCACGGGCAAGGTCTGCGGGCTGCTGATGGAGATGGTGCAGGGCGAAGGCGGCGTGATTCCGCTTGACCCGGCGTTCGTCAAGAAGGCGGAGGAGCTTTGCCACGCGAATGACATTCTGCTGATGGTCGATGAGGTGCAGACTGGCAACGGGCGCACGGGTACGCTGTACGCCTACGAGCAGTTCGGCATCCATCCCGACGTGGTGACGACGGCGAAGGGACTGGCGGGCGGTCTGCCGATGGGCGCGTGCCTCTTAGGCGAGCGCTGCGAGCATGTGCTGGGCAAGGGCGACCACGGCTCGACCTTCGGCGGCAACCCGATTTGCGCTGCCGCGGCGCTGAACGTCATCTCCCGGCTGAATGAGGACGTGTTCGCGGGCGTAAAGGAGCGTGCGGCATACATCCGCAAGGAATTGACGGGCGCGCCGGGCGTGAAGAGCATCACCGGGCTTGGGCTGATGATTGGCATCCTGCCGGAGCACAAGACGGCGGCGGATGTTGCTTCGGCGTGCTTGCAGGACGGCTTGATGGTGCTGACGGCGCACGAAAAGGTGCGCCTGCTGCCCCCGCTGAACATTTCCTACGAGGATTTGGCGGCAGGGTTGGCGATTCTCAAAAAGCATCTCGCGTAATCAAATTTCGGCGCACTGCATGTTTTTCGCAGTGCGCCTGATTGTGTCGGAGGTTTTATGCAGCCCGATTTTTCCCGTGACGCGCGAATCGCCTCGATTCTCACGCGGATTGCCCAACTGCCGAAGAAGCCGCGCCTGCTCGTCACCATCGACGGGCCGTGCGGCAGCGGTAAATCCACCTTGGCGGATGCGCTGTCCGACGCGCTGAACGCGCCCATCATCCGCATGGACGACTTCTTCCTGCCCCACGCGCTGAAAACGCCGCAGCGGCTGGCGATTCCGGGCGGCAACGTCGATTTGGAGCGCCTGATGCAGGAGGTGATCATCCCCTTCGCCGCGGGTCAGCCCGTCGTCTATCGGCGCTATCTGTGCCGCGAGGACGCATTCTCCGCGCCGATTCCCCTGCCCGACGCGCCCATCACGATTCTGGAAGGCAGTTACAGTATGCTGCCGGACATCCGTCGTCATGCGGATTTGACGCTCTTCCTGCGGATTAACCCGGAGGTTCAGCAGGAACGTCTATTGCAGCGCGTCGGCGCAGCGCGGCTGAAGGATTTTAATGCGCGGTGGATTCCGCTGGAAAATGCGTATTTCGATGCGTATCACTTGCCGGACGAGTCTTGCGTGCTGGTGCCGCAGGATGTAAACGCGCCTGTTCGCCCCTGAGCGACCTTCATGCGCTGCATGATGGCGTCGTACTGCTGATGGCGCGTCGGCTGCACCGGTACGGGCATCGGCGGCGCGTCCCGTTCTGGCAGGGCGTTCACTGGCGGCGCTTCTTCCTCCGGCGGCACCGTGTCCCGCTGGCACTGCCACCAAATCCACTGTTCCTTCTGCTCCTGACTGCTTTTCGCCTGAAACGGCGATCCTGCTGCCCGCATGATTTTTTCCTCCTTTCGCTGAATCAGTTCTATTTTATGCAGGATTTTTCGCTTCGTGACGCGAATACTTCCTGCGGAAACGACATTTTCGGAGGTGTTTCTCATGGAATTTACGCTTCACTGCGGTGATACGACCGCACGCGTCCGGCAGAAGGGCGCGCAGATGACCTCCTTCAAGGGGAATGATAACCGCGAGGTTATTTGGCAGGCTGACCCTGCTGTCTGGGGAAATCATGCGCCGGTGCTCTTCCCGATCTGTGGCACGGCGAAGGATAACCACGTCATCATCGACGGCGTGTCCTACCCGATTGCCAAGCACGGTTTCTCCCGTAACCCGGAGTTTACGGTCGAGAAAATCGGCGATGACTTCATCGAGCTTGTTCTGACCCCCACGGAGGAAAGCAAGCCATCCTACCCGTTTGAATTCGCGTTCCACGTCGTCTACACGCTGCGCGAAAACGGGTTCTCCGCGCAGTTCATTGTCGAAAACAAGTCCGACAAGGTGATGCCGTTCTGCTGCGGCGGGCATCCGGGCTTCATCGTGCCGATGGAGGCAGGCGCAAGCTACACGGACTACGAGCTGGTTTTCCCGCAGGTCGAGGACGGGCGCAACAGCCTCTGCCCCGGCGGATACCTCATTGACGGCAGCGAATATCTCCCCTGCTTCCACAACAGCCGCGTGCTGCCGCTCAGCCACGACCTTTTCGACGACCGCGACGCGCTGATTTTCACCGAATTGAAGAGCCGCTCGGTCGATTTGGTCAACCGCAGCAGCGGCAAAGGACTGCGCTTCTCCTACCCGAAGATGGAGGTGTTGGCGGTCTGGTCGATGCCAAAAAAGAATGCGGATTACGTCTGCTTGGAGCCGTGGCACGGGATGCCCGGTCAGGTGACGGAGAGCGGCCGCTTCGAGGACAAGCCGTTCGTGACGCTGCTTCAGCCCGGGCACAGCTGGCAGGGCGGATATGACGTGCAGCTGATTTAACCGCAAAGTAAAACGCCATTCCGAACAACATGCGTCGGAATGGCGTTTTTGTGTGCGAGTTTTTGTGTGCAAATAGATGTCATTCAGCGGGTGTTTCGTCGTCCGTGTGGATACTCGGCGCATCCATCGGGCGCTCCGGTTTTTCGGGGATGTCCGGCATTTCAATCGTCGGCACGTCGTCATCCTCCAGCGGCACTTTCACGTCCGTCGTGTCGGGCGCGGGGGCGGCAGAATCCGGCGTCTCGGCGCTCTTCTCGTCCTCCGGCGCGGTGGTCTTGCTCTCGCGCAGCTCCTGCAGTTTCACTTCCAGGTCGCGCATTTCCTCCAGCGTCGCTTTCAGCGTCTCCGGCACGTCCTCGCCCGCCTGCCACAGCTCATACAGCCGCAGACCAAGCTGGTTTTGCAGTTCCTTCCGCCGCGTGACGATGTTCATCTCATCAACCTTCTGCTTCGTGCTGGTCGCGATGTTCGTCGCCGCCTTGTTGACTGCCTTCATGCCCTGTTCCCAGATTTCTTTGACTGTCTTTCCAATATCAGCCATAACGTTGCCTCCTTTTCTGCGGATATTTCTATATATTCGCCACAGAACGCGGAAATCCCTGCTTTTTGACAGGAAAAGTTACGAGTTTTGCAGCGGCAGCACATACACCTGACACGGATTCCATTCATCCCACAGCGTCGGCAGGCACTCCAGCGGCAGGAAGCCCATGCGCTGGTAGAAGGCGTTCGTGCGGTCATACTCCGCGTAATGCCCCGTCTGCACGGTTTTGACCTGCAGCAGCCGATAGCCTCGCGCGATTGCCTCCGCCCGAATCGCCGCAAACAGCTGCCGCCCGATGCCGCTTCGGTGATATTCCGGCAATACGCCCATGACGTAGATTTCCCCCGCGCAGGGGCTGGTTTCCTTCAGCGCCGCGAACCCGACTGCCTGATTTTCCTGCACGGCGGCGAAAAACGGCATGTTTCGGCTGTCGTCGATATACTTCTGCGTGCTGTCCGGCAGACCGAACCAATCCGGCAGCGCATGGAGGATGTGCGCGGAAATCTCTGCCTTTTTTTCTGGATTTTCCACGCGGATGATGCTGATCGTCGCCATACGCACCTCACCAGTACAGCATCAACGCGCCGGGATGCATGGTAAATTCCGCATGTTCGCAGGCGATAATCTCGCCATCCACCTCGACATGCATTCCGGACGACGACACCGTCACTTTGTCGCAAAGAACGTGCTCCGTAAACGGAAAGTTCAAAATCTGTTTCATCATCATGCGCACGAGATAGTACGGCACTTTCCACCGCGGCTGGTGCCCGACGACCATGAAGTCGATTTCGCCGTCATTCGGCACAGCATCGGGGCAAATCGGGATGCCGCCGCCAATCCACTTTCCGTTCGCCGCAATGCACAGCAGTGCGTCCTTCGTCTGCGTCTTTCCATCCACCGTATACGTCAGCTGCAGCGGCTGATGCTTCCAAATCGCGCGAATCAGCCCAATGAGGTATGGCAGCAGCCCGCGGATTTTCCCGCCAAAGTCCGCCACGTTTTCCAGCACCGTCACGTCGAAGCCCGCTCCGGCGACGTTCAAGAACATCTGCCCGTTCAGGTCAATCGCGTCGCACGGGCGCGGCTCGTGGCTGAGGATGAAATCGAGCGCCGCCATCGGCTCTTTCGGCGTGCCGAGCGTCTTGACAAAGTCGTTGCCCGTGCCTGCCGGAATCAGCCCAATCGGAATGCCGCTGCCCGCCAATCCGCGCGCTGCCTCGCTGAACGTGCCGTCACCGCCGATGACGTAGACGGCTTCGCAGCCCATTTCGACTGCTTCCCGCGCCAGTTTCGCCGCGTAGCCGGGGTATTCCGTCCGCATCACACGAAACGGGAGGTTTCGCGCGGTCAGCACGCTCTGCACCTGTTCCATCACTTTCAGCGCATAGCCACACCCAGCGATTGGATTGACAATCAGCATACGCATTGTTGTTGTTCTCCTGAATTCAGACTCACGCAAAGCGGACAGCGCCCACACCGGAGTGCTGTCCGCAGTATCTCTTGCAGAAATTATGCCTTCGCAATCCGATCGGCAATCTGCTTGCCGGTCAGGCCGTATTCTTCCAGCAGCGCAGCGGGCTTGCCGGACTGACCGAACACATCGTTGATGCCAATCTTCTCGAAGTGCTTCAGCCCCATGCCGCAGATGGCGGAAGCCACCGCGTCGCCCAGACCGCCGATGATGGAGTGCTCCTCCACCGTGAACACCTTGCCGCACTTCGCCGCGTAGGTGCGGGCGAGTTCGTCGTCAAAGGGCTTCAGGGTGTGGAAGGACACCAGCGCCGCGTCAATGCCTTGCTCCGCCAGCAGCTGAACCGCTTCGAGGCAGTGCTCCAGCATGATGCCGCAGGTGAAAATCACGCAGTCCTTGCCGTCCTTGATGACGTTGCCCTTGCCCACCGTGAAGGGGCGCGCGTCGTACACCGGGGAAGGCAGACGAGCGGTGCGGATGTACACCGGGCCGTTGATTTCCGCTGCCGCGCGGACGCACTGCTCACACTCGGTCGCGTCGCTGGGGACGAACACCGTCATGTTCGGCAGCACGCGCATCAGGGCGATATCCTCAATCGCCTGATGGGAGCCGCCGTCCTCGCCCAGCGTGATGCCCGCGTGGGAGAAGCCAAACTTCACGTTAAATTTCGGATAGCACACACCATTGCGAATCTGGTCGTAGCTGCGGCCCGCAAACACCGCGAACGTGGAGCAGAACGGAATCAGCCCCATCGTGGACATACCCGCTGCCATATCCACCATGTTCGCCTCGGCAATGCCGCAGTCGATGAAGCGGTCGGGATACGCCTTCTTGAAACCGTTGGTCATGGTCGCCGCCGCAAGGTCAGCGTCCAGCACGACCACCTTGTCATTTTCCGCACCGAGCTTGACGATGGCCTCGCCATACGCCACACGAATTGCTTTCTTTTCCATTTGTTCAGCCCTCCAGTTCGCTCAGCGCCTGCGCCGTCTGTTCTGCATTGGGAGCCTTGCCGTGCCAGCCGACCTGCCCCTCCATGAAGGAAACGCCCTTGCCCTTGAGGGTGTGCAGGTGAATCAGGCGAGGCTTGCCGGGGCACGCGGGCGCGTGGAGCGCATCCAGCACCTGCTGCATATCGTTGCCATCAGCGACGTCAATCACGTCATAGCCGAACGCCTTGAATTTCGCCTGAATATCGCCCAGCGACATCACCTCGTCATTCGAGCCGTCAATCTGCAGGCCGTTGTGGTCGAAAATAACCGTCAGGTTATCAAGGTGATAGTGTGCCGCCGCCATCGACGCTTCCCACACAAGCCCTTCCTGCGATTCGCCATCGCCAATGATGGTGTAGACGTGGCAGGGATTACCCGTCTTCTTCGCGCCCAGCGCCATGCCGACCGCGATGGAGATGCCCTGACCGAGCGAACCCGTCGACGCATCCACGCCGGGGCACTTCTTCACGTCCGGATGCCCCTGCAGGATGCCGTGCAGCTGACGGAAATGGTCAAACTCCTCGCGTCCGAAATAGCCGCGTTCGCACAGCGTGCCATAGAGTGCGGGAGCCGCGTGACCCTTCGACAGCACAAAGCGGTCACGGTTCGGATTTTTGTCGTCCTTGGGGTCAATGCCCTTCATGACGTCAAAATACAGCGCAACGAGCGCTTCCGTTGCGGACAGCGATCCGCCGGGATGGCCAGCACCCGCCTTGTTGGTCATAATGATGATGTCCCGCCGCACTTGACGGCAGACTTCTTGGAGTTCCTGAATATCCATCAAAGTACCTCCTCTATCTCTGATCCTGCGCCGCCGCTCCTCACGATGCCGCAGTATTTCATTATTTTCATTATAGCCGCATTCTGCCGCGTTGTCAATCTGTCCTGCGCGAAATTTGTCAAACGAGTGGCAAACGGTACGCAATCCACGCGCATATCCACGCCAGCAGGCACTGCCCCGTGACCATCAGCACCGCCAGCTTCCGGCTTTTCAGCCCCTTGATGATGCTTGCGGATGCCGCGGCGCACGGCGGATACAGCAGCACGAACGTCATCAGCGCCAACGCCGCAGCCGGGGTCGGCAGGGACGCCGACAGCGCCGCGCGGATGCTCCCCTGACCCGCCAAGACCGCCAGTGTGCTGATGATGCTCTCCTTCGCCAGCAGCCCGGTCAGCAGCGCCGCCGTTACCGCCACGCTTCCGAAGCCCAGCGGCGCGAAAATCGGCGCAATCGCCCCGGCAATGCTGCCGAGGATGCTCTCCTGCGTGCTCACCGCCCACGCGCCCGTCCAGGTGAATCGCCCGATGAGCCAAACGACCATCGACGACAGCAGAATCACGCTGCACGCGCGGCTGAGGAACTCGCCCGTGCGGCGGAGCACCTTGCGCAGGACGCTTGACATCAAGGGCAGGCGGTACGGCGGCAGTTCCATCACGAACGCGGCGGATTCGCCCGGAAAAACCGTTTTCCGCAGGATTTGCGCAATCAGCGCCGCCAGCGAAATTCCCAGCGCGCAGAGGGCAAAAATCATCCACGCGCCGCCGGGAAGAAGCGTCGAAAGCGCCGCAAAAACGGGCATTTTCGCGCTGCACGAGACGAAGGGAATCATCAGCAGCGTAAAACGCCGATCGCGTTCGCCCCGCATCGACCGCGCCGACAGCGCCGCCGGGACGGAGCACCCGAACCCCAGCAGCAGCGGGATGAACGACCGCCCGCTCAAGCCCAGCGCCCGCATCGGCCGATCCATCAGGAACGCTGCCCGCGCCATGTAGCCGCTGTCCTCCAGCATTGACAGGCACGCAAACAGTATCAGCAGCATCGCCAGGAAGCTGACCCCACGCCCGTCATCAGCCCCTCGACAATCAAGCGCCGCAGTGCTTCCGCGACCTGCCAGTGCCGAAGCACGCCATCCAGCGCCGATTGTATCATCAGGATGATATTCGTGAGCCAGTCGGACAGCCCACTGCCGAACCGTCCGAACGCCAGCGACAACATGAGCGCCAGCAGCCCTGCCAAAATCGGCAGCGCCAGCACAGGGTGCAGCACAAGCGCGTCGATAACGTCCGCCCGCGTCGGATTGTCAGGATTCCCCTGCCGAACCGCCGCGCATAGATCATCTGCCCACGCATAGCGAAGCGCCGAAAGCGCTGCCGCCGCCGACATGCCGAACTGCGCCCGCAATTGCGCCTGCCCCGCCCGCGCCGCCTCCGCCGCGCCCATCTCATCGCCTTCCAGCGCTTTCCACGCGCGGAACTCCGGCGGGAGCTTTCCCTCCGGCAGGGCGCTTTTCATCCGCTGGATAATGGCGGTGTACGGCGCGCTCGGCGGACTTTTCGGCGTTTTCGCCCCGTCTTTCAGTGCGCGCAGGAGTTCCGGGACGCCCGTGCCATCCCGCGCGCTCATCGGCAGCACGCGAATGCCCAGCCGCGCCGACAATTCCTCCGTGTCGATGGTGATGCCGCGCTTCCGGCATTCGTCCATCATGTTCAGCGCAATCGTCATCGGGCGCGACAGCTGCGTCAGCTGATGTGTCAGGTACAGCCCGCGCGCGAGGGCGGTTGCATCCACAATTTGCAGAATTTCATCATAATCACCGCCGGATAAGTAGTCGATGGTCACTTTTTCCTCCGCCGAATACGGGCTGAGCGCGTACACGCCGGGCAAGTCCACCCACTTGACGCCATTTTGCGTCCCCTCTTTGCGCTCCACCGTCACGCCCGCCCAGTTGCCCACATGCTGATGCAGCCCCGTGACGGCGTTGAACAGCGTCGTTTTGCCGCAGTTCGGGCTGCCCACCAGCGCAATCGTTTTCATTCCGCCTCACCACCTGACAGGATGATTTGCCGCGCCAGACGCCGGCGGATGGACACGCGGCTGCCGCGCACAAGCAGAATCACCGGGTCACCAAAGAGCGCCGTGCCAATCAGCCGCACCCGCACGCCCGGCGTCAGCCCCATGTCCAGCAGATGCCGCTCTTCCGCGTCCGCCCCGCGATACGCCGCAATCACACCCGACTGCCCCGGCGCAAGTTCCGCAATCGTCATGCGTCCACCTCCTCCGCCAATGTACGCTGCGGCGCGCTCAGGTAGGCGGCAATCAGCTGCTGCTCCGTCAGTATGCCAAGAAGCCGCATTGTCCCCGGCTCGATGATGTACAATTGCGTCATGCGCGTTGGGTGCAGGGCACGCACGGCGTGGTGCAGCGTCCGCGTGGAGAGCATCGCCATGGGCTGAATCGGCAGTTTTCCACGCGTTTCCATGCGGATTTTCCTGTCCATCAGCGCGCGAAGCTCCATCAGTGCTGTGCTCGTCGTCGCGCTGACCGCGCTATATAGTAGGAAGCAACCCGCTGCCGCCAGCGACCAGCTTCCCTGCCACCTGCGCACCGCGCCGACCACGCCGCCGACGACAAGCAGCGCCCCCGCCGCCGTGCCGATGATGCGCATCACCCGCCAGCACGTTTCCCGCCGCAGGAGGCGCAGCAAGACCGCTGACAGCAGCCGTCCGCCGTCCAGCGGCAGCGCGGGCAGCAGGTTCACCAGCAAAATCCCCGCGTTACCGAGGAAGATCAGCCGCCCCGCTTCCCGCGGAATCACGCCGTTTTGCGTCAGCCACAGCGACAAGGCGCACAAAATCAGCGTCATCAGCGGCCCGGCGAGTATCACGCTGATTCGCGCCGTCAGCGGCAGACGTTCCTCGTCCTCCAAGCGCATCATTGCGCCAAGCGGCGTAATTTCTACCTCCTGCGGCGGATGATGCCACAGCGCGCTGACCGCCGCGTGCGCCGTTTCGTGCAGGAGGATGCTCGCGTAAGTGCAAATCAGCAGCGCCCGCCAGCGCGTCAGGAGTCCAAGGAGCAGGAGAATACCCGCCGCCGGATGCACCGTGATGTCCGTTTCTCCCAGCGTCGCGATTTTTCGCTTCATTGCCGCATCATCACCGCCGGATCAACGCTCAAGCCGTCCTGCCGTACCTCCATCACGCACGGCTGACCGTCCAGCAGCGTCCCCAGCGGGTCGCCCGTCTGCACCATGTCGCCCGTGCTGACCGTCACACTCGCCAAATTGCCGTACAAGCAGCTCAGCCCGTCCGCGCCTAACACCTGCACCAGCCGTTCGTCCTCATTGCCGTGGTACACGCCGATGACCTCGCCCGCCATTGCGGACGTGACAATTTTCGTCTGCGCGTCCCATGAAATGAACGGTTCACTCTGCGACCACGCGTGCACGACACTTGCCGCTTCCACCGGCATGGTCAGCTTGCCGCCCGATTCACCGAAAACGAGCGATGCTTCCGGGAAAATGCTGCTGACAAAGGACAGCTTGCCCAAATCGCCGTTCAAGAGCGAATCATCCGTCGCGGCGCTCATGACCGACTGCACAGCATCCGTCAGCGGCGGAATCGCCCCGGTTTTCAGCGCAACCGCGCAGAGCATCAGCGCCGACGCAATGGCAAGATTTGGCAGCAGTCGCTCCTGCCAATGCTTTTTCGGTGTTTTCACCCACTCGATGTCCGGCTTGCTGGCTGCGAGTTCTGTACGCCTTGGGCGCACGCGGAGTTCCGTCTGTTTCGTTTCGTTCATAGCAAAAAGCCCTGCCTTTCCAGCACATCGTATGCCGGGAAAAGCAGGGGTATGATCTAAATCTATCGTGCTAAATTCATAATTATTTCAGCGTCAGCGCGCCCTGTTCCACCATGCGGTTCAGCGCCATTTGCAGCGCGATTCGCCCGTGCGTGTAGGTCAGGCCGCCCTGCATGTAGGCGGTGTACGGCTCGCGCATGGGGGCATCCGCCGACAGCTCAATCGACGCGCCCGCGACAAACGTGCCCGCCGCCATGACGACTTGGTCATTGTAGCCGGGCATATCCCACGGTTCGGGCAGTGCCATCGAGTCAATCGGGGAAGCCATCTGAATCCCCTGGCAGAACGCGACGAGGCGCTCCGGTGTGCGCATTTGAATCGCCTGAATGATGTCGGCGCGGGGCTCATCCGCCGCGGGCGTCGTCGTCATGCCAAGGATTTCAAACACGCGTGCTGCCAAACACGCTGTCTTAATGGCCTGCGCAACGGTGTGGGGCGCCATGAACAAGCCCTGATAGAACGGCTGGTAGCTTGCGGCATACGAACCAACCTCCAGACCGATGCCCGGCGCGGTCAGGCGGTAGGCGATGCGCTCGACGGCCTCCTGCGTGCCGACGATGTAGCCGCCCGTGGGGGCAAGTCCGCCGCCCGGATTCTTGATGAGGCTGCCAACGCACACGTCCGCCCCGTAGTGACTCGGTTCCTTCTCGCACACAAACTCGCCGTAGCAGTTGTCCACCATCAGGCGAACGCCGGGATGCTTCTCGTGCAGCATCTTCGCCAAGGGCGCGAACTCCTCCGGCATCAGCGACGGCCGCCAGTCATAACCGCGGCTTCGCTGGGCGATGACGAGCTTCGTCTTCGGGGTGATGGCGTTTTCCACCGCGTCAAGGTCGATTTTGCCGCCACGCAGCGCCACGGGATGGAAGCTCACACCCATTTCCCGCAGTGAGCCGACCGGCGCGTCGCCCTCGCCCCAGCCGATGATGTCCTGCAAGGTGTCGTAGGGCATCCCCGTCGCAGACACGATGTCGTCCCCCGGCAGCACCAGCCCGAACAGACACAGGCTGATGGCGTGCGTGCCGCTGGCAATCTGCGGGCGGACAATCGCCGCCTGCGTGCCAAACAGCTCTGCAAAAATCTTTTCAAGCGTATCACGCCCCACGTCGTCATAGCCGTAGCCCGTCGTCGGCGCGAAATGCCGGTACGCCACCTGATGCTCCCGGAAGGCGTCCAGCACGCGGCGCGTCCCAATTTCCTCCATGCGGTCAATGCGGGCGAACTGCGCCGTCAAACCGCTTTCCGCCTGTGCAATCAATTCTTCAATGGTCATTTTGCTTCTCCTTGCGTGTAATACGCTTCCAATTTGTCATACGCATCCGGTTCGAGCGCGTCCACCCACAGGACGTCCTCCTCCCGGCGCATCCACGTCAGCTGGCGCTTGGCGTAGTGCCGCGTGTTGAGCTTCAGCGCGTAAACCGCCTCATCCAGCGTCGTTTCGCCCAAAGCATACGGTATCATTTCCTTGTAGCCGATGGCTTTCATCGCCTTCGCGTCGCGCGGAACGCCGCTTTTCAGCAGTCTGCTGACTTCCTCCGCCAGCCCATCCGTCAGCATCTGGTCGATTCGCTGCTCAATCCGCGCATAGAGGATGTCTCGCGGCATCGTCAGCGATGCAACGCGGTAAGAAAACCGACTGTCGGTTTTTATTTGCGGCTGCCGCGAGAACGGACGGCCTGTCAAGCGGTAGACCTCCAAGGCGCGAATCACGCGGCGGACGTCGTTTAAGTGCAGGCGCTGCGCCGTGTCCGGGTCAACCGCCGCCAATTGCTGATGAAGCCGCTCTTTGCCGCCGGGCGCGTCCGCAATCTGCTGCAATTCCTGCCGGATGCTCTCGTCCGCCGCGGCTTCGCCCATCGCCATCGGCTGCCGCAGCGCCCGGAGATACAGCCCCGTGCCGCCGACGAGCAGCGCCCGGTGCCCGCGCGCTTGAATGTCCGCGATGCAGCTTTCCGCCATCTCCTGATAGCGTGCGACGGAAAAATCCTCCGTCGGGTCGGCGACGTCTACCATGTGATGCACCGCCTGCGCGCGTTCATCCGCCGTCGGTTTCGCCGTGCCGATGTCCATGCCGCGATAAATCTGCATCGAATCCATGCAGACAATCTCGCAGTCGTGCGTCCGCGCCAGACGGAGCGACAGCGCGGTTTTGCCGCTCGCGGTCGGGCCTGTCAGCACCCAGCACGTTTCCTTCATGATATTGTCACCTCACTGCATCCGCCGGAATCGCCGGTCGATGTCCGTTTTGTTCAGCGCAACGACCAGCGGCGTGCCGCGCGGGCTCGCCGGGATGACGCGCTTGTCCGCCACGCGGCTGACCAGTTCGCGGATGTCGGCGTCGTTCAGGCGCTCGCCGGAGCGGACGCTGCGCTTGCACGCCAGCGCCAAAATCGCCGCGCGCCGCTTTTCCAGCGAAACCACACCGCGCTCATTCTCCAGCTGGTCGATGATGTCGCGCAGCAGCCCCGCCGCCTGCGGCTGACCGAGGATCATCGGAATTGAGCGAATCGACACCTCGTTCTCCCCGAACGGCTCGACCACCAGCCCGATGTCCGCCAATTCTCGCGCGTGTTCATCGAGCAGCTGCTGCTCCCGGCGCGTCAGGCTGACAATCATCGGCACAAGCATTTCCTGCCCGCAGCGGTGCTGGTCGAGTGCCTTCATCATGCGGTCAAACAGCACGCGTTCATGCACCGCCTGCTGGTCAATCAGCATCAGGTTGTCCGCGTACTCCACGAGGATATAGCTGTCAAACAGCGTACCGATGATGCGCATGTTCGTCTGGTCATTCGGCAGAATCGTCTGCTGCACCGGTATCGGCGAAACCAGACTTGCGGTCGGTTTTAGCGGATTCGCAGGCGGCGGCGCGGGTTCGGCGTTGTAATGCTGCGCCAGTGCTGACGGGCTGCGCATCACCAGCGGCTGCTTCCACGCGGGAATGGCATCATCCGGCGCGGTTTTCGGCGGCGCGGACGGCTTGTCCGCTGGGGCGCTTGGTGTCGGAATCGGCGGGTTTTTCGCGGGGATTGCCGCCTTTTGCGGAATTTCCATACCGACGGTCGGTTTTTTCTCTGCCTTCGGCGGAACAGCCGGACGAACTGCCGCTTCCGGCTGCGCAGTCTCACTCGCCGTCACAGGCTGCCGAACGACCGTCACGGGCACCGTCGGCGGCGGTTCAGGCGTCAGGCGCAGCACATCCGGCTGCTCAACGGGCGCTTTGTCCGCCAGCGCATCCGCCACAATCGCCTCGACCGCCTCCGCGACCGCCGCTTCGTTCTGGAAGCGAACTTCGAGCTTGTTCGGATGCACGTTGACATCCACCGTGTCATACGGCATGGTCAGGTGCAGCACACACGTCGGGTACTTGCCGGACAATACGCGCTCCCGGCACGCCGCTTCTACCGCCGCGGACAAAATCGACGACTTCATATATCGCCCATTGATGAAGAACGACTGATGATTTCGGCTGCCGCGCCCGCTTTCGCCCACGCCGACGAAGCCTTTCAATATCAGCCCTGCCTGGTGCCCGTCCACCTCGTGCATGGAGCGGAGCATTTCGCGCCCGTAAATGCTGAACACGGCGGAGGACAGTTTGCCGTCGCCCGCGGAGTGGTAGAGCGTTTTGCCCTGGCTGACGTAGCGAAAGGACACGTCCGGGCGGGACAAAATCAGCCGCATCATCAGGTCGGACACATAGCCTGCCTCCGTGACCGGCTTTTTGAGGAATTTCAGGCGCACTGGGGTGTTAAAAAAGAGGTCGCGGACGACAAACGTCGTGCCTTCGGGGCAGGCGGCTTCTTCGATGGACTCAATCGTTCCGCCGTTGTTCTGCACCTTGATGCCGCTTTGGTCTGCCTTCGTGCGTGTTGTGCAGGTGACATGCGCCACCGCCGCGATGGACGCCAGCGCTTCGCCGCGGAAACCGAGCGTCTGGATGCTGAACAAATCATCCGTGCGGCGGATTTTGCTCGTCGCGTGGCGCTCAAACGCCATGCGGATGTCCTCGCCGCGGATGCCGCTGCCGTTGTCCGTCACGCGGAAATAGCTGATGCCGCCGTCGCGGATTTCCACCGTAACCGCGCTGGCCCCCGCGTCCAGCGAGTTTTCCACCAATTCCTTGATGGCGGCGGCAGGACGCTCCACCACTTCGCCTGCCGCGATTTTGCCAATGACCTCATCGGACAGGAGCTGAATCTTTCCTGCCATTTGCTTCCCTTTCTGTCTGTTTTCCCGACTTCGGGTCGGTTTTTATGAGATGTTGGTCGGTTTTTGCCGACTCTCGGTCTGTTTTTACAATTTTCTTGCCTTCTCGCGCAGCAGGAACAGCTTGTTAATCGCGTCCATCGGCGTCAGCGCCATCACATCCAGCGTTTGCAGTTCGTTGATAATCTCTGTCTTTCGATAGTCAAACAGGTTGACCTGTTCGTCCTTGCGCTTCTCGGCATCGCCCAGGATGTTCTGTCCAATGCCGTGCTGGTTGATGTCGCTGACTTCCAAACGCGCCTGAATTTCGTGCGCGCGTACCAAGACCGGATGCGGCACGCCTGCCAGCCGCGCAACGTGGATGCCGAAGGACTTGTCCGCCCCGCCGCGAATGATTTTGCGCAGGAAAATGACATCCTCGCCGTGTTCCTTGACGGAAATGCAGTAGTTCTGCACGCCGTCGATATGCCCTTCCAGCTCGGACAGCTCGTGGTAGTGCGTCGCGAAAAGCGTCTTTGCGCCGGATTTTTGCTTATCGCACAGGTACTCCACCACCGCCCACGCAATCGCCAAGCCGTCGAACGTGCTGGTGCCGCGCCCGATTTCGTCCAGAATGACGAGGGACTTTGCGGTCGCGTTGCGCAGGATGTACGCCGTTTCGCTCATCTCCACCATGAACGTGGACTGCCCGCTGGCGAGGTCATCCGACGCGCCGACGCGGGTGAAAATGCGGTCGGTGACGGGGATTTTCGCTTCCTTCGCCGGGACGAACGACCCGATATGCGCCATCAGCGCAATCAGCGCCACCTGCCGCATGTAGGTGCTTTTGCCCGCCATGTTCGGCCCAGTGATGATGCACATGCGGCAGTCGTCAGCATTCATGTGCGTGTCGTTGGGCACGAATCCGCCCTCGCTCATCGTCTGCTCGACGACCGGGTGGCGCCCCTCGACGATATCCAGCGTGCCGTCCTGCGTCATTTCCGGGCGGACGTAGTGGTACTCTATCGCGGATTTCGCCAGCGACAGCAGCGCGTCCAGCGATTTGAGCGCCATCGCCGTCTTCTGGATGCGCGCAATCTGCTCCGCGATTTTCTCGCGCACCTCGGTGAACAGCTGCAATTCCAAGCGCGTGGACTGCTCCTGCGCGCCGACGATTTTCTGCTCGATTTCCTTCAGCTCCGGCGTCATGTAGCGCTCGCAGTTCGCCAGCGTCTGCTTTCTGATGTAGCGCGCCGGCACCATTTCGTAATACGACTTGCTGACCTCGATGTAGTAGCCGAACACGCGGTTGTACTGGATGCGCAAGTTGCGGATGCCCGTCTCCTCGCGTTCCTTCTGCTCCAGTTCCAGAATCCACTGCTTGCCGCTCGTGGACGCGGCGCGGTATTCATCCAGCATCTGGGAATAGCCATCGCGGATGATGCCGCCCTCGGTGATAAGAATCGGCGCGTCGGGGTGAATTGCGCGGGTCAGCAGGTCGGTCAGCTCCGGCAGGGTGTCCAGCGAATCGCGGATTTCCTCCACCGCCTGACTTTTCGCCTCGCGCAGCAGCTCACGGATTTTCGGCACTTTTTGCAGCGACGCGCACAGCGACAAGCAATCCCGCGCGTTCATCGACTTATAGGCGACCTTCGACAGCAGGCGCTCAATGTCGTACACGCCCTGCAATTCCTCCGCGAGCGTCATCGTCAGCACATGCTCCTGCGCAAACTCGCCCACCGCGTCCAGACGGCGGTTGATTTTCGCTTCGTCCACCAGCGGCTGCTCAATCCACGAGCGCAGCAGGCGGCCGCCCATCGCCGTGCTGGTTTTGTCCAGCAGCCAGAGCAGGCTCCCCTTGCGGCTTCTCCCGCGGATGGATTCCGTCAATTCCAGATTTCGCCGCGTGTTGCGGTCAAGCAGCATCGTTTCGCTGCCCTGATAAATGCGCAGGCTGGTCATGTGCTCCAGGGCGTTCTTCTGCGTCTCGGACAGATACCGCATCAGCGCGCCCGCGGCACTCGCGCCCGCCTTGTACTCGTCGCTGAGTCCCAGCGGAGACAGGTCATTGAGCGCGAAATGGCGGCAGAGCGCTTCCGTCGCGTTCGCCAGCTGAAACCACGCGCTCGGCTGCTCCGAAGCATTCTGCATCTCCCGCTGCAGGCACGCGCGCAGCTTCACTTGGTCATTGCAGATGATTTCCATCGGGGAAATGCGCGCCACCTCGTCCGAGAGCGTCGTTTCCGGCTGGGTGATTTCATGCACATAAAACTCGCCCGTAGAGACGTCGGCGAACGCCAGCCCCGCGCGGTCGGCGACAAAGCAGATGCTTAACAGGAAGTTATTCGCCTTCTCGTCCAGCATCGCCGGTTCAATGACCGTGCCGGGGGTGATGATGCGCGTGACAGCGCGCTTGACCAGCCCCTTCGCCAGCGCCGGATCTTCCATCTGCTCGCAGATAGCAACCTTATAGCCGCGCTCGATGAGCTTCTCGACATAGGTGTCCACCGCGTGATACGGCACGCCGCACATCGGGGCGCGTTCACTGAGTCCGCAATCCTTGCCCGTCAGCGTCAGTTCCAGCTCGCGCGAAGCAGTCCTCGCGTCATCGAAGAACATCTCATAAAAGTCACCGAGGCGGAAGAAAAGAATGCAGTCCTTATATTCCGCCTTGGTATCAAGGTACTGCTGCATCATCGGTGTGACGCTCGCCATGTCTGTTCCCCGCTTTCGTTCTTGTTGCAGTTTAACTTGCTGTTTTTATGGAATATGCCTTATTGGTTTCTTTCGCTGCTCCCGTCGCGTCTGCGGACGGGAGCAGCTTTTGCGGCTGGCTTGCTTGATTTCTAACCCATAAAGGCATGATTTCGTGAATAATTTTACTTTCCCAGATTAGTGGCAGCCGCCGCAGGAGGCGCAGTTGCCGGTGCAGCCGGAGGTGGGCTGACCGCCTTTGTCGTCTTCCGTTTCGCCGGTGACAACAAGGCGCAGGATGCGGTTCACGTTGTCCATCATGTCCTGATACTTCTTCTGCGCGTCCCGCATGTCGCGGATGATGGGGCAGTCGTTCATCGCCTGCTGCACGTCTTCCAGCTCCTGCGCGGCTTCGGCAAGCTGCGTCGGGTCGATGTCCGGCTTGCGCATCGCCTGTTCGACCGCCGTGCGCTTTTCCATGTAGGCGGCAATCGCCTTCGTCGCGGCTTCGTCCTGCGTCACCTGCTCTTCCAGCGTGTGCATATGCTGGTAAACGTCGCTGTTCAGAATGGCTTCCGCCAGCTTCTGCGCGCACATCATAACTTCTTTCATATTGATTGTCCTTTCTGATTTGCTGCCGGGTTAGGGTAACACCGCACAAATGAGGTGGTCGGCTGGCGAATGGATTTTTCGTCAGATGC
>ERZ773218.1871-NODE-1871-length-18462-cov-3.721139_pt1 | contig 18462 bp, 16 predicted proteins | sample MGYA00580527_ERZ773218 | MGnify/ENA primary metagenome ERZ773218 (study PRJEB29015, sample SAMEA2737763) | human gut metagenome | biome: human gut; feature: human-associated habitat; material: faeces | place: China | collected 2012 ...
GAAAGCGTTGCGTGAGAGCGAGATGTGGCAGCCTGCCGTAACGGTTCGCAAACTCCGTCCGGAAAACAACTGATCTCCGGTGCGGACTTCTGAATAATAGAAGAGGTTGTCTCAGGTTTGAAGATTGCTCTGGATAATACAGGGTGGTCGGTTAATTCAAATTTGGGGCAATCTCTTTTTCATTGCCTGCCGTTCACCTTCTTCACGTATTCGAGCAGTTGCTTGTAGAAAGCATGGTGTCCCAGAGTAGCTGCTTCTCCCAATATGACGAGTTTCATGCGTGCCCTTGTTATTGCCACGTTCATCCTGCGCAAATCATTCAGAAATCCTATTTGGCCTTCTTCATTGGCGCGTACCAGACTGATGAAAATCACGTCACGCTCCTGTCCCTGAAATCCGTCGACGGTGTTGACCGTTATCAGGCTGCGGTAAGGACGCAGGGTGGCGCTGCCTTTTATCTTTCCCCGCAGGTATTGCACTTGCGCCTTGTAGGGTGAGATCAGCCCGAAGTCGATACGTTCCTCAAGAATACGGCTTCCGCCTATCCGCAGGATGTATGCTTCCAGTTCTTTCAGCAGTAAATGGGCCTCCTCCTTGTTGATGCGTCCGAATGTTTCCCCGACAAACTCTTCCTTGAAGTCCATGTCGGAAGTGTCGATCCATGTGACGGGAGTGTCCCAGTCCAATATTCCCCGGTGGCGTATTTCGGGAGCCGCCTCCAGTTCCCCGTCATAAAACCAATTCGAGGAGAAGCGCATAATGTCCTCGTGCATACGGTACTGCACTTTCAGTAGGGATACGGCAGACGGCTTGTTGGCGGCGACTTTCTCCATCAACGTACGTTCCAGTCCGCCACGTGCGGCTTCATAACATTTAATGGTGGGCGGCAACTGGCAATGGTCCCCTGCCAGCACCACCCGGTCTGTCTTGCGGATGGCTATCCAGCAGGCGGCTTCCAGGGCTTGGGCGGCTTCGTCGATGAACAGTGTGCCGAAGCGGCGGCCGTTTAAAAGACGGTGATTGCTGCTCACCAGCGTGGAGGCAATGACGTGGGCGCTGTCAAACAGTTCGGTGTTGATCTGTACTTCCAGCGCTGTGGCGCGGTCGCGCAAGCGGCTCATGCGGCTACGTATTCCCTCGCGTTCATCATAACTGCCGCGGCGGGCTCTGCCACCCAGTTGCCTCAGTTCCTTACGGATGCTCCATAATTCGGGATAAAGCGGATGATTTTCGAAACGGCGTTCATAAGTGAAAGAGAGCATTTTGTCGTTGACGCGTGTGGGGTTGCCGATTCGTAGCACATTCACGCCTCTGTCCACCAGCTTTTCGGAAATCCAGTCGACAGCCATATTGCTTTGGGCGCATACCAATACTTGGGGTTCGCGGTGCAGGGTTTCGTAGATGGCTTCTACAAGCGTGGTGGTTTTGCCTGTTCCAGGAGGCCCGTGTACAATGGCTACATCGCGGGCGCATAGCACTTTATTGACGGCGCTCTCCTGAGTGGAGTTCAACCAGGGGAAGCGTACCGGATAAAGCTCACGGAAACCGGTTTTGACCGTACCCAACAGGATATCCCGCAATTCGGCAAGCCGGTTGCCTTTTGCACGCAGGACATCTTCCAGTGCCTCGAACATCGTGCGGTAAGAAGTTTCGTCGAAATAAAGCTGGACTCCGAGATTATCTGCGGATTGTATATCCATAATAGCTCCGGCACCGGGCATAATCACTACCATGCGTGCTTCGTCAGCATAACTGACGGTGGCTGTAAAATTGAAGTAAGTGATTTTACCGTCGGCAGATTGACGGAAGAAACAGACGGGGCGTCCGAACTCAAAGTTATGTTCTATATCGAGGTTCTCGGTATGTGTAATTTCTATTACTAATTGATTCAACGAGTTATAGTAACTTCGACCTGGTGAGGCAGGATACCAGCAAACTCCCCGCTTGACTTTTCGGGCGACGCCCATGTTCTCTGTTTGTCGCTTGAATTCTTCTTTTTCGTATTCATATTCCATACGCAACAGAAGCTGTTGCCGCTGGAGGTGTATAATAGGACTGTTTGTATCTTGTTCTTTCATACCTGCAAAGGTAATAAATCTCAGCCTTTAGGGGAAGAAATGCTTTATTTTGTTAAACTTTTCCTTATTATGATTTGTTTATTGTATTAATTTGTAATATTTACAATATTGAATTTTTTAAAAAGAGTGGTTATGGTATATGATTTAGCAATGCTTAAAGCGTTTTATACACTTTATGAGGGGAAAATAGAACGCATTCGGACGATATTGCAACGTCCGTTGACTTTAGCGGAAAAAATCTTGTATGCTCATTTGTACGATGAGAAGAATGTGAAAGACTATAAACGCGGCGAAGACTATGTGAACTTTCGGCCCGACCGTGTGGCTATGCAGGATGCAACTGCACAGATGGCATTATTACAGTTTATGAATGCAGGACGTGATGAGGTGGCTGTTCCTTCGACCGTACATTGCGACCATCTGATTCAGGCTTATAAAGGAGCGAAAGAAGATATTGCCACTGCAACCAAAACGAATGAGGAGGTGTATAATTTTCTTCGGGATGTTTCTTCCCGTTACGGTATCGGTTTCTGGCAACCCGGGGCAGGTATCATCCATCAGGTGGTGTTGGAAAACTATGCTTTTCCCGGCGGCATGATGGTAGGTACCGATTCTCATACCCCGAATGCCGGCGGTTTGGGAATGGTGGCTATCGGTGTCGGCGGTGCTGATGCGGTGGATGTGATGACAGGTATGGAATGGGAGTTGAAGATGCCCCGCTTGATTGGCGTGCGCCTCACTGGAAAATTAAACGGATGGGCTGCTCCTAAAGACGTTATCTTGAAACTGGCAGGAATTTTGACTGTAAAAGGCGGAACAAATGCCATTATCGAATATTTCGGTTCGGGTACTGCTTCACTTTCAGCTACCGGAAAGGCTACGATTTGCAACATGGGTGCGGAAGTGGGAGCTACGACTTCTCTTTTCCCTTATGATGAGCGTATGGCTGCCTATCTGAAAGCTACCGGACGTGCGGAAGTGGCAGATATGGCTACTGCCGTTGCCGAAGGGCTTCGTGCCGATGATGAAGTAGTTGCCAATCCGGAGAAATACTATGACCGTATTATCGACATAGACCTTTCCACATTGGAGCCTTATATCAACGGACCGTTTACTCCGGATGCCGCCACGCCTGTTTCGGAGTTTGCCGAGAAGGTTTTGAAGAACGGCTATCCCCGTAAGATGGAGGTAGGGCTTATCGGTTCCTGTACCAATTCATCCTACCAGGATTTGAGCCGTGCGGTGTCTTTGGCGCATCAGGTAACAGAGAAGCGGTTGCATGCGGCTGCTCCGCTGATTGTCAATCCGGGTTCGGAACGCATACGTGCAACCGCAGAGCGTGACGGTATGATTGACGCTTTTGAAAAAATAGGCGCTACAATTATGGCAAATGCCTGCGGCCCTTGTATCGGACAATGGAAGCGTGTGACCGATGATTCTACTCGTAAGAATTCTATTGTGACTTCTTTCAACCGGAACTTTGCCAAGCGTGCGGATGGAAATCCGAATACGTATGCCTTTGTAGCCTCTCCCGAACTGACAATGGCATTGACCATTGCCGGAGATTTGTGTTTCAATCCGCTGAAAGATACATTGCTCAATGCCGATGGCGAACAGGTTAAACTCTCCGAACCGATAGGCGAAGAGCTGCCGCCGGAAGGATTTACGGCAGGGAGCGAGGGGTATGTCGCACCTTCCCATGCAAAGACGGATATTGCGGTGGCTCCCCAGTCGCAACGCCTGCAACTGCTTGCTCCTTTCCCGGCTTGGGACGGAGAGGATTTGCTGAATATGCCTCTGCTGATTAAAACGCAGGGTAAGTGTACCACCGATCATATCTCGATGGCAGGTCCGTGGCTTCGTTTCCGCGGGCATTTGGAGAATATTTCGGACAATATGCTGATGGGGGCTGTCAATGCCTTTAACGGAGAAACGAATAAAGTGTGGAACCGTTCTACAAATACGTACGGAACGGTGTCCGGTACAGCCAAACTGTATAAGTCCGAAGGGATTCCTTCCATTGTCGTTGCCGAAGAAAACTATGGCGAGGGTTCCAGCCGTGAACATGCCGCTATGGAACCGCGTTTCCTGAATGTACGTGTCATACTGGCAAAGAGCTTTGCACGTATCCACGAGACGAATTTGAAGAAACAGGGCATGCTGGCGCTGACCTTTACCGATAAGGCGGATTATGATAAAATTCGGGAGCACGACTTGCTTTCCGTTGTCGGCTTGAAAGACTTTGCTCCGGGACGTAACCTGAAAGTAGTGCTTCATCACGAGGACGGCAGCAAGGAAAGCTTCGAAGTACAACATACGTATAATGAACAGCAGATAGGCTGGTTCCGTGCCGGCTCTGCATTAAATGCACGATAGAATATGGAAAAGATTACTGTACCTTTTATTACAGGTGACGGAGTAGGGGCAGAGGTCACTCCGTCCATGCAGGCTGTGGTGGATGCAGCCTTGAAGAAAGCCTATGGAGACAGCCGGAGTATCGGATGGAAAGAAGTGCTGGCCGGTGAGCGGGCATTTAATGAAACGGGTTCCTGGTTGCCGGAAGAAACGATGGAAGCATTCCGCACTTATAAGGTAGGTATTAAGGGACCGTTGACTACACCGGTCGGCGGCGGTATCCGTTCGCTGAACGTGGCGTTGCGCCAGACACTCGATTTGTATGTGTGCCTGCGTCCCGTGCGTTGGTATAAAGGCGTAGTTTCGCCGGTGAAAGAACCGCAGAAGGTAAACATGTGCGTATTCCGTGAGAATACGGAAGATATCTACGCCGGTATCGAATGGGAAGCCGGAACACCGGAAGCCGAAAAGTTCTATCGCTTCCTGCATGATGAGATGGGCGTGACCAAGGTGCGTTTTCCCGAAACTTCATCCTTCGGCGTGAAACCCGTTTCGGTCGAAGGTACGGAACGTCTCGTTCGCGCTGCCATCGAATTTGCTTTGGCTAACCGCTTGCCCAGTGTCACGTTGGTGCATAAGGGAAACATCATGAAGTTTACGGAAGGCGGCTTCAAACTGTGGGGATATGCGTTGGCCGAACGCGAATTCCCCGATAAGACTTTTACATGGCCCCAGTATGAGAAGATCAGAAAGGAAAAAGGAGAGGATGCTGCCGCTACCGCTCTGTTGGATGCCGAAGCTGCCGGAAAGGTCGTCATCAAAGATGTGATTGCCGACGCTTTCCTTCAGAACACCCTCCTTGTGCCGGAAGAATATTCGGTGATTGCTACGCTGAATCTCAATGGTGATTATGTCTCCGACCAGTTGGCGGCTATGGTTGGCGGTATCGGTATCGCGCCGGGAGCCAACATCAACTACGACAGCGGCTATGCGATCTTCGAGGCGACACATGGGACGGCACCCAACATTGCCGGCAAGAACGTCGTGAATCCCTGCTCGCTTTTACTTTCTTCCGTCATGATGCTCGAATATATGGGATGGAACGAGGCCGGTCGGCTGATAACCGCCGCACTCGAACACGCTTTCTCCGAAGGGAAGGCCACTCGTGACTTGGCCCGCTTTATGCAGAATGGACAGCCTCTCGGCACTAAGGAGTTTGGTGAATATGTCATGTCGATCTTGTAACTCAGACTATGACGGTTACCTTTGAGGTTAAGGTAAGGAGTTTGGTGAATATGTCATGTCGATCTTGTAACGGCATAGGAGTTGAATAAATTAAAATTTACTGTCATGAAAAAAGAATATATTATTTATAAATTGTCCGATGCATCCAAAGAAGCATGCAAGATCGACAACGAACTGTTCCCAATGTATAATGTGAAGCGTGGGCTTCGTAACGAAGACGGTACAGGAGTGTTGGTCGGACTGACGAAGGTTGGTAACGTGGTGGGTTACGAGCGTCTGCCTGAAGGCGGACTGAAAGCGATCCCTGGAAAACTGTTTTACCGCGGATACGATGTGGAAGACATCGCACACGGGTTGATCAAGGAGAAACGTTTCGGTTTCGAAGAGGTCGCTTACCTGCTTTTGTCCGGTAAATTGCCAGATATAGAAGAACTGGCAGGTTTCAAGGAACTGATCTGCGACAATATGCCGCTCGAACAGAAGACGAAGATGAACATCCTGGATCTGGAGGGACAGAACATCATGAACATCCTGGCCCGTAGCGTCCTCGAAATGTACACGTTCGATCCGAACCCCGATGATACCTCTCGCGACAACTTGATGCGCCAGTCGATCGAGCTGATCTCACGTTTCCCGACCATCATCGCCTATGCTTACAACATTTACCGACATAGCCAGCAAGGTCGTTCGCTGCATATCCGCCACCCGCATGAAAATCTTTCGATCGCCGAAAACTTCCTTCATATGCTGAAAAAAGATTTTACCGATCTGGAAGCTCGTACGCTTGACTTACTGCTTGTTCTCCAGGCCGAACATGGAGGAGGTAACAACTCGACGTTCACAGTCCGCGTGACCAGCTCGACCGGTACGGATCCCTATTCTTCCATAGCCGCCGGTATCGGTTCGCTGAAAGGTCCGTTGCACGGGGGAGCCAATATCCAGGTGGTTGATATGTTCCATCATCTGAAAGAAAACATAGCCGACTGGAAAAATGTAGACGAGATAGATACCTATTTCATGCGGATGCTGAACAAGGAAGCCTATAACAAGACCGGCCTGATCTACGGTATCGGACACGCTGTCTATACGATTTCCGATCCCCGCGCCGTCGTCTTGAAAGAACTGGCACGTGATCTCGCGAAAGAAAAAGGGCGTGAAGAGGAATTTGCTTTCCTCGAATTGCTCGAATCACGTGCCATCGAGTGTTTCGCCAAGCATAAAGGGACGAAGAAACGCGTTTCCTCGAACGTTGATTTCTATTCCGGTTTCGTGTATGAAATGATCGGATTGCCGCAGGAAATCTATACACCTCTGTTTGCGATGGCACGTATCGTCGGATGGACCGCCCACCGCATCGAAGAGTTGAACTTCGATGGTAAGCGCATCATCCGTCCGGCCTACAAGAACGTCCTCGAAGAGCAGTCGTATCTCCCTATTGCAGACCGCTAATACCGGTTGGGCCTGCGAACTCCGCAATTCCCCTAATTATGATAATGACCCCGACAGCCCATTTTCATGCGGCAGCCGGGGTTTGCTGTTTTTCCGTCTTGTCGTCCGAGTGGCTGTCCTCTTTTTGCAGGACGGTTCTGGTGATGTTTTCGCGGAGCAACTTATCACGATAGGTGATATTGAATTTAATTTCTTTTGAAGCTCCTGTACAGTGTTCCATCTGGTGATTTCCGGATTAGTTGCTTTCAAAAGAAAGTCGGATACAAATGTCTGTTTTTTTTAATCGGGAAGACGAGATTATGGAATAAGCCATTATCTTTGCACCTGATTTAGAAAAGATGATGAACTATGACACTTCCGGAAGATCCGATGATGCTTTTCAGCTTCATCAATATGAAATTACGTGATAATTATTCTTCTCTTGATGAACTGTGTGACGATATGCATCTTCAAAAAGAGATGCTTGTCCAGAAACTGAAGAGTGCAGGATTCGAGTATAGTCAAGAGAATAACAAGTTTTGGTAATCGATGGAAGGAGATGACGTCCATTTGAAAAGTTGACTTGTCTCCACATGCCATGGCAGCGATGAAAAGCGAAGAAAAAGATGACCTGTTATTCTGAAAAAGTAAATTGTTGTTTGCAAGGCAGCCGATAGAAGATTGTTGATTGTGATTTTGGTGCAGTTGCCCTGAAGTCCTGCTGTATAGTGTAAGATTTATTCGTATATTTGCTATCATTGTAATAAAAATAAAAAAGATATGAAAACAAGATTGATGATGTTTGTGGCGGTTATCGCCTTGTTTGTTTTTAATGGTTGCAGCGATTCCAAAGAATCGTATGTGAAAGATTTCAAGAAGTTTATCGAAAAGGTGGAAGCAGCCGGAAGCGATTATACAGAAGAAGACTGGAAGAAAGCCGATGAAAAGTTCGAAACTTTTACTGGTGACCGTTATGAGAAGTTCAGTTCCGAACTGACAATAGATGAGCAGATAGAGATTACCAAACTGAAAGCAACCTATGCAACCCGTAGAGGACTTTCGAATTTGAAGAACGGAGTTGACAAGCTCCTCGACAGCGATATACTTAAAATGGAAAAGAACAAAAAATAGCGTTTATAGAGTCTGATACCATGAAACTTAAATTATCCATTTTAGCTCTTTTTATCCTGGTTGCCATATCGGTGAAGGGGGCAGTTGTCGATACGTTGGCCGTTTACAGTGAGGCGATGAAAAAGAATGTCCAAGTCGTTGTCGTTTCTCCGGAGAATAATCATGTGCCGAAACCGGTTGTCTACCTGTTGCACGGATATGGAGGAAATGCGAAAACCTGGCTTTCCATGAAGCCGGAGTTGAAAGATATTGCAGATCGCGACGGCCTGATCTTTGTCTGTCCCGATGGCAAGAATAGTTGGTATTGGGACAGCCCGAAAGATCCGTCCTACCGTTATGAGACATTCGTTTCCTCCGAATTAGTCAAATATATCGATTCTGAATATTCGACAGTGAAAGATCGTTCCGGTCGTGCTATTACTGGGTTGAGCATGGGCGGACACGGAGCCATGTGGCTATCTTTTCGTCATAAGGATGTGTTTGGTGCGGCCGGTAGTACGAGTGGCGGAGTCGATATCCGACCGTTCCCCAATAATTGGGAGATGAACAAGCTGCTCGGAAACGAGAGCGACAATCAGGAGGTTTGGAACACTCATACGGCAATCATGCAAATTGACCGTATCAAGAACGGTGAACTGGCTATTATCTTCGATTGCGGTTACAGCGATTTCTTTTTCGAAGTGAATAACGACTTCCATAAGAAGCTGCTGAAATATAAGATCGACCATGATTTCCTTGTTCGTCCCGGATCACATAACGGTGAATACTGGAAGAACTCGATCGACTACCAAATCCTGTTCTTTAAGAAATTTTTCGATAAAAACAAGGGAAAGAATTAGGCTGGTATAGCCTAGTATCAAAACACCGGTGATTCGTTTTCAAAACACCGGTGATTCGTTTTCAAAACACCGGTGTTTTGCATATATAGGGATATGGTGGCTTGTCTTTTAGCTCAACCCTTCAATCACGCCGTCCACGATGTCGATACGTTTTGCCTGCGGGTCTTTCGGCAGTCCCGGCATGCGCATGATCTCGCCCATGATGACAACGATCATCTCTGCACCGTTGTTGATGATGATGTCGCGCACTTTCAACTCGAAATTCTTGGCTACCCCGTAGGCTTTCGGATCGGAAGAGAACGAATACTGCGTCTTGGCGATGCAGATCGGATAGTGGGAGATTCCGAGACTTTCGATCTGCTTGATTTTCTTGTCCGCCAATGTCGTATAGACAACAGAGGCTGCTCCATAGATCTGTTCGGACACCTTTTTTATCTTGCTACGGATAGATTCGTCGTCCTCGTAGATGTATTTTAGCGGGGTGGAAGGTTTCTTTTCGATCGTGTCGACCACCAGTTTCGCGAGTTCGGCACCTCCTTCGCCACCGGCAGCAAATACGTTGTTCATACAGAAACCAACACCGATCTCGCGGCAATGTTCTGCGACCAGTGCGATTTCCTCGTCCGTATCGGATGCGTACCTGTTGAAAGTCACGATCACTTCCTGGCCGAAGCGTTTCATGTTCTCGACATGTTTGTCCAGATTCTCGAAACCGTTTTTCATCCCTTCGATATTCTGTTCCTTGATCTTGTTTTCCGGTACGCCTCCATGCAGCTTCAAGCTCTGGGCTGTCGCCACGATAACTGTCAGTTTCGGTGTCAGTCCGGCTTTGCGGCATTTGATGTCGAAGAACTTTTCAGCTCCTAGGTCGGCACCGAAGCCAGCCTCTGTAATGACGTAATCGCCATACGTCAGCGCCATCTTGGTCGCCAGAACGGAGTTGCAGCCGTGTGCGATGTTGGCGAATGGGCCTCCGTGTACGAATGCGGCCGTGTTTTCGGTTGTTTGCACCAGGTTGGGCAGGAGAGCGTCTTTCAGCAATACCGTGATCGCTCCGGCCACACCGAGATCGTTTACAGTGAAAGGCTTGTCATCGTTCGTATATCCCAACAGGATGTTGCCGATACGGCGTTTCAAGTCTTCGATGTCCGTTGCCAGGCAAAGGATCGCCATGATTTCCGAAGCGGGTGTGATGTCAAAACCTGTCTCCGTCGGTACACCGTTGGCCGATCCGCCCAAGCCGGAAACAATGTTGCGCAGGCTGCGGTCGTTCACGTCCAGTACGCGCTTCCATTTGATTTCTTTCAAACCTTCACAGGTATTACGCGTCTGGTAGATGTAATTGTCCAGCAATGCCGTGATCATATTGTGGGCAGAAGTAACCGCATGGAAATCCCCCGTAAAATGCAGGTTGATGTTTTCCATCGGCAACACCTGCGAGTATCCGCCTCCGGCAGCTCCGCCCTTCATGCCGAAGCATGGACCCAATGATGGTTCGCGCAAGGCAACGACCGCCTTTTTACCGATTTTGTTCAATCCTAAAGCCAGCCCGATTGAAACGGTCGTCTTACCGATACCCGCTTTCGTAGGAGTGATGGCTGTAACCAGGATAAGATTGTGTTGTCTGATCTTCTCTTCGTCGATCAGATGGATAGGTATCTTGGCGATGTATCTGCCGTAATTCTGAACTTCTTCACGAGGGATACCTAATCCGGTCGCGATTTCTTTTATCTTGCGCAGAGAAACCTCTCTTGCAATTTCTATGTCTGATTTCATGTCTTATGTGAGTTTAAGTGGAAAACAAAAGTAAATATATTTTTGTATAATAACAAAATGAAAAGTCAGGTAGTTTAGATACTATTGGATGATCATAAGGGAAAAGTATGGGAATATTTTCCTCTGGATTTGTTTCCGGTCGGAGGTGTAAAACTCTTCTCCGGTCCCGACATTCTCAAAATAATGGAAGTTCGTTTCCGGATGCAACCGGATGCAGGTATGGACGGCCTCCACACATTGGGACAGCTTCATGATGACGATCACATTACCGGTCTTGATCTTTTTCGACAATTCTTCCGCCGTCAGCATTCCGGGTATGACGATGATTTGTTCTTCCTGCTTGACAATATGCAAGCCGGCTAAAGCACCCGCTGCAATGAAAGCTGGTATTCCGGCGGTTCGTTCCACTTCGATGCGGTTCTCTTTGAATTTGTCGTATATATACTGTATGGAAGAATAGAACCCTGCATCGCCTTCCGCCACAATGACCACCTTTTTCTCTTTATCCCTGGCGGATATGGCCTTTTCATACAAGGTATCGTAGACTTTCCAGACTTCGGTCCGGTCTTTGCTCATCGGGAGCGTGAAGAACTGGACTACAGATTTCTCGATTTCCAGTTCTTCGATAATACGGGCCGCACGGGAGAGTAGTTGTCCGCTTTTGCTTATGGTGGCGGGGCAATAGATGATATCGGCCTGTCGGAGTTTTTTCAAGCCTTTCAAGGTGATCAGTTCGGGGTCTCCCGGACCGAGCGATACGAAGCAGATGGGGTACGACATGTGCGTTAGAATTATTTGGTGCGCAAAAGTGAGGAAAATTGCGGAACTTTCCAAATCTGCATTCCACAATTGTGGGGATAATTTCCACACTGCCTTTTCCACAGCCCGCTTTTTATTCTTTGGCATGCAATTTGTACTTGATGGAACGATTAGAAAAAGGTAAATAGATTGTTTAAGATTTTAGGTTATGAAGAAGTTTGTATTGATGGTGGCTATGGTGGTTTCGTGTGTCTGTATGGCTCAAAACAGTCATGCGCAGACTGGACGGGATGGGAATACGGATATCGATATGTTGAGTATGAAAAATTTCTATGCGATCGATATCGTCGATGTGGACCTTGCCGCACAGGAAGCGATTTACAACGCTTATGAAAATTGCTTGATCAAAGAGGTGTACAAGTCGAATGGTAGCGGTAGCCCTATCCAGTATAAGGTCTCTCTCGAGACGACTGACCAGCGGAATCTGGTTGTCGCTTTCGACGAAAGCGGCCATGTACTGAAAGTCATGCTAGAAGACGAATATTTGGCGGCTCGTAAGAAAAACTGATTTGTCTGCCACTTTTCTCTTGAAAGCAAAAGTAATATTATTATATTTGCCCTTTGAAACAGGTTTCCCTGTCCTCCTTACAGGACAGGAATGAAAAGGGAACCGGGTGGAAATCCCGGACAGACCACGCTGCTGTGAAACTTCGGTAACATACCGGCAATACTCAATGCCACTGATCGGGGGATCGGGAAGGTGTCCGGGGATGGAAGTAAGTCAGAAGACCTGCCGTTTCGGTTTTGGAGTGTCTCGTCCTCGTGGGGGGTGGACAACGCTCGCCCGGTTATAATAAAATAATATTGAATATGAAAAAATGCCTGGCAGGATGCTGCCTACTTATGTCGTTGTGTGTCGCATCCTCGTGTACGACCAAAAACAATCAACGGACCGATAAGGTGGAAACGACGGAAGAAAGCGCGTTTTCTGGTGTCCATATTGTACCCGAGTATGCCCGTGGTTTCGAATTATCCTATCGGAGCGGGTATGTCTTGCTGGATATCCAGGACCCGCAGAATGAGGAAAGTACGACTTTTCATTATGCGCTTGTCAGGAGAGGAACGAAACCGTCCGGCATCCCCGGATCGTATACTGTGATCGAGACACCCATCAGAAGTGTTGTCTGTATGACATCTTTGCAGTTGTCCAATTTTATCAAGATGGGCGAACTGGACAAGGTCGTAGGGGTGACCAGTACCCGGCATCTGTTCAATAGGGAGATGAACGAACGTCTCAAGAGCGGGAAGACCGCCAAAATCGGCATAGAAGGGAATTTCGACAACGAGGTGATCATGAGTATGAACCCAGACCTGATCCTTGTTTCGCCTTTTAAACGGGGCGGATATGAGACCTTGAAGGATGTCGGTATCCCATTGATCCCACATTTAGGCTATAAGGAGATGACGCCGTTGGGACAGGCGGAATGGGTGAAGTTCGTCGGCCTGTTGGTAGGACAGGAGCAAAAGGCAAACGAGACATTCGACGCTATCGCGGCCCGTTACAATGAATTGAAGGAGCTGACGGCGGAAGGAAAAGTGAAGAAACGCCCGGTCGTGTTGAGCGGCGAGATGCGGGGCGGTAACTGGTATGCCGTAGGAGGGGAGAGCTTTCTCGCCCAACTTTTCAAGGACGCCGGTGCTGACTATTTCCTCAAAAACGACAAACGTTCGGGAGGTGTGACACTTGATTTCGAAACTGTCTACAACCAGGGTGACGAAGCCGATTACTGGCGCATTGTGAACAGCTATCCGGGTACGTTCAGCTATGAGGCATTGAAGGAGCAGGACCCGCGTTATGCCGATTTCCGTGCCTTCAGAGAGAAAGGGATCATCTATTGCAACATGAAAGATACGCCTTTTTACGAAAGTATGCCGACCGAGCCGGAAGTCGTACTGGCCGACCTGCTGCATATATTCCATCCGGACCTGCTGCCCGATCATACACCTGTTTATTATGCACGGCTCAAATAAGTTGCACGAATGAGACATTCCACTACTTTTCTGATGTCGCTCATCGTAGCGTCTATCCTGGTCCTGATGTTCCTGAATTTGGTGTTAGGGTCGGTGTCTATCCCGTTGAAGTCTGTCTGGAACATTATTTGCGGACTGGGAGACGAGCCGGTGACCTGGCAGAATATCGTCTGGAAATCACGTCTTCCGCAGGCATTGACAGCTTTGGTGGCGGGAGCGGGCCTGGCGATAAGCGGCTTGCAGATGCAGACTGTTTTCCGGAATCCACTGGCGGGACCTTCTGTGCTGGGGATCAGCTCCGGTGCGAGCATGGGCGTGGCCTTTGTGGTACTGCTGAGCGGTAGCCTCGGAGGGGTTGCGCTTAGTAAATTGGGGTTTATGGGAGAAATCGCGCTTTCGATAGCAGCCGTGATCGGTTCGCTCTCGGTGATGGCGTTAATCGTATATGTGTCGCAGAAGGTGAAAGGGAACGTGACGCTGCTGATCATCGGCGTGATGATCGGCTACGTGGCGAATGCGGTGATCGGCGTGCTGAAGTTCTTCAGCGTGGAGGAGGATATTCGCGCCTATGTGATCTGGGGGTTAGGCAGCTTCTCACGTGTTTCCGGCAACCAGATGATGCTGTTTGTTGCGATCATGGCGATTCTGATCCCTTTGTCGTTCCTGTTGATCAAGACGTTGAACCTGATGCTGCTTGGCGACGGCTATGCCCGTAACTTGGGATTGAACATCAAGCGGGCACGTCTTTTGGTGATCACCTCGGCAGGAGTGCTGACGGCGATCGTGACGGCCTATTGTGGACCGGTCATCTTTCTTGGCCTGGCCGTCCCGCACTTGTGCCGGGCCATTTTTCAAACATCCGACCATAGGGTCCTGATGCCTGCCGTCCTGTTTGCCGGTGCCGCATTGGCACTCGTCTGCAACTTGATTGCCCGGATGCCCGGCTTCGAAGGGGCTTTGCCGGTCAATTCGGTGACTGCCCTAATCGGTGCTCCGGTAGTGGCCTCCGTTCTATTCCGTAAACGTAAAAACGAACTGAACGAATGATGAGACAAGATACGATTCATATAAACGATCTCTCTATCGGTTATCGGACAAAGAATGATACCAAGTTGGTGGCGAGCCATATACAGGCCCGGATTTATAGTGGAGAATTAACCTGCCTCTTAGGAGCGAACGGAGTCGGGAAGTCGACGCTTCTGCGCACGCTGTCGGCTTTCCAGCCGAAGCTGGGAGGCGAGATCGCCGTCTTGGGACGTGATATGGACAGTTATTCGGACAAGGAACTGAGCACGACGATCGGTGTGGTCCTGACGGAGAAGTGTGACATCCGGAATATGTCCGTGCGGGAATTGGTCGAGATGGGACGCAGTCCCTACACCGGTTTTTGGGGACGGTTGGACAAGGAGGACAAGCAGGTCGTGGAAGAATCGATCGCCTTGGTACGGATTGAGAACCTGGCCTCCCGCATGGTGCACACCCTGTCGGACGGAGAACGGCAGAAGGTCATGATCGCCAAGGCACTGGCTCAGGAAACACCTGTTATCTTTCTGGACGAGCCGACTGCTTTCCTCGATTTTCCGAGCAAGGTGGAGATCATGCAATTGCTCCACCATCTGACGCGAAGCACGAACAAGACGATTTTCCTCTCCACGCACGATCTCGAACTGGCGCTCCAGATCGCCGACAAGATTTGGCTGATGGACCGGACGAACGGGATTACGCCTGGTACGCCCGAAGACCTCGCCCTGAGCGGCCACTTGAGCGGTTTCTTCGCCCGCAAGGGAATCGTGTTCGACACGGAGACCGGCTTGTTCCGCATCGATAACCGGTATTCGAAAGAAATACGCCTGATCGGGCATGGATAGAAATATGCGATGGTCCGCAAGGCACTCCAGCGGAACGGTATACGTGCCGATCGGCATGTGGAGTCGCCTGTATGGATCGAGACGGGCGATCTGTCTGTCGGTTCCGCATTCCTGATCCACCATCTTGACGGACGTACGCTGGCGGCCGATACCATAGAATCTCTCTTGCAGGAGCTTTCTGTTTGACAAAAAAGCCTAAAAGGAAAAACTTTTCCCACTTCATTTGTTATTTCTATCAAAGAAGAATAATAGAGTCCTCGGAGAAGCAATTGGTAAATTATCCTATACTTTCCGTAACTCGGATAAAATTAAATGATATGAGAAAGTATTTCCTTTATGCTTGCCTGTTGTTCGCTGGCGTGTTTACCGCTTGCGATAACGATGATTCGGACGGGATCGACCCCTCGATCCCTTTTTATCAGAATTTGGGTGTCGAATATAATGTTACGCAGAACCATACCCATATAGGCGCAAATTTCAATAAATATAACAGCGAAGGGGCCAATCTGCGCCTGCCGGCCAAAGGTATTCTCTTTAACGGAAAAGTGCCGGACTTTTTAGGAATGGGAGCTTATATGTATATGCTGTCGGAATCCGGGCTGGACCCGGTCACGTTCACCTTTTCCCGTTGGAAAGACCAGGTCTATACAAACAAGGCCTCTATCGACGATGTCGATCCAATCGCTCTTCCCGAATCCCTGACATCCGTCAAAGGCAATGGCGCAACCATTATCACTTGGGTAGGAAAGCCGATCGGGAAGGACGAGTATGTCCAGGTGCACCTGACCTACAGCGGCGGTGTTTATGATATCAACAATACGCAGGAAGGCGCGACCTCCATCACGCTAAACTTTACGAATCCGACTTCTGCCACCAAAGGAACCCTGTTCTTGAGCCGTGTCAGAGAACTTCCTTTACAGGAGAGCAACGGTGATGCGGGAGGAAAAATCGATGTCTCCTACGTGCAGAACAAGGATGTTACATTTGAATAATCACGCTTGAAAGGTTATTTTCCCACTTTCCGAAATCAGCAGAACGGATAGTTTCCCGTTGGGAAGCAAGGGGGTACAATGCTCTCGGCATTTCTGTAACAGAAGCGGGAAGAAACTTTGTTGTTCGGTCTTGCTGAACAGTTCCCATAGTTCTCTGGCCAGCGTCAGGGAATCTATTTTTTGTACGGACTCTGGTTTGCAACCCGCCTTTGCAGCCAATTCTTTCAGAAAGGCTTTGTTCATGACGACCTTTTTGCTGTGCGTATCCAGTGCTCCTTCCGCTAGTTTGACGGCTTTGCCAATCATGATTCCCATGACGACTTCGTCAAATTGCAGTTCGGCAGCTATTTTCAGTGTCTTTCCGATGAAGTTCCCGTAGTGCACAAACATTTGCGGAGGAAGTTCTTCCGACAGCCGTTCCGACAGGTAGCCTTTCAGGAAACGTTCACTTTTCGCTCCTGAGTTGATGACGAGGCGAGAACATCCTATTGCTTTTGCAACTTCGGCTTCTTTCCGGATCGAGGCGAGAAAGGCATCGTTCGAGAAAGGGCGTACGATGCCGGATGTCCCGATGATCGAGATTCCGCCGATGATTCCCAACTTCGGATTGAATGTCCGGGCAGCTAACTCTTTCCCTCCCGGAACGGAGATCGTGACGACCACCTCCTTTATCTTGCCGGACAGGCCGTTTTCCTCCAGTATTGTTGTCAATTCTCCAGTAATCAGACGGCGGGGAGTGGCGTTGATGGCTGGTCCTCCAATTTCGAGGCCGAGGCCGGGAAGCGTCACCGTTCCTACTCCTTCACCAGCCCGGAACAGGAAGGCGGGGGTAGGGGATTGCCCAGCCTGTAACTCGATACGGGCGATAACGGAACAGCCGTTTGTCACGTCCGGATCGTCGCCGGAGTCCTTTATAACCGTGCATAGGGCGGCGTTGTCCGCCCATTCGGTAGCGGCGACAGGGAGCATGATCTTTTCCCCGGAAGGGAGCGTGATGCAACTAACGGTTTGTTCCGTTCGGTTCAGGAGGGCGACTAAGGCGGCTTTGGCGGAAGCCGTAGCACATGTGCCGGTCGTGAAACCGCTCCGGAGCGGGAAGAAGCCGGGAGCGAGGCGTTCGATGGCTTTACGAAGTCCTTCCATGCCTTGCACAAAAGTGAAACTGTCAGGCAGGGGAGGGCGTTGTATGACATAAACGGGAATGCCGCAGGCTTGTGCTGCTTCGACCTTTTCCTTGAAATATCCGCTTTCCCCACTTTCCTTTGTCAGTACGGCATCTGGATGAAGCTGGTCCAGCAGCTTCTTCTCGTCTTCTCCTTCATGGAAAAAAATAATCCGTTCCTTTGGGAATCCGTCGGATTCAGCCAGCGAAAGAGACTCTTTCCGGTTCAGGATACGGAACCAGCAGGGCGTCTGCTCCCAGTAAGGACGCAGTTTCGCAATGGTCTTGACGCCTGTCAGGGCCAATAGGTTGCAGATCCCGTCCGCACGTAGGCGGTCGATGGCGGCGGCATAATCCGTGCACCATATCAACCGCTTGTCATGTGCGGGGTATTGCCTTTCCAACCGGACGACCGGAATCCGGAGACGGGAGGAAACCTTTGCAAGCGTCCGATGCAATCGGATGGCGAAAGGGTGGGCGGCATCGACTAGCAACGAGATTTTTTTCTCGCGGCAGAATTGTGCCATCTTTTCTTCGTCCATACCACCGGTGAGGCGAATGGCATGAACGGCTTCTATCGCCTGTTCGTTGCCGACTGTCGAGTAGTAGTAGGGTTTGCCAGCGCTCTCGACGACTTGTACGGCCTTGCGGCCTTCGGTTGTTCCTCCTAAGATCAGTATCATAATGTTTCTGTTGTTCTCTTGTCTTTACCGGTAATATAGCAGGGGGGCATCCTCTCTGGTGAGTACTTGCCTGGCAGCTATGAGGTATCATGCCTGATAGCTATGAGGTTCCGTA
>ERZ773218.1875-NODE-1875-length-18429-cov-3.236639_pt1 | contig 18429 bp, 10 predicted proteins | sample MGYA00580527_ERZ773218 | MGnify/ENA primary metagenome ERZ773218 (study PRJEB29015, sample SAMEA2737763) | human gut metagenome | biome: human gut; feature: human-associated habitat; material: faeces | place: China | collected 2012 ...
TGGGCATATGCGGGTTGGACAAATGATTCCGCCTCTTATTTCCCGACCGGCACGGCTTTCGCCGCCGCTTGGAATCCGGAGTTGGCTTACCGTCGGGGCGAGGTGCTGGGCGAGGAGGCTCGCTGGCGTAAGAAGGATGTGTTGCTGGGCCCGGGCGTGAATATCATTCGCTCCCCGCTTTGTGGCCGTAACTTCGAGTATATGAGCGAGGACCCTTATATGAACTCCGTATTGGCGGTCGCTTATATCAAGGGTTTGCAGAGCCGTGACGTGGCTTGCAGCGTAAAGCATTTCGCCGTGAATAACCAAGAGACAAACCGTACGACTGTCGATGTGGAATGTAGCGAGCGTGCCTTGCGTGAGATTTATTTACCCGCTTTCAAGGCGGCCGTACAGGAGGGAGGCGCCTTGACGGTAATGGCCGCTTATAATAAATTCCGTGGGGAGTTCTGCGCGGAGAATAACTACTTGGTTCGCAAGATCCTTCGGAATGAATGGGGATTCGATGGCGTATATGTAACCGACTGGGGAGCTGCCCATAGCACGGTTCCTTCTATGGAGGCCGGCTTGGATCTGGAGATGGGCACGCTGATCGATAAATATGAGGATTGGTATTATGCCAACCCCTTGATCGAGGCTGTTAAATCTGGTAAGATTCCAATGAGCTTGGTGGACGAGAAGGTGGGCGATGTCTTACGTGTGATGATCAAGACGAATGTCTTGGACCCGAAAAAGCGTTTCGGCCCCGGCTCCATGAATACGAAAGAGCATCAGCAAGCCACTTACGACGCGGCTGCCGAAGCCATTGTCTTATTGAAGAACCAGAATAATCTTCTCCCGTTGGATTTCTCCTCGATCAAGAGTCTGGCGGTAATTGGCGATAACGCTACCCGCAAACATTCCAATGGTGGCTTGAGTTCCGAGATCAAGGCGGTTTACGAGGTAACTCCATTAGAGGCGCTTCGTGCGAAATGGGGCGATAAGGTGGATATCCGTTTTGCCCAAGGTTATGAGAAGTTATCTACTTTCGTGGAGGGTAGCAATAATGGGCAAAGCTCTGGTACTTTCTCTTCCAAGACACAGGAAAGCGACGCGTTATTGAAAGAGGCGGTAGAGGTTGCCCGCACGAGTGACGTGGCCCTTTTGGTTTGTGGTTTAAACCATGATTATGATACCGAGTCGTTCGACCGTCTGAATATGGATATCCCATACGGGCAGGTTGAGTTGATTCAAGAGGTGGTAAAGGCGAATCCTCGTACGATCGTGGTCATGATCGCCGGATCGCCGTTGAATATGGCCGCCGTAGATATTTGTTCCCCGGCTATCGTTTGGGCTTGGTTCAACGGCATGGAAGGAGGAAATGCCTTGGTGGACGTATTATCCGGCAAGGTGAATCCGAGCGGTAAGATGCCGTTCACCACTCCCGTGAGCTTGGATCAATCTCCGGCGCATGCGTTGGGCAACTTCCCCGGCAGGGATCTGAAAGTGAATTATGAGGAAGATATCTTGGTAGGTTACCGCTGGTTCGATACGAAGGGGCTTCCGGTCGTTTATCCGTTCGGTTACGGCTTATCCTATACGACATTCAACTATTCCAATCTGAATACGGATAAAAAGACGTATGATCAAGCGGACACGATCCAAGCGACTTTCACCCTAACCAATACCGGAGACCGTGAAGGAGCTGAGGTGGCCCAATTGTATGTAAGCGATCCGGTTTGCTCCGTGATGCGTCCGGTCAAGGAGTTAAAAGGCTTCAAGAAGGTATTCCTTAAACCCGGTGAGAGTCGGCGAATCACGTTGGACATCCCCGTATCCTCTTTAGCTTTCTATAGTGAGGCACAAAGCCAATTCGTCGTAGAACCCGGCGAGTTCATCCTCCAACTAGGAGCCTCCGCCTCAGATATCAAGCAGAGAATCAGCGTGGAGGTGAAATAACTACCCAGTTGTAGAGACGGGGCACGCCCCGTCTCTACAAATAGATATTGAAAAATAACCGCTAGGACATTTTTCGTTACATTTCCTTGAACAAGAGCGCATCTATAGAGTTATATCCATATAATAACAATATAATTAAAGATGTGCTATGAACTCTCTACAAAATCCATTGAACGCTAACTATCCGCAAGATGTTACCCAAAAACCGGGCGAGAATGCGGTTTTCATTGTCTATGCTCTAAAAGATCTCCCCGACACGATTGATAAGGTAAAGGACGTGTGCGCTAATTTCTCCGCTTTGATACGTAGTATGCGCAATCGCTATCCTGATATGCAATTCAGTTGTACGATAGGATTCGGGGCGGATGCTTGGAAACGTTTCTTTCCGGAGCAAGGAAACCCCAAAGAATTGCAACCGTTTGAAGAGATCAAAGGAGTTAAGCTTACGGCTGTTTCTACCCCCGGGGATTTACTATTCCACATCCGCTGTAAGCAGATGGGACTGTGCTTTGAGTTCGCCTCCATTATAGACCAGAAACTGCGAGGTGTCGTGGAATCGATTGATGAGACCCACGGTTTTCGGTATAGAGACGGTAAGGCGATTATCGGTTTCGTGGACGGTACGGAGAATCCTGCCGTGGATGAAGACCCCTATCGTTTCGCGGTAATCGATGAGGACCCCGAGTTTATGGGCGGAAGTTATGTGTTTGTGCAAAAATACATTCATGATATGGTGGCATGGAATGCGCTTCCAGTGGAAGAGCAAGAGAAAGTCATCGGTCGCCGTAAATTCAACGATGTTGAGCTATCAGATGAAGAAAAACCGAAGAACGCTCATAACGCCGTGACGAACATCGGAGACGATCTGAAAATAGTCCGTGCTAACATGCCATTCGCCCATACCTCCAAAGGTGAATACGGTACCTATTTTATCGCCTATGCCAGCACGTTCAGCACCACCCGACGAATGCTGGAGAATATGTTCGTCGGTGATCCCGTAGGCAATACGGATCGTCTGCTGGACTTCAGCACGCCGATAACGGGAACTCTTTTCTTCGTTCCGTCGTATGAGTTGCTTGATAAGTTAGGGGAATAATTATTTATCCATCCTTAACTGTCTAGTTAACAGACTTCCGCAGTGCCAATCATTTTCCATATCGTGGCACGACAGTGCCATCAGCGTGGCATAGCTGTGCCTTCCTTATGGCAATGGTGTGCCATTGGGATGGCACAGTCGTGCCATTATGATGTGCTTATCTTTTAATGAAAGGCTTGTTGACTGATAAGGTTGGAGTTACGGATAACAGAAGTAAACCGCCTATTATCAATACTTCAAATATCCATAGCGGTTATATAGTGTTGGGAGTGTAGACGCGTGTTGTATGTCGTTTGCGGATTTCAACCCGGATTTATGAAGTTAACTTACTTTGCCGTTGAAGCTAACTTACTTTGAAATGTTAGTTAACTGGTAACTTTCTACCTAAAAAAGCCATTTGGCAATGTACCTAATCTTTTTTGCGCTATAAAAGTATTTTGTAAGGTCATTCCGTAGACTTTAGGGTAGTAGTCTTCGTACTGTTTGATGGATCGCCATCTTGATTTTTTCCTTAATAATCAATTATAATTAAAGAATATATCATATATTTGCCTAGCTAGTAATTAAGACAGAAAAGCAAAAGGTAAAAGCGTAGGTTTTTATCTACTTATTCTTTCTTTGTTGGTAGTAAAACAATGATAAAATAGAAAACGTATGGATTATCATAGACTAAAATATTTTTAATACGTATATTTGCGACAATAAAAGGCTTTTAAGTTAGAAGCCTTGTGTTGCGTGCGATATTTGTGCGAGTTGACAAAAATCGGCCAAATTTTTCGAGACACTCAATGCACAGAGAAAGCCCCGCAACCCTTTATTAGATATACGTGTTATCTATGCTACTGTATAGTATAGATAGATTATTGTATACAGATAAGGGGGGCGTGCGGCTGACTTTATTGAGTGTTGAGGCTTGGCCGAGCCTTTGTCAACAATATTTTCAGCCAATCGCCCTTTCTTTATTTTATAATGAAAGGCCAGCTCTTCAATATAACGCCAAATAACGCCCTTTTTAAAGATAAATAGTATAAGTTTTACTTTAATCAAATAGTTATGCCTGAGTTTATTACTCTTGAAGAAGCCGCTCGTATCACCGGCTTTCCATCTCAAGAAATCCAGCAATGGGCGATATCTAAAAAAATAACATCTTACGTCGTGAAGCAAGGTGTTCGCCTAGTCGATCTGACCAATTTGCGTGAATTCATTTCCCATATCGAGCGTATGGGAATACAAAAGCTATACCTGCAACTTATCATCCAAGACAAGGAAGAAGAGATAAACGAGATCATCTCCCAATTCGATGATTACCTTTTCTGCCTGCGATCCCTTAAAAACATCTCTCCCCTACTTAAACTCATTATCGCCGAACTATCAACATTCATACACGACAAGAAAGACCGACTTATCTTTACGGAAATAACTTCCGGAGCCAAGATAGAAGACGTAGCTAAACGTTGTGGTATATCCTACGACGGAATCTGTCGCCGATATAAGGTCATATCGCTCCGCTTGCAAGAAAACATGGGCTTCCTGACCGAATACAAGAAAACAATCACGAACCAAGACCTTGAGATAGAACGTCTGTGGATAGAGAACAGGAACATGGAATACGAATTGAGAAGATTATATAAAAAGGCGCTCCAAAACGGTCTATGTATCGAATCTCCCCGATCACTTACCCCCGTTCCCTTAAATGCCGCGAAACGGATATGCCAACCCATTACCCGTCTCACCTTAGCGCCCTATATCCGTAAATGCCTTACAACCTTGAAAATAGAAATCATAGAAGATATTCTACGTTACGCCCTCAAAAACGGACTCGACTCTTTATTAGACCTTCCCGGCTTTGGCGCTCTTGGTTTGGCCCAACTGAAATTCCAACTCGAAAAGCATAAGATAATCGATAAAACCGGGCATTCCGACCTTTATCAATATATCATTTGCGAAGCGGATAATTAGTGAGGACATTCTTTGTCCTCAAGTAGAATTTAACTAGATTTCAAGGATACTCATACTGTATTTACATTTTTTTGTATATTTGCGATATGTAATGATGTTTGTTTATATTTGAATCTTCACTTGTAACCTTGTTCTAGGTTCTGATGAAACTACGTTGATTTGAATAGAGGATAAAGGTGATAAGAGATAGAAAATCAGTGAGTAACTAAATGGTAGAATAACCAATAGCAGTATAGATCTAAATAAAAATAGATATAGATGATTGTTATTTAGGGACTTACATTAGATAAAAGACGTAGTTTCATCAGAACTAAAGTATATGAACTGCGAATAAGCAGAATGGAGATAAGTTGGTATGGCGGGGATATATAATATATATGTGATATGAAAATGGATGGAAATTTGCTTATAGATCTGAAGAATGGGGATGAAAAGGCTTTTGAAACTCTATTTTGGGAATATAATCAGCATGTATATCATTTTGTTTATTCGTTGCTATATGATAAATCTATGGCGGCGGATTTGACCCAAAACGTTTTTCTTAAAATCTGGGAGAAGCATGAGACTATAGATCCGGAACAAAACTTTGATGCCTATCTATTCACCATAGCCCGTAACTTGGTTTATAAAGAGACAGAAAACCGGTTACTCTCTGAAAAACTGACGGAAAGCCTACAACGACAGCTATCAGATGTCGATTCGCTTATGGAAGAACGAATCGACGCAGAGTCTTTACGGGAATATATTAATAGCTTGATAGAAGAATTACCGCCATCACGTCGGGGAGATATTCCGTTTGAGCCGTCATGAACATTTATCATATAGAGAAATAGCGGAACGCCTCTCTATCTCAGAAAAGACTGTGGAGACACAGTTGAGTAGGGCTTTGCGTTTTTTGCGAGATCGACTTTCTTCTGATGGCTTTCTTTGCCTTATAACACTCTTTTTATAGTTAATAAGCATTAAATATCTTGTGGTTTGTAGGGGTAGATAGTTTTTATCGGATATACGTATTATATTATATGATGAACAAACGTATATACATTTACATAAAATGAGACCTTTAGATCTAACCATATTACTATTAACAATTTTCCTATCAGCTTGTCAAGATAAGCAAAAGGAAATAATAACATTGTTGGTTAAAGAATGGCAGGGTAAGCAGATTCTATTTCCGGAAAATATGGTCTTTACCAGATTTGCATCTGATACAACTAATTTCGTAATCCCGACTTCGGATTACAAAGTCTTGGTTTTTGTAGACTCAATTGGTTGTACGAGTTGTAAATTGCAATTATCCCGTTGGAAAGAATTTATCCGATATACAGATTCTATCAGTCAGAAGAATATCCCTTTCTTATTTTTTTTTCAGTTTGATGATCAGTGGGAGATACATTCTTTATTAATAAGAGAGAATTTTGACAAGCCGATTTGCTTGGATCGATCAGACAGTCTAAATCAGCTCAATCATTTTCCAAAAGATATTCGGTTTCAAGTATTTTTATTAGACAAGAATAATAAAGTGGTAGTGATAGGTAATCCTGTCCATAACCCGAACGTAAAAGAATTATATTTGGAAGAAATAGGTAGGAAACAACCTGTTGCACCAATTCAGACAACCGTAAAAGTGGAAAAGGAATCACTCTTACTAGAAACTATTCCTTTAGGGAAGAGTAAAGACACTTTGTTTACGCTTGTCAATACAGGAGACCAACCTTTAGTTATTATAGATGTAACTACCACTTGTGGATGTGCTCAAGCTTTGTTTGATAAACATCCAGTTCAGCCCGGTGAATCTCTTCATATTAAAGTGGGAGTGACACCTGAAAATAAGGGACTCTTTGATGAGACAATCACAGTAAAATGTAATACAAATCAATTAATTAAACTCAATGTACGGGGAAATACGATTTGATAAAGTCAAATTATAAAAGGGAAACTTGCCTGATATATTAGAAACTATCACAGCAAGTTCTTCGCTCCAAAATATTATCAGAAAGGAGGTGATGTGAAAGTTTAAAATTTATTTAAATGTAAAAAAATATACAGAGGATATCTTATTCTAACTAAAGAAGATTAGGCAAAATATAAAGATCTTATAAATAATTATATTATGAGCGTTATGAAGAAATTAAGAATTATTCTTATTGTTATTGTTTTCTGTTTGGTGATGATTAATATTCTAAAAAATAATATTGATCCTTCTTTGTCTGGATTAGCTTTAAGCAATATAGAAGCTCTTGCGGGTGAAGAATGTACTACTCATTGGAGTTGCTGGTTGAACTTAGATACAAGAGCTTGTTGTAATAGTGGGTCTATCGGTTGTGCTCCATGTGATTAATTTTATGGTTCTATAACGTTTTTGTAGTGAAATATGTAATAAAATAACTTTGTTTTGATCTATATAATTCGTTGTAGAACCTAATTATTACGATTGAAACTTATCTCAAATACTTATAAAATGAAAAGATATTATTTGCTAATAATATTATCAAGCTTAATTTCTCTTTTGTCTTGTGAAAAAATAAATTATATGTATTACTTGGAAAAGGATAGTAATATGACATTTGATTTGAATTATGATGTAGAACCATATATTAAAGCTCTATTTCCTTATACAGATAAAGATGGACATCAATATATTAGTTTTCAAAATGGTTTCAAAAATCAGATTGTTTTTTATGATATACAGACAAAAGAAATGGCCTTCAAAATAGATCTTGATATAGAGGGAGATAATGGAGTTGGTTTTTTCTTAGGGTATTATATTGACAGTCTAGATAGTATTTATCTGACGAGTTTACAGCTCCCGGAAATATATAGTGTAAATAAAGAGGGGAAAATAAATAAAAAAATTTATTATGGAAAATCAAAAGATGGAAATGTTTTAAACGCATGTAACTCTTTGTCGTTTAGTTATCACCCTATACTTAAATTTAATAATAATCTTTTTGTATTGTCGGAGTGTAATCGATGGAAATATCCCAACCCTGTATCTGCAATGATTGATCTAAATACAGGGAATGTACAAGAACTTCCATTTGAATATCCCCGATTTAGTGGTGCAGATAATAAAAAAAAGAATGCTGGTGTAGAATTGTATTTTAGTAGATGTTTTAATGGTGATAAATTTATCTATTCTTTTTTCTATGAAGAAGATATATTTATAACTTCTATAGATCACAATATTGTTGAAAGAGTGAATGTAAAAAGTAATTATATTGATAGGGTTGTGATGCCGAATGATTATAATGGAACATTAAAATCTATGTGTGAAAATCCAAATTATGGTAACTTATTATATGATAAATACCGTGATGTGTATTATAGAGTTTGCTATTTGAAAACAGAGATAGATAATAGAGAAAACTATATGGAATTGTGGGATTTTGGAAGAAAGATATTTTCTATTATAATTCTAGATAAAAACTTTAATATAATAGGTGAGACTGTTTTTCCTGAATATACATATAATCCAAATCTGATGTATATTGATGAAAAAGGATTGTATATTTCTGAAAATCATTATAAAAATCCAAATTATGATGATGATAAACTGATATTTAGACTATTTAGGCTATGTAAAAGCAAAGAGAAGTATAATGATTCAGCTGTTTGAAAAGAATAATATGAAGAAATATATATTAATTATAATTTTTATTTTTATACACTTTGCCTCTTGTCAACAGAACGAAATAGATCCCAAAGAGTACTTTCTACAAGTCGTTAATATAAAAGCAAATCAACTCAATGCGGATACTTATAAGTTAAGTTCGTTTGGGAGGATGATGCTATTTGAGAGTGAGAAATGTCTAATCAAAGAGAATTATTTAGGTGATTCTCTTTTGGATAAAATATATTATACAAAAGACAGTATTCTATCTTTTTCCCAAACAGGAGAAGGCCCAGATGAAAACATCATGCCTCGTTTGATGCAAAAGAAAGATAAATCAAATGTGATTATATTGGATATACAAAAGAAACAAATTATAACCAAAAGTTTATCTAAAAGTATTTCTTCTATTGTGAATTTGGAATATATGTTTCTCTCTGCTATTCAAACAAAGCATGGGTATGTCGTTTCTGGACTCCTTGATAAAGAGGAAACAAATACTAAGAGATATGCTTTGTTTGATTGTGCAGGTAAATATGTGAAGTCTTTTGGCGATTTTCCAAATGATGGGAACGATAGTGGAGGTAAAAGTAAAACATTTGCCTATCAAGGCTATATGGTTTATAATTCAGTATTAGATAGATTGGCTACGGTTGCGGCCTCTGGCGCTATCTTTGAACTATATCAGATAGATACGATTCCAATGCTCATAAAACGTTATCACGATATTTATCCTATATACATTGATGATAGTAGATCTGGCAGGAACGGCATAAAGCATGGCAAAGAGAATGTAATCGGTTATACGGATATATATGCGACTGATCGTTATATTTATACTTTATATTCAGGGAAAAAGTTGAATCAGCATACTAATACAAGAATGTTAGATACTATGTTAAGTAATGACATTTTAGTATATGATTGGAGTGGAAAATGTATTTGTCGATTAGTTACTGATATAAAACTATTCAATATTTGTGTGACAAACGATGATAAAGAACTAATAGCCTTGGGCTGGGATGATGATTATCATCTGTATTCTTTTGATCTATCAAAGGTTACATTTACATGGTAGTAAAAAAGCATTTTAGCTATGATAGTAAGATACTTTTTTTTCTTTATTATTTTAACTTTTTATGCTTGTTCTTCGAATGAAAATGTTCTATTGGAATTAGCGTTGGATAACTCCGGAGAAAATAGATCGGAGTTAGAAGCTGTTCTAGATCATTATAAGGATAATCAGAAGAAACAGGAAGCTGCCCGCTTTCTAATAAGTAATATGATAGGGAAGCAAGTATTAGATAGTAACTCGGTGAAAGGAAACCATGTGTATTTCGATGCTTTCGCTAATTATAGAGAGACATACGGTTCCTTTTTATATGATATCCAATACGCTATATATGATAGTATAAACAAATTGTATTCTTATACAAAAGTAAATCCTCGCTTTTTATCTGATTTGAAAGAATTGTCTTCTGATTATCTTATACATCATATAGATCAGTGTTTTCAAAATAAAGAGCGATATCCTTGGTGTAAGAATATGGACTGGGATATTTTCTTTGATTATGTACTCCCTTACACTACAGATAATTGTCATTGGGAACATGCTGGGAGTTATTTTGATCGAAAATATGCTTCACTACGAGATTCTATGTATATGTGTTCGTATGAAGAAATTGGTAAAGCTATATCGGATGAGGTAGAGCAGGGCTTTCTCAATGAATGGATAATCTTTACCGGTAAATATCAAGGATTGCGCCCTATGACTTTCCAAAATATAGTAGCCACTCAAATGGGAACTTGTTTAGAAAAGTCTACATATAAAATTGCTGCATTGAGGGCGAATGGTATACCTGCTGCATTAAATATGGTTCCCTGTTGGGGAAATTCACAATATCCTCATTCATGGGTCGAGATTATAGGGAGTAAGCAATTCGGCATGATATATGATAATACACAAAGACCTTTCCTTACTAAGGATGACATTAAGATAGACGGGATGTTTTGGAGAGATGTCTATCAATCTAAAATTGATATGTTTCCGTCGACTATTACTATTCAATATTGTAGGACTGCTCCTAAAGTCTATAGGTATAACTATCGGATACAACCCCACTCGCTCGCTATCTTGTCTAAAGAAGAAATACCTCCTTTATTCAAAAATCCGGGGATTCAAGATATCACGGACCAGTATGTCGTATGCGAAGATATAGAGGTACCACTTTGGAATGAGAAACATCCCAAAGAATATGTCTATTTATGTTGCTATGATATTATTGGTTGGAATCCAGTGTGTTGGGGGCGACCGGAAGGTTCCAAGGTACGTTTTCCTAAAATGGGGGTTAACATGCTCTATCTTCCCGCTTATTATAATGATGGAGAGATACGACCTGCTGGAGATGCGTTTATTCTGACTCGTGAAGGTAAATTACGTAAGTTATTACCAGATTTTGAAAAAGCGGAAAGTTCTGCTACATTCTATTCAAAAGTTCCATATAGAATGAATACGGCGCTTCAAGCCGCAGGAACGATAGGAACCCGCTTTTATGTTTGTAACAAGAAAGATCTTTCGGATCGTTCTTTGATATATTCTATTGAAAATCCTCCCTTTTATGTGGATAGTTTCCGTATATCTGTTTCCCAAAAATATCGTTATTTGATCTGTGATTTTCAAGAAACACAGCCATTGGGCTATTTTTACGCTATAGCGGAAATAAAAGTATTTGGAGGCGATGGCCAGCAGTTTTCCGGAGAGTGGGGTGGAAATGAAGGGACTAAAGGACATGGTCTCGATTTGGTGACAGATCAGGACCGAGTGTCTTATTATCAACCAGATCAATTTCAAAAAGATCAATTTGTTGTTCTAGATCTAGGCGAACCTAAACAGATAGCGAAGGTGGAATTTTATCCGAGGAATGATGATAATAAGATCGTAACGGGAGAATTATATGAACTCTTCTATTGGGACAAAAAGTGGATATCATTAGGTAAACAGTATGCCGAAGACAATAAATTAATTTATCAAAATATTCCACGGGAATCTATTTTTCGTATTCATAACCATACACGAGGAAAAGAACATCGCCCGTTTACTTATGAAGGCGGAAAACAAGTGTGGTATTAATTTGTGTTAAATCAAGGCTTTCTTGATTTTTCCGTGTAAGGGTAAAGTTCTTTTTCGGGATATACTTATTACACGATGAGAAAAATGCATACACATATCGAATTATTGGATCGCTTCATGAGTGGTAAGACTTCACCGGAAGAAGAGCGAACTCTTTTGGCGTGGTTTAGAGATCCCGATCATAAGGAAGAGATCATGGCTTTTTATAAGTCTAGATGGGAAGAATCTTCCGGGAAAAAGCTTCCTCCTAAGCTACAAGGACAGATGTTTTGTGAGATTAAAAAGCGGATGAGACAAGAGAAAAAAACTCTGGAGATAAAGAAGAAACCGCATACCTTATGGAAGTGGCTTTCTTATGCGGCGGTGGCTTTAATATGTATAGGCCTTGGAATTGGCTCCCATTGGTATAATATGAGACAGGTCCCACCACCTGATCCATTGGATTATGTGGTGTTGGCAGATAATGGGCAACGTGCTAGCGTGGTTCTTCCTGATGGGACGAAAGTATGGTTAAATTCGCATACTAAACTTAATTATAAGAGTGATTATGGCGTGAAAGAAAGATCAGTTTCTTTATCTGGTGAGGCTTATTTTGAAGTTTCGAAAGATACATTGCGCCGTTTCTTGGTAAATGCGGGGGATATGGAAGTCGAGGCGCTAGGCACAGCTTTTAATGTGAAGGCGTATGAGGAAGATGACGAGGTGGTTACGACCTTGTTTGAAGGCAGTGTACGAACAGCGGTTGGAAAAGAGTTTGTGATTCTGTCTCCGGATGAGAGTGCGGTTTTTAATAAGTCTAGTCATATATTATCTGTTAATCACCCGACAAATGCTTCTTATGCCCGTCTTTGGCGTACGAATGAACTGGCCTTCTCTGGCGAGTCGTTGGAGGAGATCGTGGTATTGTTGAATCGAATGTATAATGTTGAAGTTCGTTTTTTGTCCAATAAGATTAAAGGCTACAGTTTCTCGGGGGTGATCCGGAATAATAGTCTGGATAATGTATTTGAAATAATAAGCCTTACGGCTCCGATTACGTATGTGTCGGTAGGTGATACTATTTATTTAAATGAGAAATAGAAAGTTGAGTGTTAACCTAATAAAGAAGAAGCCTATGAGATGAGCTAGATGATTGTAGTAAAAAAAGAAGAAAGGCAAGGCCCTTCTTCCTCTTAAGCAAAATCACTTGTATATAATATCTTCAAGGAAATAACTAGCCGGTTATAAATAAGATAGAATATGTAAATGATTTGCTTGTAAAGTTACCTGTTTAAAATCTATGTATTATTAAAAAATTTTTAAAAATGAGTAATTTCAAGCACTCTTTTTTCCGGACACTTTTGTATGCCCAATTATTGTCGGGCTTTTCCGGAGTTGCGATTGCCGCCCAGATATCGTTGTCGGTAAAGGATAGACCGATGCGGGAGGTTATTAAAGAATTAGAGGAAACGACTGAATATCGTTTTTTCTATAATGATGGGATCAAAGGTCTGAATTCTCCGATCTCTGTTGACGTGGAAGATGCGGATATTAATGCTGTAATGGATGCGATAGCAAAGCAAGCGAATGTGGCTTATGTATTGAAATCGGGTCATCAGATCGTTTTATCATCGGTAAAAACTGTTCAGCAACAAGGTAATAAGAAAGTTACCGGTACGATTACAGACCCGAAAGGGGAACCAATCATCGGGGCGAATGTGGTCGTGAAAGGATCTACCAATGGTACCATCACGGATATAGATGGTCATTTCTCTATTGAGGTAACTCCGAATGCGATACTTCAGGTTTCTTATATTGGTTATGTGGCTCAAGATGTTCCGGTAGGCAATAAAGATAATTTGGTTATATCTATTTATGAGGACACGCAGAAGCTGGATGAGGTAGTCGTGGTGGGTTATGGTTCCCAGAAAAAAGTGAATTTGACTGGTGCGGTAGAGCAAGTGACTAGTGATGTATTCGAGGGGCGTCCTACGGCTAACGCTACTCAGATGTTAGAAGGAGTTGTCCCGAACTTGAATATTTCCTTGTCTGATGGTAAACCGGGGCGTACGGCGGATTTTAACGTACGTGGTGCCGGTTCTATCAATGGGGGTAGTGCTTTGGTGTTGATTGATGGTGTGGAAGGAGACCCTTCTATGTTAAATCCGAATGATATTGAGAGTATTTCCGTATTGAAGGATGCTGCCGCTTCCGCTATTTATGGCGCACGTGCTCCATTTGGCGTGGTTTTGATCACGACGAAGAACGCTACGGAAGGTAAGCCGAAGGTGACATGGTCTTCTAGCTATTCATTACAATCACCACAGAATGTGCCGGATGTAGTTTCCGATGGTTATATTTGGGCAAAGCATTTTTATGACGCTTATTTTAATTACAATCAAGCGAATCCTTCTGGTATCAACAAGACACAGCAATTTTCCGTGGCTTGGCTGGACGAGTATAAGCGCCGTCATGAGACGGGCGATTTCGGGACGGTGATCTCTGATGGCTCTATCGGTACAAAAGGCCGTTATGTATATTATCCGGAAGGAACCGACTATTATGATCTGATGTATAAGAAGAGTGTCTTTGCGCAGAATCAAAATCTTTCCATCTCGGGTTCCGACGGGAAGTTTGATTATTATTTGTCAGGACGTTTCTATAGTTACGATGGACTTTTCGATAGCGATGAGCAAACGGATAAGTTCAAGACCTATAATATGCGCTTCAAAGGAGGTTATCAGTTAACTCCTTGGTTGAAGATCAACAATAACTTTGAGTTTTCCCATAATAAATACTACAATCCGATTACCTATTCGGAAGGTTCTGGTGTGGTATGGAGAAATATCGCGGACGAGGGACACCCGTCATCGCCACTGTTCAACCCTGATGGTACGATGACTTATTCTGCCGTCTATACCGTAGGCGATTTGCTTTATGGACGTAGCGGTATTACGACAAAGAACTCCAACTTGAAGAATACTACGACATTCAATGCGAAGTTCTTGGGTGACCGTTTGCGTGTGAATGGTGATTTTACTTATCAACAGAAGACGCAAGAGAAGACTAAGAAACAGGTGCGTTCGCCATATGCGCGGTCGGCCGATGCGAATGGCGAAAGTAAGATCGAATATATCACGGGTACTTACTCCAACTTGGCGGAGACAACTGATCATACGAACTATCTAGCAACGAACCTTTTTGCGGAGTTTGAGGAAACCTTTGCCGAGAAACATTATTTTAAGGCTATGGCTGGGTGGAATTACGAGAAATCTAGCTTCAAACGTATCTATGCTTATAATGATGACCTGTTGACGGATGACGTGGACAACATGAATCTGGTGATGGGTACTGATAACCGGAGCATTACCTCACAATGGAAGGCTTATCAGTTTGGTGGCGCTTTCTTCCGTTTGAATTATGCCTTTGACGATCGCTACCTATTGGAGGTAAACGGACGTTACGATGGTTCCTCCCGCTTCCCGAGTGATGAGCGTTGGGCTTTCTTCCCCTCGGCTTCCGTGGGTTGGCGAATCTCGCAAGAACCTTGGTGGAATGTTAAGTCCGAACATATCTCTAACGCTAAGGTCCGGTTTTCTTGGGGCTCTTTGGGCAATGCGGCCGGATTGAGTAATTATCAGTATATCCAGACATTGGGTATCAGCAAGTCTGATTATATTCTTGACGGTTTGCGGCAGAATTATATGTCATCTCCGGCGGCTCTTCCCGGCAACTTGACGTGGGAAACCGCCACGACGTATGATATCGGAGTGGATTTGGGATTCTTCGACAATCGTTTGACCGTGAGCGGAGATTATTATATCCGTAAAACAACCGACATGATCGTGAATGGCCCGACCGTACCGGATGTGTTCGGTGCTTCCTCGCCGAAAGGTAATTATGCGGATATGTCTACCTATGGTTATGAGTTGTCTTTGGAATGGAAAGATGGATTTGATTTAGCTGGTAAGCGGTTTAATTATAGTATCAAGGGAACATTGGCGGATTACTATTCAGTGATCGACAAGTTTAATAACGCGAATATGTCATTGAGCGAGTACGCAAATCAGTCGCTCGACAAGAATTATTACGAGGGAATGCGTATCGGTGAGATTTGGGGGTTTGTATCCAATGGCTTGTGGCAGGATCAAGCTGGCATCGATGCGGCTGAGGCCGCTGCGAAAGCTGCGGGGCAATCCTATTATAACCCACTTATGCAAACATCGAAAACCTATAAGTTGTATCCGGGCGATATTAAGTTCGAAGACTTGAATGGCAACGGCTATATTGACCGCGGACAGAATACGGTAGATGATCCGGGCGACCGTAAGATCATTGGTAACGAGGAGCCTCGTTATATTTATAGTTTTACGCTCTCTGCCGATTGGAACAATATCTGGGTAAGTGCTTTCTTCCAAGGGGTGGGTAAGCAAGATTGGTATCCGTCTAATGAAGCCTCTACGTTCTGGGGGCAGTACAATCGTCCGTATAACCAGATGCCCTCTTGGCATGTGGACAACTATTGGACTCCAGAGAATCCGGATGCTTTCTTGCCTCGTTACACGGGTTACTATGCGCCTTTCTATGGAGGTCATAAGAACGCCAACACGCGCTATTTGATGAATGCGGCCTATCTACGCTTGAAGAACATACAGGTTGGCTATAATTTGCCATCAGAATGGATTAAGAAGTTGCATTTGACAAATGTAGGAATTTATCTTTCCGGGGAAAATCTCTTTACATGGTCTCCGCTTTACAAGTATTCCAAGGATGTCAATGTATCGAATATCGGTGAATCGGATAAGGACTTGACTTCCAGCAACAGTGGTGATGGATATAATTACCCGATGATGAAGTCGTTCAGCATCGGCCTGAATGTTACATTTTAAAGAATAGGAGATTATACGAAATGAAAAAGAATATATTATTAAGCGGTCTGGTGGCACTTTTGGCTATATTTTCGGGGTGCGAGATGAATGAGGAACCAAAGTCGGAGGCTTCTGTGGATATGGTGTTTAGCTCCGAGAATGGTTTGAAGACGTATACGTACTCATTTTACAATGTCTTGCCTTCCCGAGGAAGCGCTTTCCGGCGTGATGCTACGGCAGATTATGGGGTGAAAAATTCCTTGGGTGGTATGGAGGTTGGCGCTTATACTACGAATAGCGCGACGAGTTGGTCATGGTCCGCTCTTCGTAATATAAATTTCTTTTTGGAGAATAACGTGAATGAGTCACTAAGCACGACTATCCGTGACAATTATAATGGTATCGCACGCTTGTTCCGTGCTCGCTTCTATTTTGATAAATTGGTACAATATGGCGAGGTACCTTGGATTGATAAGGTATTTAACGAGGCTGAAGACCCGGATCTTTATAACCCGCGTGATACACGTGATGTGATTATCGGGCATATCTTGGAGGATTTGGATTATGCGTATACGAATATATTGGAAGAGGATGTCACGCATAATTCAACGATCGTAAATAAATGGACAGCTGCCGCTTTCAAATCTCGTGTTTGCTTGTTTGAGGCTGCTTGGCGTAAATACCATGCCGCTGACCAATTGGATATCGCTCGTACGGGATGTACGGAATATTCGGCCAAAGATTTATATAAACTAGCGGCTGAGGCGGCTAAGGAAGTTATGGATAACGGACCGTACAAACTTTATACTTCAGGTGCTTATAGCGATGGCCGTGGAGCGTATCGCGAACTTTTCATTGCCGATAAGGCCGTTACCACGGAGGTAATGATGGCTATCGAGACTGACAAGGTGTTAGGACTGGGTGAGCAGAATTGGTGGTATAATTCCTCTACTTACGGACCACACTTATGCATGAGCCGTAAATTTATGCTGTCATACTTGAATGCGGATGGTACGCCTTATGTCGAGAAAAAAGCGGATGGAAGCTATAAGAATTTCGTGGAGGAGACAACAGGACGTGATACCCGCTTGAACCAGACGATCCGGGGAGCGGATTATACCCGTAAGAATGCTTCTGGTGTTTATGAGCCGACGGCAGCTAATTTCACGGGACATACATTGACGGGATATCAGTTTACGAAGTTTGCCATGGATGACGTGGCTTACGATGATGCGGCTACGAATGATAATGACATTCCTATCATGCGCTATGCTGAGGTTTTGTTGAACTATGCTGAGGCTAAGGCTGAATTAGGCGAACTGACTGATGCGGATTGGGCGGCTACGATAGGTGCGCTTCGTTCTCGTGCGGGAATTACGGGAGGCACACCACAGACAGGTACATTGACAACCCGTCCGTCATCTGCGGAACCTTATATCGCTTCTTATTACCCGACGATCTCTGATCCTTCCTTGTTGGAGATCCGTCGCGAACGTGGTATTGAACTTTGTCTGGAAGGCTTGCGCCTAAATGATTTGAAACGTTGGAATTGTTGCGATCTTTGGGTGAACGATCCTTGGGAAGGTATCTTTATCCCGTCACTTAACCAACCGCTGGATGTGAATGGCGATGGTAATTATGACGCCTATTTCTATGATACGGACAAAATCGCTGATGAGAAATATGCTGCGATTGGTGTCTATGTAGGTACAAATAAGAGTAATGTGCTAAACGTGAAGCCGGTTCAAGGTGGTTATTTGATGGAGTATAATTATGCTGGACGGAGCTGGCCGACTCGTCAGTACTTGTATCCGATACCGGAGGTTGTAATCCAGTTCAATACGAA
>ERZ773218.1886-NODE-1886-length-18348-cov-7.695293_pt1 | contig 18348 bp, 9 predicted proteins | sample MGYA00580527_ERZ773218 | MGnify/ENA primary metagenome ERZ773218 (study PRJEB29015, sample SAMEA2737763) | human gut metagenome | biome: human gut; feature: human-associated habitat; material: faeces | place: China | collected 2012 ...
TGCCTACCTTGCGGCAGGGCCTTTTTTAACGGCTTCTAGCCGCTATGCGTACTCTTTTGTGACCAAAAGAGTACCAGAAAAGTCCCGCTACTTCCGAGGCGCGGGGCACGGCTTAAGAGCGCTAGTTCGCGCCTGTGGCGCGAAGCGTCGCTGACGCGCCGCAGGCCGCGCTCTTAAGAATTTACCAACGGACGCTCTGGCGGCTGCCCGCCGCCGATTCCTCTGCATTGATACACGGTCTCGCTAAAGCTTTTTGGCTCCCCTCTGGGGGAGCCAATCCTCTACTATATTTGTAGGGGGCGGCGTTGCGGGGGTCAACCGGTTGTCTTTTGTTACTCACTTATATTGATATCATAGGGAGGGGGCTTGCCCCTCTCCTTTTTTATCTTAACAACTGCTGAACAACTATATAAAGTTGTAAACACACCTTGATTTTTCGGTTGCGCTGCGCTATAATACCACTATAAGTTGTACACACCAAAACTACAGCGAAAGGAAAAATCACATGGAAGAAAACCAAACTGTCCCGGCAATGATTCCCGAGGGTGATTTTGCGGCGTTTCTGGAGGGGGAGAAGGTGGAAACGCTGTTGTCGCCGCTGGGGTATGCCTATTGCGCCGAGGGCCAGGACGCCGACATCCGCGTGAAACGCCTGGAGCGCCTGGAAGTCACGGCCCGCCAGCGCGGCGCGACGCCGGCGCAGATGGAGGACTGGCACATGCTGCGAAACCGCGAGTTGGACGTCGAGTGGATGCTCAACCGTGACTCGGTGCGCAGCAAGGCACGCTGGGTGGCACTGCAGGGCAGCCCGCTGCAAACCATCGCCAGCGTGCAGCCCCGCGAGGCCGAGTATCTCGCGGAACCCTACCTGCCCCGCGGCATGATCACCATCCTGGCCGGGCATGCGGGCCAGGGCAAAACCACGCTGGCACTCTGGCTGGCCAGTCACGTGTCCAACGGCGACCTGATGCCCGGCGGCAAGCCCGGCAACGTCTACTATTTCACTACCGAAAACGACGAAAGCATCGTGCTGCGCCCCCGCCTGGAAGCCATGGACGCCCGGCTGGACAGGGTCATGGTCATGCGGTCCGATGCCCGCCAGCTGACCCTGACCGACCCGCGGCTGTTTGAGATGCACAAAATTTTCGATGGCAAGCCGGACCTCATCGTATTTGACCCTGTGCAAAGCTACGTGGGCAAAAAGCTGGACATGAACCGTACCGACGATGTGCGCTTCATGATGGACAACCTGAACAAGCTGCTGCACGCCACCAACGCCGCCGTGGTGCTGATTTGCCACACTAAAAAAGCCCCGATGGGCTTTAACGGGCGGCCCTGCGAGCTGATCAACGGCTCCAGCGATTTCGTCAACGCGGCCCGCAGCGTCTGCTTTTTGGGGCGCGACCCCGCCCGGCCGGACGTCTGCGTGGTGGCCCAGGAGAAGAACTCGCTGGGGCTGCCGGGGGCCAGCCTGGCCTTTACCATCGGTGAGGACGGCGCGGTGCATTGGAGCGACGAGGAATGTGAGCTGACCGCCGCGCAGATTTTGACTTACAGCAACGAAAAGCGCCAGCACGCCGCCCGCCCCAGCGAGCGGGCGCAGGCGGTGATGCGCCGGATGCTGATGGAGAACAAAACGATGCAAAGCAGCGATGTGCTGGCGGCCTGTGAGAAACAGGGTATCAGCCGCGCAACGGTCTACCGTGCGCGCAAGGGCCTGCCGATACAGGAAGAACGCAGCGGCAGGGAAAAATATTGGAGCCTGTCCGATGCGTCTCAAATATCTCAAGCCCCGGTGCAGGGGAAAGCTGAGACATGAGACATATTGATATAATACGTTGGTATGATGTTTATTGCAAATAAATAAGTCTCATGGCTTATAAGATGAGACTTATTTTGCAGGGGCGTTTGCGTGGCTGCACACTTGGCGGGCGCTTTGTGCGCCCCTGCAGCTATGTAAAAAATAGCAGATACGATCGGTTCTCTATTGGCAATATGTCTCACTTTATTTTAGTTGAGACATAATAAATACATAGATGCGTATAATTCTCATGTCTCATTTCTCACTCTATCCAGCAATACGAAATGATACATATAAGGGCAGGCCGGAAGGCACTTTTGCAGTTACAAGGTATTACCCTATACCTTGTAACTGCAAAAGTGCTTTCCGCTTTCCACCGCCAGGCCACCCAAAACACGGCAAAAAGTAAGCGCTTTCGCTCGGAAACGGTTGCGCACGGGCGGGGAATCAGGTATAATGAAAGCATCTTGCACAAGCTTAAGGAGCGATTGCACATGAATTGGCAGCAAGCCTGTGAACTGCCTTACTATAACGGCACCGACCTGGGTGCCAACTACACGCCTGCGGCTACCACCTTTAAGCTGTGGGCCCCCACGGCGGCGGCCGTCACGGTGGAGCTGTTTGCCACCGGCACCGACGCCGAGCCAAACGCCCACCACCTGGGCGCACATCATTTGCAGTGGGAGCGGGACGGCGTGTGGAGCCTGACGCTTTCCGGTGACTGGAAAAACACCTACTACCTTTACCATTTGCAATTCCACGACGGCCGCACCGCCGATGCCGTTGACCCCTACGCCCGCACGGCCGGGGCCAACGGGCAGCGCGCCATGGTGCTGGATCTGGACGCCGCGGCCCCCGAGGGCTGGGCCGAGGACAAGCGCCCGGTCATCCCGCCCCACGCCCGCAGCGTGTGGGAGGTACACGTGGCGGACTTTTCCGCCGACGAACACAGCGGTGTGCCCGCCGAATACCGCGGCAAATTCATGGGCTTCGTACCCGGGGACACTACGCTGGACGGCGACGGCGTGCACCCCACCTGCCTGAACTACCTGAAAGATCTGGGCGTCAGCCACGTGCAGCTGCAGCCCATTTTCGACTATGAGACCGTGGACGAATCCCGCCCCGACGGCGGCTACAACTGGGGCTACGACCCCAAAAACTACAATGTGCCCGAGGGCAGCTTCGCCACCGACCCGTTCCACGGCGAGGTGCGCGTGCGGGAGTGCCGCGCCATGGTGGCCGCGCTGCACCGCGCCGGGCTGGGCGTGGTGATGGACGTGGTGTACAACCACACCTACCACAGCGACAGCAACCTGGAGCGCACCGTGCCCGGCTACTGGAATCGCCGCTGGCCCAACGACCAGATGACCAACGGTTCCGGCTGCGGCTGCGACCTGGCCAGCGAGCGGCCCATGGTGCGGAAATACATCGTGGATTCGATACTTTATTGGGCGCAGACCTACCACATCGACGGCTTCCGCTTTGATTTGATGGCGCTGGAAGACGCCGACACGATGAACGCCATCCGCGCCGCGCTGGACGCTTTGCCCGGCGGGCAGGACATCTTGCTTTACGGCGAGACGTGGCAGGGCGGCAGTACCAACTTTGAGGGCGGCGCCCGCCCGGCGGACAAGCGCGCCCTGGACGTGCTGAGCGACCGCATCGGCTTTTTCTGCGATGACACGCGGGATTCCATCAAGGGCAATGTCTTTGACGCGGGCAACGCCGGCTACGTGAACGGCGCACCCCAGCACGGTTACGAGGTGCTGCACAGCATCGGCGCGTGGCGCGGCGGCCAGCACGGCTACTGGCCCCGCCAGGCCGGGCAGGTGGTGCAGTACATCTCCGCCCACGACAACCTGACCCTGTGGGACAAGCTGGCGGCGGTGGGCCGCCGCGGGGACTACGACGCCCCCGATGCCGAGCTGCTGGCGCAGAACCGTCTGGCGGCGGGCATCTACCTGACCTGCCAGGGCCTGCCCTTTATGCAGGCGGGCGAGGAGTGGGGCCGCACCAAGCACGGCGACCACAACAGCTACAAAGGCCCGCTGGAGACCAACAAGCTGGACTGGACGCGGGCGCACCGCCCGGAATTTGCCGCATTAACGGCATTTTATCGCGGTATGCTGGCCATCCGCCGCACCTGCGCCCGCATTGCCGGGGCCTACGGCGAGCCGCAGCCCTTTGTGCTGGCACTGCAGGGGTGGCTCATCGGGTTCATCCCCGAAAGCCCCGACCCCAAGGATGTGGTGGTCGTCTACTACAACCCCGAGCGCACCCACCAGTGGGTCAGCCTGCCCATCGGCAGCTGGCGCAAGCTGGCCGACGGCGTGCACGCCGGTACGAACCCCTTTGGCCCGATCTATCGCGATGCCATGGAGCTGCCGCCGGTGAGCGTGACGGTGCTGAGGCTGGAACAGTGACATAAAAAATAGCAGCAAATAAAGGCTCCCCTTGAGGGGAGCTCCCGCGCCAGCGGGTGAGGGGTGGCTACTTTGGCCAACGCTGTGTGGATGCAATTACTCCGCACAAGGGCCACCCCTCAGTCACCTATCGGTGACAGCTCCCCTCCAGGGGAGCCTTTTTATTTGAAATTATTCCTCGTCGTCCTCTTCCAAAATTTCCTGGGCGATCTCGCCGCGGGGGCGGCGGGTGTCCATGGCCATTTTTTCGATCAGACGATGGGCCTCGGTCTCGGTGTAGTGCTTTTTCTCAATCAGGTAGCACTTGGCACGGTCCACCAGGCGCAGCTGCGCGATCTTATCCAGCAGCTTGGCGTTTTCGGCCCGCAGCACAGCCAGGCGCTTGTAGTTGCTGGCGGCCAGCTGCACGGCCTGCCGGAACTGCGCCCCGGTGAACGGTTTGCCCAGCACCAGCACGCCGAACTCCTGCAATTTGTCGGCGATCTGGTCGGCGGTGGCGGTCTTGGTCAGCAGGATAACGCCCGCGTCGGTCTTGGTCACGGCATCGGTGCCCAGCTCGTGGCCGAACTCATCCGGCAATGGCGTGTTGATGACGATGACCTCAAAGTCCTTGGCGTCCATCTGGCGGCGCGCCTCGCCGCCGCTGGCAGCCATCGCGGGGCGGGTGTAGCCCAAATCAGCCATGTGCCGGGCCAGGTATTCGTTAGCATTGTTGCCCGCTGATACGATCAGCGCTCGTGGCATGGGTACGCCCCCTTTCCGTGTAAATAGGTGTCAAATCACCAAAAATCCATGGGTGCGTTCCCAAACGGCGGGGTCGGGGGCGTTCTCGTAGTCGTGGCAAAGCTGGGTCTGGTACTCAAAATATTTGTTCTGCAGGGCCAGCGGCAGCTCGGCGGCGATAAAGTCGCTCTGGGCCGCCACGGTGATGGCCTCCCGCAAACTGTGGGGCAGGCTCTCCAAACCAACGGCTGCGCTGGGATGGAACAGGTTGCGGTTCACCGGCTCCGGCAGGGGCAGTTTGTTCGCAATGCCGTCCAACCCGGCAGCCAAAATCAACCCTATAACGAGATAGGGGTTGCCGGCAGGGTCAGGCCCGCGCAGCTCCACACGGCACAGGTCGCCGCTGGCGCTGGGCAGGCGCACCAGCTGGCTGCGGTTCTGGCGGCTCCAGCTCACATACAGCGGGGCTTCGTTGGCGCCCAGCCGGGCGTAGGAATTGGGCACCGGATTGCAGAAAGCCGTCAGCTCCCGGGCGTGGGCCAGGATGCCCGCCACGAAATACCCGGCCTCGCTGTCGGGGGTCAGGTCGCCTTCAAACAGGTTTTTGCCGTCCCGGACAAGAGACATATTTACATGCAGGCCGTTGCCGCTCTGGTCGTGCAGGGGCTTGGGCATAAAGCTGGCATACAGGCCGTTGCGGGCGGCAATGGCTTTGACAGCACTTTTAAAAGTGTTTAAATTATCGGCGGATTTCAGCGCCGGGGCATAGCGAAAGCAGACCTCGTTCTGGCCCGGGCCGCTTTCGTGGTGGCTGTGCTCGGGCTGCAGGCCCATCTCCTCGATGGACAGGCAGATGTCGCGGCGCAGGTTCTCGCCCTTGTCCAGCGGCGGGATGTCAAAATAGCCGCCGTGGTCCAGCGGAATATGCGTAGGATTGCCGTTTTCGTCCGTCTCGAACAGATAAAACTCGCACTCGCAGCCCACGTTGACGGTCAGGCCCATGGCGCGGGCGCGCTTGACCACGCTTTGCAGGTAGCCGCGGCAGTTGCCCTCAAAGGGCTTGCCGTCGGGCAGGGTGATGTCGCAGTACATGCGCATGACGCGGCCCTCGGTGGGGCGCCAGGGCAGCACGGTGGCGGTGTCCGGGTCGGGCCAGAGGATGAGGTCGCTCTCCTCGATGTTCATGAACCCGGCGATGGACGAGCCGTCGAAGCTGATGCCCTGCTCGAACGCGCGGGGCAGCTCGCTGGCAAACAGCGAGACGTTTTTCTGGTTGCCGAAGATGTCGCAGAACGTCAGCTTGACGAACTTGACGTCGTTATCCTCGACAAAATTGAGGATGTCTTGTGCGGTACGTTTCATGGGGGACCTCCTTGGATAAAGGCTCCCCTCAAGGGGAGCCAATTAGAGGCGGACATACTCGAAAGGCCCACCGGGTTGGGGCGGGCCTTTCGAGCTGGTGTAAGAAATAGGAAAAGGAGAATGGCGTGATTAAGGAATCCTCTGCTTCGCCGCAAACCCGCGTTCGCGGGCCGACAGCAGAGGAAGCGGCCTTCGCTCTTCGCTCCGGCCTGTTGTTTTATACCGAGGTATTACTCGGTATAAAACAACATACGAGAGTAGCACGGCAGCGGCCAGAAGTCCTCGTCGACCAGTTCTTCGGCCTGGTCAGCGGCGGCGCGCAGGCGGTCCATGGCGGGGATGACCTCGTCGTGGAAGGCGTGGGCCTTGGCGGCTTCGTTGTCCATGTCGCTGACCTTGTCGGTCACGGCCTTCAGGTCGTCGGCGGCATCGGACATCTCATCGGTGTATTTGCTAAGCGCGACCAGCACCTTGCTCTCGGCCTTGGTGGAGATGCCCTCCACAGCGGCGGCCTTGGCGGCGGCAGAGCTGGCCAGCTCGCCCATGTAGGCGGAAGCAGCGGGGATCAGCTGCTTGTTGGCGATCTTCAGCATGGTGCGGGCCTCGATGTTGAGGATCTTGGAGTAGTGCTCCATCTCAACCTCGTAGCGGCTGAGCATCTCGGTCTTGGTCAGGACGCCGAATTCTTCCATCAGTTCGATGTTCTTCTCGTCCTTCAGGGCGATCATGGCGTCCGGGGTGCACTTGCGGTTGGGCAGGCCGCGGCGCTCGGCCTCGGCTTCCCAGGCTTCGCTGTAGCCGTTGCCGTTGAAGATCACGCGGCGGTGGGCGTTCAGCGTCTTCTTGACCCAGGCGGCGGCTGCGCACTCAAAGTCGGCAGCGCCGGAAGTCTCGGCCACGAACTCCTTCAGCATCTTGGCAACGGCGGTGTTCAGGATGGTGTTGGCGTCGGACAGGTTCTCGGCCGAGCCGGGCATACGGAACTCAAACTTGTTGCCGGTGAAGGCAAAGGGAGAAGTACGGTTGCGGTCGGTGGTGTCCTTGCTGAACTTGGGCAGGACATCGACGCCGAGGTCCATCTTCATCTTGACGGGGCCGGCGTAGGGAGAATCGGAAGCGATGGCGTCGATGACGGCTTCCAGCTCTTCGCCCACGAAGATGGAGATGATGGCCGGAGGTGCCTCGTTAGCGCCCAGACGGTGGTCGTTGCCGGGGGTGGCGACGGAGGTACGGAGCAGGTCGGCGTACTCATCGACAGCCTTGATGACGGCGGCGAGGAAGACCAGGAACTGCAGGTTCTCCATGGGGGTGTCGCCCGGGTCCAGCAGATTCTCGTGGGTGGTGGACATGGACCAGTTGTTGTGCTTGCCGCTGCCGTTGACGCCCTCGAAAGGCTTCTCGTGCTGCAGGCAGACCAGACCGTACTTGGGGGCCAGCTTCTTCATCATCTCCATCGTCAGCAGGTTGTGGTCGATGGCGACGTTGGTGGTGTCGAAGATGGGGGCCAGCTCATGCTGGCAGGGAGCTACTTCGTTGTGCTTGGTCTTGGCGGGGATGCCCAGCTTCCACAGCTCTTCGTCCAGCTCCTTCATGAAAGCGGAGACCTCGGGGCGGATGACGCCGAAGTAGTGCTCTTCCAGCTCCTGACCCTTGGCGGACGGTGCGCCGAAGAGGGTGCGGCCGGTGAGGATGAGGTCCTGACGGGCCTCGTAGTCTTCCTTCTTAATAAGGAAGTACTCCTGCTCGGGGCCGACAGTGGTGGAGACGTAATCCACGTCCTTGCCGAAGAGCTTCAGGACGCGGATGGCCTGATTGGACAGCGCGTTCATGGAGCGCAGCAGGGGAGTCTTCTTGTCCAGCGCCTCGCCGGTGTAGCTGACGAATGCAGTGGGGATGCAGAGGACGTCGTCCTTCACGAAAGCGAAGCTGGTGGGGTCCCATGCGGTGTAGCCGCGGGCCTCACAGGTGGCGCGCAGGCCGCCGGAGGGGAAGGAAGAGGCGTCGGGTTCGCCGCGCACCAGCTCCTTGCCGTTGAACTCCATGATGGCGGTGCCGTCGCCCACGGGGGAGACGAAGCCGTCATGCTTCTCGCTGGTAATGCCGGTCAGCGGCTGGAACCAGTGGGTGTAGTGGGTGGCACCCAGCTCCATAGCCCAGCGCTTCATGACGCTGGCCACGACGTTTGCCACCTCGATGTCCAGAGGTGCGCCCTTGTGCAGGGTCTTCTCGAGGCTCTTGTAGGTAGCGCTGGGGAGGCGCTCCTTCATGACGTGCTCGTTGAACACCTTGCTGCCGTAGATCTCCATAACATTTGCTGCCATAAATCCTACTCCTTACTTGAATTGAAATACTTCAGCTGGTCGCGGATTTTCACGCGGAAAGAGGCGGGCTCTCCCGCGAAATATCGGGTTAAACGAAACGACGCTGCGAGTCAGGAGGTGACTCACAGCGTCGTTGCTGTCTATGCGATGATTATAGCCGAACGGGGCGAAAAACGCAATAGACAGATTTGACGATTCTGCACAAACTGACTCCCGATTTTTTGGAGTATTGCGCGGATGGTATGACTATTGCCCTCTCAGGCGTCACTGCGTGGTCAGGCTGTCCTTCATACAACCTCTCAGTCTCGCTGCCGCTCGACAGCTCCCCTAGTAGGGGAGCCTCTGGCGAAGAGGGAAAGCCTTTCGAAATGCCAAGGCCTCCCCTCGATAGGGGAGGTGGCACGGCGAAGCCGTGACGGAGAGGTTAAATAACTTGGAACAGGAAAAACTTCAGATAGTTCGTCTCCGGCACGCCCCAGAGGATGGGGTGGTCGGGGGCCTGCTGGCGCACTTCGATCTGGCGCAGCTGGCGGTGAGCGTCCTTTGCGGCGGAGCGCAGCATCTTGATGAACAGCTCCTCGGTGGCAAAATGAGAGCAGCTTGCCGTGGCGAGATAGCCGCCCCGGGGCAGAAGCTTCATGGCCCGGTAGTTGATCTCCTTGTAGCCCCGCATGGCGTTTTCCACCGTGCGGCGGGCTTTGGTGAAGGCCGGCGGGTCGAGGATGATGAAATCGTAGGGATGGCCTTCTTTTTCGAGGCGGGGCAGAAGTTCGAAGGTATCCTCGCAGAGGAAGTCCATGTTGGTCAGGCCGTTGCGCTCCGCGTTCCGCTGGGCCATGGCGATGGCGTCGGCGCTGATGTCCGCTGCCGTGACCCGGGCTGCGCCGCCGCTGGCTGCGTTGAGGGCAAAGCTGCCGGTGTGGGTGAAGCAGTCCAGCACGGTGTGGCCGGCGGCGAGGCGGGCGACTGCCCGGCGGTTGTACTTCTGGTCGAGGAAGAAGCCGGTCTTCTGGCCGTTCTCGAAATCGACGTGGTAGTAGACGCCGTTCTCGCAGATCTCGGTCTGGGTGGAGGCGGGGTGGCTTTCACCCGGCAGCTCGAACCAGCCCTTGCTCTGCTCGAGGCCCTCTTTGGCACGCAGGGCCTCGTCGTTCCGCTCGTAGATGCCGTCGATGGTCTGGCCGTCGGCCCGCAGCACTTCGGCGAGGAGGGGGAAGAGGACGGGCTTCAGCTTCTCCATGCCGACGCTGAGGGTCTGGGTGACGAGGATGTTGTTGAAGCGGTCCACGGTCAGGCCGGGGAACTGGTCGGCCTCGCCGAAGATGACCCGGCAGGCCGAGAGGTCGGCAGGCTCGAGGACGGTCTTGCGGTAGGCCCAGGCGTACTCGACGCGGCGGCGCCAGAAGCTGGCGTCAAAGGTGTCGTTGGCGTTGCGGGAGATGAGGCGGACGCGGATCTTGCTCTTGAGAGAGACGAAGCCGGTGCCGAGGTAAGCGCCCTTCGGGCTCACCACGTCGGCGAGGGTTCCGTTCTCAGGCTCTGTCTCCGGGAACTCGAGGATGTCGTTCTCGTACACCCACGGATGTCCGCCCACGAGGCTGGCCTCGGCTTTTTTGTTTACTTTATAAATAGGATAGCTGCGTTCTGATTTCATGGTTGCTCCTTAATAATTGAGGATGAACCTCTCCGTCACGGCTGCTGCACGAGGGAAGGCTTCGCCTTTGTACAACCTCTCAGTCTGCTTCGCAGACAGCTCCCCTAGTAGGGGAGCCTCTGGCGAAGAGGCGAGGCTTTACGGAATGCCAAGGCCTCTCCTCGATAGGGGAGGTGGCACGGCGTTAGCCGTGACGGAGAGGTTATCTTTTGGCTAACTCACCATTTATAATACCATAAAAATATGTTAGAATAAATACAAAAACCGCCGAAAGGAAGGAAAACATCATGGAGATCGAGCGCAAGTGGATGGTGAACGGCTGGCCGGAGGGGCTGCCGCTGAAAGAGGAGTTTGCCATGCGGCAGGGCTACATCAGCGTGCAGCCCACCGTCCGCATCCGGGAAGAGGCCCTGACGGGCGGCAAGACCCACTACGTCCTCTGCTTCAAGTCGGGCAGCGGGCTGGCGAGGGAAGAGATCGAGCGGGACATCGACCCTGCGCTTTTCAATGACCTCGAGACGAAGATCATCGGCAGGCCCCTTATCCCGAAGCTCCGCCGCAGCTACCTGCTGCCGGACAGTGCGGTGCTGGAAGTGAATCATGTGGACGAGGGCCAGCCGACGGAGTTCTGGTACGCCGAGGTGGAGTACCCCACGGTAGAGGCAGCCCGCAGCTGGCAGCCTGCCGCCGTGGGCCTCGCGGACTACCTCAGCGACGAAGTCACCGACCAGCCCGGCCAGAGCATGGGGGCCTATTGGGAGCAGACCCGGGGTTGAACCGACGAAAGTTGTGGAAAAACCTTGAAGATTATGATATGATGGTCGTATCACTCATACTGCGGCCCCGGACGGGCCGGGAAAGAAGGAAACAACTACGAAACGACCCAAATTCACGCTGTCTGTGCAGTACAATTCGCCGGTCATCCTGACATTTTTCCTCCTCTCACTGGGGGTGCTGTTCCTGGGCCAGTACACCGGCGGCTGGACGACCACCCATCTGTTCAGCGTTTACCGTTCCTCGCTGAAAGACCCGCTGTTTTACATCCGGCTCTTCGGCCATGTGCTGGGCCACGGCAGCTGGGACCATTTCCTGAACAATATGCTGCTTCTCCTCGTCGTCGGCCCGCCGATGGAAGAAAAGTACGGTAGCCTGCCCCTGCTCAAAGGCATCCTGCTCACGGCCCTCATCTCGGGCATTCTGCAGTGTGCGTTGTTCCCCCGCACGGCGTTGCTGGGCGCGTCAGGCATCGTCTTCATGCTCATCATGCTGGCATCCCTGTCCGGCTTCTCGGGCGGCATCCCCGTCACCATGCTGCTGGTGGCGGCGCTCTATCTGGGCCAACAGGTCTATGACATCATCTTTGTGCGGGACAACGTGGCCAACTTCATGCACATCGTCGGCGGCGTCTGTGGCACAGTGTTCGGCTACGTCAATGCGGGGCCGCGCAGGAAACGGAAACACTAGCCCTCTCAGGCGCGCAGCGATGACTGAGAGGGCAGCTAAGAACATGCAAATTTTATCATTCGCGTGGTTTTGTCGCTTGCTTTTTGATGGGCAGCGCTCTATTATATCATTTGTACAAATATTTCCCTTCGAATTTTCACAAAATCACCAAATGTAGTTTATCGGACGGAGGTTGTTTATGAGACGACTGCGCAGCCCATCCCCGGGGATGAAACTGCAAAAAAATCACGACAAAGGAGGACGGACGCTTTGAACGAACACGAAAAACCACAGATAGACTTCATGCACAAGCTTGCGCGCCAGATCGTGGAACGCCGCAACCTTGTGTTCCTGTTTGTCATTCTGGCTGCCATCTTCACGGTGTTCTCGGTGCGGTGGGTCAAGGTCGAGACCGACATGACCACCTACCTGCCCAAGACCTCGGAGACCCGCATGGGCCTTGACATCATGGACGAGCAGTTCACGACCTACGGCTCTGCCGACGTCATGGTGGCCAACATCACGCCCACTGAGGCCGATGAGCTTTCCGACAGGCTCACCGAGCTCAAGGGCGTCCAGATGCTGGACTACGACGACACGACCGACCATTATAATAAGGACTCGGTGTCGGCCCTTTACTCCATCACCTTCGACTACCCCGAGGACGATGACCAGTGCCTCGAGGCCCTCGACCGGGTGAAGGAATACCTCGCCGACTACGACATCTACGTCTCCACCTCGCTGGGCAACACCCAGCAGGAGACCATTGATGCCGAGGTGCGGGTCATCATGGTGTACGTTGCCGTCATCATCGTCATCGTCCTGCTCCTGACGTCCCAGACCTACGCCGAGGTACCCGTCCTCATCCTCACCTTCGTGGTGGGCATGATCCTGAACATGGGTACCAACTTCATGCTCGGCACCATCTCCTTCGTGTCCAACTCGGTCACGAACATCCTGCAGCTGGCGCTGTCGCTGGACTACGCCATCATCTTCTGCAACCACTTCAAGGAAGAACACCAGACCATGCCTCTGAAGGAGGCCGTCATCGAGTCCCTGAGCAAGAGCATCCCCGAGATCAGCTCCAGCTCCCTGACCACCATCGGCGGCCTCGTGGCCATGCTGTTCATGCAGTTCCGCATCGGCTCCGATATGGCCATCTGCCTCATCAAGTCCATCCTCTTTGCGATGCTCTCGGTGTTCGTGGTCATGCCCGGCCTGCTGATGCTCTTCGGACCCTACATGGATAAGACCAAGCACAGGAACTTCGTGCCGGAGATCCCCTTCGTGGGCCGTTTTGCATGGCGCACCCGCAAGGTCATCCCTGTTATCTTCCTGGTGATCATCCTCATCGGTCACCACTTCTCGAACCTTTGTCCCTACGCCTACGGCTACGATGTCATCAAGGTGCCGAAGATGAACGAATCCCTCATCGCGGACCAGATGATCGAAGAAAACTTCACCAAGTCGAACCTCGTGGCACTCGTCTACCCCAAGAACGACGATTACAGCATCGAGAAAAAGATGTTGGAGGAGCTGGAAAGCTGCGATGAGATAGACTCCACCAAGGGTCTGTCCAACATCGAGGCCCAGGACGGCTATATGCTGGAAGACAAGCTCACCGCCCGCCAGTTCTCCGAGATGGCCGACCTGGACTACGAGGCCGCCCAGATGATCTACACCGCCTACGCCATCGAGAACGAGGAGTACGGCCAGGTCATCGGCAACTTCGCCTCCTATAAAGTGCCGCTCGTGGATATGTTCCTCTACGTCTGCGACGAGGCCGACACCGGCATCGTCTCCCTCTCTCAGGAAGACCTGGACGACCTCCACGACGCCCGCGACCAGATGGAGAGCGCACTGGCCCAGCTGCAGGGCAACGACTACAACCGCGTCCTCATCTACCTGAGCCCCTCTCTGGAACCCGGCCAGACTACTTATGAGTTCACCGACACCATCCGCTCCATCGCCCGGAAGTATTACCCGGACGGCGAGCTCTACATGGCCGGTGACGCCACCAACGAGTACGATTTCCAGAAGTCTTTCGCCGTCGATAATGTCGTCGTCAACGTCGTGTCCATCTTTATCGTCCTGCTGGTGCTGCTGTTCACCTTCCAGTCCGTCGGTATGCCTATCCTGCTCATCGTGGTCATTCAGGGCGCTATCTGGATAAACTTCTCGTTCCCGTATTTCATGGGGACCAACCTCTACTTCATGGGCTACCTCATCGTCAGCTCCATCCAGATGGGCGCGAACATCGACTACGCGATCGTCATCGCTACCCGTTTCAACGAACTGAAGGATAAGATGGAGCACAAGCAGGCCATGATAGAGACCATCAACTTCGCGTTCCCGACCATCCTGACTTCCGGCACCATCATGACCGTGTCCGGCATCCTCATCGGCCAGATGACTTCCGACGCCTGCATCGTGGGCATCGGCCAGTGTCTGGGCCGAGGCACCATCATCTCCATCATCCTCGTCCTCTTCGTCCTGCCTCAGATCCTGCTCATCGGCACCCGCATCGTGGACCGTACCTCCTTTGCTGTGCCGAAGCTGGTGGCCCGCAGCAGCGGCAATGGCCGTATGCGTGTCAACGGCATCGTGCAGGGCGAGATCCACGGCTCTGTGGCCGGTACGATGAACGCCATCGTGGACGGCGACGTCCAGCTGACCGTCATCTCGGGCAACGTCTCTCAGGAACTGGACGACAATAAACAACAGGAGGTGCAGAATGAAGACCAGTAACCATCTGCTGCGCCGCCTGACGGCTGCGCTTCTGGCCGCTGTGCTGGCGCTGAGCATCGCACTGCCGGTGTTCGCGTCTGACGACGGCGATACCATTTACATCAACAGCGTCTCGGACCTGCTTTCGCTGGCCAGGAGCTGTGCCTACGACCAGTGGTCGGTGGGCAAGACGGTTATTCTACAGAAAGACCTCTCCCTCGAGGGGATGCTGTGGGAGCCCATCCCGTCCTTCAGCGGACAGCTCAAGGGCAATGGCCACACCATCTCGGACCTGACCATTACGGGCCAGTATTCCCCGGCGGGTCTCTTCGGCATCGTGGAGGAACAGGGCTCCATCGAGTCCCTGAGCGTGCGGGGCATCGTGTCTGTCTCTGACTCTGCCGACACCACCACCGGCGGCATCGTAGGCATCAACCACGGTACCCTCATCAACTGCCAGTTCACCGGCGTCGTCACCGGCGACAGCGAGGTGGGCGGCATCGTGGGCCGCAACGAGTCCGAAGGCACCATCGACCACAGCACTGCCCGCGCCATCGTCACCGGCAAATCTTCCACCGGCGGCATCGCAGGCTACAACCTCGGCGCCATCACCGGCTGCACCAACGTGGGCAGCATCAACACCGAATATCAGGAAGCCTCTCTCGACACCGACGGCTTCACCGCCAAGATGGTGGACCAGATCAACAACAAGATAGCCGCCGCCGATGACGACGCCACCAATTCCGTCACCAACGTCGCCACCGACACCGGCGGCATCGCAGGCCGCTCCTCCGGCATGATCCTGACCAGCGTCAACACCGGAACTGTCGGCTACGAGCATATCGGCTACAACGTGGGCGGCATCGTGGGCCGCACCGACGGCCTCGTATCCGGCTGCATCAACCAGGGCCGTGTTCTGGGCCGCAAGGACGTGGGCGGCATTGCCGGTCAGGCGGAACCCTATCGCGAACTCGACCTCTCTAAGGACACCATCAAGCGTCTCCGTTCGGAGCTGGATGTTCTGCGCGGCCTTGTCGATGACACCACCGGCGTTGTCGAGAACTCCACCGCCAGCATCTCCAATTCCTTCAGCGCCATGACCAGCCAGATGGACACCGCCATTGCAGCGGCACGCCAGCTGGACGATCAGGCCAGCGACTACGGCGACGAGGTGGCCGACGAGATCGACCGCGCCTCCACTCTGCTGGCCGATACCCTCACCAAACTCGAACCCGTCATGGACACCGGCGAAGATGCCATGACCAAGCTGACCGATGCCACTGGAAACCTCAAGTGGGCCATGCGCGAGATGGCCGCTGAGATGTTGATGGCATCCAGCGCCCTCAGCAAGACCAGCTCCGGTCTGGACAAGGTGAGCGACGCGGCCGAGGATGGCCGTGACGGGATGTCGGCTATCTCTGAGGGTATCAAACAGCTGTTGGAGTCTGTCGATACCGGCGATGACAGCGCTGCCTCGCAGGCGATCTCCACCATCCTGACCGGCTACGACTCTCTCTCTGCCGAGAAGAAGTCGGATAAGAACCTCAAGACCGGCATTGAGCTGCTGAAGGTGGCCAACTCTGTGGCCAGCGTCTTCACGCTGGGCAGCGGCATGGCTCCGGCGATGAAGGCCGTCACCGCAGGCATGGGCCTGCTGCGCACGGCGTCCCTCCTGTCCAACGACAGTGACATTGCCAGTGCTACTTCCCAAATCGCAAGTGCCATCGGCACCATCTCTACCATTGCCACCCAGATGGGCGGCATCGTGGGCAGCGCTGCCAAGTCCGTCTCGGCCTCCGACCACCCCGAGCTGGCTGCGGCTCTGACCAAAGCCTCTGACGCACTGGACGGCATGGGCAGCATCACCGACGGCATCATGGACAACATCAAGGACTGGGTCGGCAATAACGGCGGCGGCAGCATCAAGGATGGTCTCGATCAGCTGAGCGATGCTTCCGACAAGCTGAGCGACGCCATGGATGACCTGAGCGACTCCCTCGACCTGCTTAAGACCGACGCCGCCCTCACCAGTGCAACGCTGGCGCATACCTCCGTGGCTCTGGGCCAGATGCAGGACGGCCTCGGCGGCCTGACCGATATGATGGGCCAGACCCGCGATATTCTCCACTGGCTCAACCAGCAGGACCCTATCAAGGTGCCTCGTCCCTCGGCAGAACTGACCAACACCAAGGACTCCCTCTTTGATGCTGTCAGCGCCATCAACGACAAGATGGACGACATCAACAGCACCATGCGCACCGCCAGCAACCAGCTGACCGACAAGATGCGCGCCGTGACCGCACAGGTCAGCGTTGTGTCCAACCTGATGCTGGATGCTGTGGAAGAGATCAGCGACCCGGGCAGCAAGACCATCTACGAGGATGAGTCGGAAGACCTCATCGCTTCCCAGTCCGACGGCAAAATTGAAAACAGCATCAACCGCGGCAGCATCGACGCCGACATGAACGTGGGCGGCATCGCCGGTACCATGGGCGTCGAAAACCTGCTGGACCCCGAGGAGGACAACAAGGACGAGGGTACCTCGCTGCTGCGCACCTCCTATACCGTCAGCGCCGTCCTCACCGGCAACATCAACGAGGGCAGCATCACCGCCAAGAAGGATATGGTCGGCGGCATCGTCGGCCAGGAGGAACTGGGCCTTGTGACGGCCTGCGAGTCCTACGGCGACGTCACCGGAGTTAATCAGGTGGGCGGCATTGCCGGTGCAGCCAGCGCCAAGCTCCGCAGCAACTGGGCAAAATGCGCCCTCAGCGGTGAAAAGTACATCGGCGGCATTGTCGGTCAGGGTACCGACAGCGACCTCACCGACGGCAGCCTCATCGCCATCAACAACCGCGCCATCGTCTCTGTGCTGGAAGGCCAGCAGTACGTAGGTGCTGTCTCCGGCGGACAGGACGGCGACTTCTATGGCAACCTCTTCGTCTCCGACGATCTGCAGGGCATCGACCGCCTGAGCCGCGTCGGTCAGGCAGAGCCGGTCACCTATGAGACCCTGCTGGCTCAGGAGAATGTGCCGGACTCCTTCCGCAAGCTGAACCTGATCTTCAAGGCCGACGGCCACATCATCAAGAAGATCAGCTTTGACTACGGTGCGTCCTTCACTCTGGCCGACTACCCCGAGATCCCCCAGAAGAATGGATACTACGCCGAGTGGAGCACACCCGTCCTCGACCAGCTCCACACCGACACCGTGGTCAATGTGGAGTACACGCCCTACATCCCGTCTCTGAGCAGCAGCGTCACCCGCGAGAACGGACGCCCCGTTTTCTTCGTGGACGGCTTCTTCGGCGGTTCCAACGCCGTGCAGGTCACCCAGCAGGACATCACAGCCGATGTCCACGGTGTGACAGAGCAGTGGCTGCTGGAGTTCACCGATGACGGCAATGAGACCCACCAGATCCGTTATCTGACCCCCGGCAAGGCCAAGGGCAAGGTCTACGTCAAGCAGGCCGACGGCAGCTGGCATAAGGTGGAGACGGGCAGCTTCGGCAGCTACACCACCTTCACCACTACCGGCACCGAGGTCGAAGTGGCTTTCGTCCCTGCAAAGCTCCCCATCTGGGCCTTCTGCGCCGGCGGCGCAGCCCTGCTGGTGCTGCTCCTTCTGCTGGCAAAGCGCATCAAGTCGAAGCACGGCCCCAAGGGTGAAAAGCCCCGCAGGGAGAAGAAGGGCAAACAGCCTGAGACGGCAGACACCCCCGCCGATGAGCTGGATACCCCCATCTCTGAGACGGATATGCAGTAAGTTATAAGAAAAGCAGGAGCTTCATCCGAATGGATGGGGCTCCTGCTTTGTTTGTAGGTTAGGCTCGTCTTCGTACAACCTCTCAGTCTCGCTGCCGCTCGACAGCTCCCCTAGTAGGGGAGCCTCTG
>ERZ773218.1903-NODE-1903-length-18217-cov-5.324359_pt1 | contig 18217 bp, 13 predicted proteins | sample MGYA00580527_ERZ773218 | MGnify/ENA primary metagenome ERZ773218 (study PRJEB29015, sample SAMEA2737763) | human gut metagenome | biome: human gut; feature: human-associated habitat; material: faeces | place: China | collected 2012 ...
GGTACATCTTTACATCATCTTAATAGAGCTTTGCACCTGCCGGAATGTGGTCATCTACCATCAGAAGATGAAGCTTTTCTTCGCCTTCTTCTTCATGAATAGCACTGAGGAGCATACCGCAAGAGTCAATGCCCATCATAGCTCTCGGTGGAAGATTTGTGATAGCAATAAGAGTCTTTCCAACCAGTTCTTCCGGCTCATAAAAGCTATGAATACCGCTTAAAATGGTTCTGTCAGTACCTGTACCGTCATCAAGAGTAAACTGTAGAAGTTTCTTTGACTTAGGAACTGCTGTACATTCCTTAACCTTTACTGCTCTAAAGTCAGACTTACTGAATGTATCAAAATCAACAAAATCCTTAAATAGTGGTTCAACCTCTACCTTAGAGAAGTCAATCTTTTCTTCCTTAGGTTCAGCAACCGGCTTGTTAGCAGATTTTGATGCACCTACAGACTTCATTGTCGGGAACAACAGCACATCACGAATCGCTGCGCTGTCCGTAAGCAACATACACATACGGTCAATACCAAAACCGATTCCTCCGGTTGGCGGCATGCCGATTTCAAGTGCGTTCAAGAAATCTTCGTCTGTTGTATTTGCTTCCTCATCACCAAGTGCAAGAAGTTCTTCCTGTGCTTTGAAACGCTCGCGCTGGTCAATCGGATCATTTAACTCGGAGTACGCATTTGCCATCTCCCAGCCATTCATGAAGAACTCAAAACGCTCTACATAATCCGGATTATCCGGCTTTTTCTTTGTCAATGGAGAAATCTCAATCGGATGATCCATGATAAAGGTTGGCTGAATCAAGTGCTCCTCAACAAACTCTTCGAAGAAGAGATTCAAGATATCACCTTTTTTATGGTGTGGCTCAAATTCAATGCCTTTTTCTTTAGCAATTGCCTGTGCCTCTTCCAATGTGGAAATCTCGTTGAAATCAACGTCTGCGTATTTCTTAACGGCATCCACCATCGTCAAGCGCTCAAACGGCTTGCCAAGGTCCATCTCAATTCCGTTATAAGTAATCTTTGTTGTGCCCAGAACTTCCTGTGCCACATAGCGGTACAGATTTTCTGTCAAATCCATCATGCCGTGGTAATCGGTGTATGCCTGATACAATTCCATCAAAGTAAATTCCGGGTTATGTCTGGTGTCAAGTCCCTCGTTACGGAATACACGGCCAATCTCATAAACCTTTTCCATTCCGCCGACAATCAGGCGTTTCAAATATAATTCAAGGGAAATGCGGAGTTTAAAATCCTCATCAAGTGCATTAAAATGTGTCTCAAAGGGACGTGCTGCTGCACCGCCGGCATTAGCCACAAGCATCGGGGTCTCCACTTCCATAAATCCTTCGCCATCAAGATATTTACGAATGGTGCTGATGATACGGGAACGTTTAATAAACGTATCCTTTACTTCCGCATTCATAATCAAATCCACATAACGCTGACGATAACGTACATCTGTATCAGTCAAACCATGGAATTTCTCAGGAAGAATCTGCAGACTCTTTGACAGCAATGTAACATTCGATGCATGAATCGAAATTTCACCGGTTTTTGTTTTGAACACTTCACCGGTAATGCAAAGAAGGTCACCCACATCGTATTTTTTGAAATCCTTATAGGAATCTTCGCCGATGTTATCTCTTGCCACATAAGCCTGGATATCACCCTCTAAATCTCTCGTATTACAAAAAGAAGCTTTTCCCATGACACGCTTAAACATCATACGTCCTGCAATTGTCACAGTCTTTCCTTCTAATTCATCATAGTTATTTTTAATCTCCATGGAGTGATGGGTTACATCACATTTTGTGATTTTGAAAGGATCTTTTCCCGCCTCCTGAAGATTCTGCAATTTCTCTCTTCTAACTTTTAACAACTGATTAATATCTTCTGCCACTTTTTAATCCTCACTTCTCTATTTCTTCTAGTTCTTACGAAAATCCAAAATTTCGTACTTAATGATACCAGCAGGTGTCTCTACCTCTACTGTCTCACCTTTCTGTGCGCCAATCAAAGCTTTACCAACCGGTGACTCATTTGAAATTTTACCTTTCAAACTATCTGCCTCAGTGGAACCCACAATTTTATATTCCATTTCTTCATTAAATTCCAAATCTTTGATGGTTACTGTACAGCCAACATTGATTACGCTCGAATCGCCGTCATTGTCATCAACAACCTCTGCATTTTTCAAAATTTTATCAATCTCTTCAATACGAAGCTCGATGTCGCGCTGTTCTTCTTTCGCTGCATCATATTCTGCGTTCTCGGACAAGTCACCCTGCTCACGTGCTTCTTTGATTTTCTGAGCAACCTCACGCCGACGATTTACCTTCAATTCATGAAGTTCGTCCTCTAACGCTTTCAAACCTTCATACGTCAAAATGTTTTTCTTTGTTTCAGCCATGGTCTTACCTCCTACGAATTTAACATCATTTAATTATAGCGTAACACCGCCGGCTTGTCAATTACTGCAAAAACGCTTTTTTCTCTGCATCTGAGTCTGACTGGTCATTATTTTCGCGCACAACAATTTTTTGATATTTTTCCGCAACGTTTGTTACTGTATTTTTCTGCATCGCACTCCAATTTGCATCCGAGACAGAAGATATCGTGTCACCATATCCCGCTTTCACAGCTCCGTCAACGGTAGCTGAATCACGCATCACAACACGAATCGGATAATACTTACAATCCTCAAATACATTTCCAGTCACCGTTGGATTTACCACACCTCGCAAAAGAAGTGCCACGTATTTTGTTTGATTTCCATTTGCATTTAACACGCCATCTTCTAATGCCTGAAGCCGTAAAAATGAATTTCCTGAAATCACGGTATCTTTCCAATTTAATGCACGAATTGCTGCATTATAGGTACCGTCAAATGTATTATTTAAAATTCTAACATTTTCATGATAAAGCTGTGTCTGGCCGTTCGCAGAATACGTATGACTACCAATCGCAGTTCCAATATTTTTAAAGGTAGTGTTCTGTATTAAAATATTTTTACAAATTGTCTTATCATGAGCCGACCAATCATAATTAAATCCGTCAGTATTCAAATCGGTGCCATCCACATTGATGCATTCCTTGTAACTTTTTTTATCCAACACCTTGAATCCTTCAAATGTACACTTTTCAATCGTTACATTGCAAGAAGAATTTAATTCCATAAAATGCGAACCATATTCATTTTGAAATGTAATGCCCTCGATTGTTATATTTCTTGCATGCCCCATAACAAGTGCCATACAGTTTTTCACATTCGCACAATTCATGCGAACCATTCCCGTTCCTATAATTTTCACATCATGTGAACCATTGTAACCGGAAATTGTCTTAACCGTACCATCTTTTGATGGCGGCACAATGGTAAAAATAGATTTGGCATAACAAATATCGGTTGCTGTCGTTCCTTTTTTCGTAAATGTCACCCCATTTTCCATCCGTATCGTCACATTGGATGGAATACAGATATTATTAGTTACCTCATAATTGCCGGCCTTGACAGTAATTGTTCCACCACCGGCATACTCAAGCTGTTCCATATAAGACATAAGTGTATAATACACTTTCCGCTTTGTATAATCAGAGGCATCCGTGTATTTTTCCTGATACGGTTCTGTAGCTGTCGTAATCGTAAAATTTTTTTCCGTTCTATTGCGAAAATAAAGAATTCTCGCCGTTTCATTTGGCACATAATAATGGCTCAAATCATCTACTTTTGTAGCCGCTATTTTATTCGCCGCAGTTACTCCTATCACAGACATAACGGAAGGAAATTTTTTCCCTTTCCCACTATTTTTTGCTCTATCAAATTTCACAGCATAAGAACACCCGCTAATTTGATTTGCAGTAAAGGATGGTTCTTCTACTCCAAACCCAAACATTCCCGCACTGGCACGTTTCTCCGCCCCATTTCTTTTCACTACATTCTTTTTTATTGTCGGCTTCTTCCACAAGACAGCATATATCGGAGCCTTTTTGGTATTTGTAAATGTGTTTGCTGCAATGGTAATGCTTTTCTGATAATATTCTTTTGTTTGCTTATTTTTTTCTAATACAACCGATTTCGTCGTACCGATGCCAACATCCGCCCCCAGAAATTGATTGTTCTCAATCTTTACTTTTTTGTTCACAGTATTGTCTTTTTTGTACCATTTACCAGAAAAATCCGATGTTGTCTGATTGCTTGTTTCAAGCCTTACAGCCATTCGATTTTTCAAACCGGACACATCTTTTTTTCGTTCAAAGACACATTGCCGGACAGAAATATTTTTAGAACCTTCAATCCAAATATAACTGCCGCCTTTTTTGTTTCGAAATCTCACACCACTCACAGTAATACCGGATGCATGACCAACAAAAACCGCCGTTGCTCCATTCACATTTCCCATATCAAAAATCACTTTCCCATTTCCCTGAATGGATGCATTTTTTGATGCCGCATATTTTCCTGTATTTTGTTTCCCCGATGCCTTTTCCTCTGAAATCATTTGGAACAAAAATTTTGTTGATTTTACTTTCTTTGTTCCTGTTGCTTTTGTTTTTTTGATTTTAACACCATTTGCACAGACAATTTTAACATTAGACGGTACATAAATTGTACCTGGAATTTTATATGTTCCTTTTTTTAATTTCAGCGTTCCGCCTGTTGTCGACAAACGCCTCATATAGGAGTTTATCATATAATACTGTTTTGTTTTTTTATTATAATACGGTTTCTGCCGATAAGATGAACTACATGGTATCGTTTTGGAACTCACCGTAAATGTTCTTTTTTTTGCCTCTGCTCGATTGCTCTGCATCATTATATCTGTCATAACAAATAATACAAATGCTATCATCCATAATTTCCATTTTCTTTTCATTTTCTCTCGTCCTTTCAGTTAATCCTTGATAGCCCCTAATATATCAAAATAATGTGTCACTTTTTCACTTTTTTATTGTTTCCCCTTTTTTTTGAATCATACTTTTTATGTAAAAAGGAGACCATCTGTTGAGATGGTCCCCTTTTTCAAAAATTTTCGATAAACAGAAAATTTCAAATTCTTATTTGTAAAGCTCAACAAGCTTCTGCAAATGCTCGAAACGAGCTTTTGCTGCTTCTTCGGACTCTTTGAAGAGTCTTTCTGCACGCTCTGGGAATGGCTTGATCAGACGAGTATAACGAGCCTCGTTGTTCAAGAAGTCCTGATAAGAACCATCTCCCTCTTTGGATGTCAGAGTGAATGGATTCTTTCCTTCTGCTTTCAACTCAGGGTTGAAGGAGAACAGATTCCAGTATCCAGCCTTAACAGCTTTCTTCATCTCATCCTGGCAGTGGTTCATACCACCCTTAGCGATACCGTGGAGCTCACATGGAGCATAACCGATAATCAGGGATGGTCCGTTATAAGCTTCTGCCTCAGCAATTGCTTTTACAGCCTGAGCAGGATTAGCACCAAGTGCAATCTGTGCTACATATACATAGCCATAACTCATAGCGATTTCAGCAAGGCTCTTCTTGCCAATCTCTTTACCGGCAGCAGCAAACTGACAAACTTCACCGATATTGGAAGCTTTGGATGCCTGACCACCAGTATTGGAGTACATCTCCGTATCGAATACCATTACGTTTACGTTCTCGCCGGATGCAAGTACATGATCCAGACCACCAAATCCGATATCATATGCCCAACCGTCACCACCGAAGATCCATACGGACTTCTTAGCAAGGTAATCTTTCTTAGCAAGAACTTCTTTGGATTTCTCACATCCTGCATTTGCAGCTTTTTCAAGTTCAGCAATCAATGCTTCTGCAGCAGGTGAGTTCTCTCTTGTATTATCTTTTGTCTCAATGAATTTAGCAGCAGCAGCTTTAAATTCAGCCGATGCTTTATCGGAAGCAGCAATCTCTTCTACCAATTCAATTGCCTGGTCACGAAGATATTTCTGTCCAATGTGCATTCCAAGACCATGCTCTGCGTTATCCTCGAACAGGGAGTTAGACCAAGCCGGTCCCTTCTTGGAATCTTTGTTTACTGTATATGGTGATGTTGCTGCCGGGTTACCCCAGATAGAAGAACATCCTGTTGCATTTGAAATGTACATATGCTCACCAAAGAGCTGTGTAACAAGTCTTGCATAAGATGTCTCAGCACATCCTGCACAACTTCCGGAGAACTCGAGAAGTGGCTGGTTGAACTGGCTTCCCTTTGGAGTTGTATCAGCAAATCCGCTGTCTTTCTTACCAACGTTAGCTACCAAGTAATCAAATACCGGCTGCTCGTCTGCCTGAGACTCCTGAGGTACCATCTTGATGGCTTCATCAGCAGCTTTCGGACATACGGTAATACACTCGCCACATCCCATACAATCCAGAGGAGATACGCTCATTGCAAATTTATATTCGCCGGCTTTTGGCTTTGTATCAGCAAGTTTGATGTTTGAAGGTGCTGCTTTCACCTCATCCTCAGAAAGGAGGAATGGACGAATTGTAGCGTGAGAACATACAAATGCACAGCTGTTACACTGGATACATGTATCCGGATTCCATACAGGAACCATAACAGCTGTACCACGTTTCTCATATGCGGAAGCACCAGTCTCAAACTGACCATCCGGGTTACCTGCGAATGCAGATACTGGAAGGCTGCCACCATCCATCTTAGAAATTGGCTCAAGAAGGTCATTTACCATCTTAACAACTTCCGGACGTCCGGTCTTCTCTTTTGCAGGAGCATCTGCTTCCGGATTCTTCCAAGATTCAGGTACTTCTACTTTATGAATTGCGTCAACACCACAATCGATTGCTTTGTAGTTCATTTCTACGACAGCATCACCTTTTTTGGAGTAAGATTTCTTAGCTGCTTCTTTCATGAACTTAATCGCATCATCAATTGGCATTACATCAGCAAGTTTGAAGAATGCAGACTGCAAAATTGTGTTAGTACGTTTACCCATACCAATTTCAATTGCTTTATCAATCGCGTTGATTGTGTAAAGCTGAATGTTGTTGTCTGCAATATATTTCTTAGCTTCAGCGTTCAAGTGATGTCCGAGTTCTTCATCAGACCACTGGCAGTTAATCATGAATACACCGCCCGGTTTTACATCCTGAGCCATCTTCATACCCTGTGTTACATAAGCCGGGTTATGACATGCTACGAAGTCAGCCTGGTTGATGTAGTAAGGACTCTTAATCGGATTATCACCAAAACGAAGATGGGAAATTGTTACACCACCTGTTTTCTTTGAGTCATACTGGAAGTATGCCTGGATAAATTTATCTGTGTGGTCACCGATAATCTTTGTTGAGTTTTTGTTAGCACCTACAGTACCATCTCCACCAAGTCCCCAGAACTTGCACTCTTTTGTTCCCGGTGCAGAAGTAATTGGAGCCGGTTTCACTTCCGGAAGACTCAAATTTGTTACGTCATCCACAATACCGATTGTGAAACGAGGTTTTGGATCGTCTTTCTCCAGTTCTTTGTATACAGCGAATACAGATGATGGTGGTGTATCTTTGGAACCAAGACCATAACGTCCGCCGGTAAGAATGATATCATTCAAACCTGCCTCACGAAGAGTAGCTGCAACATCCAGATACAACGGATCACCAAGAGCACCAGGCTCTTTTGTACGGTCAAGTACAGCAATCTTCTTAGCAGTCTTAGGAATCACCTTAAGAATTGCTTCCGGAGACCATGGACGATACAAACGAACTTTTACAAGACCAACTTTCTCGCCCTTTGCTGTCAAGTAATCAATTACTTCTTCTGCTACGTCACAGATGGATCCCATAGCGATGATTACGCGGTCAGCATCCGGTGCACCATAGTAGTTAAACAAACCGTAATCGGTACCGAGTTTTTCATTTACTTTGTTCATGTACTTCTCTACAACAGCAGGAAGTGCATCATAAGCCTTGTTACATGCTTCACGATGCTGGAAGAATACGTCTCCATTCTCGTGAGAACCACGTGCAGTTGGGTGCTCCGGATTCAATGCATGTTTACGGAATGCTTCAACAGCATCCATTGGGCACATTTCTTTCAAATCTTCGTAATCCCATTTCTCAATCTTCTGAATCTCATGGGAAGTACGGAAACCATCGAAGAAGTTAATGAATGGAACTTTTCCTTCCAATGCTGCCAAATGGGCAACCGGACTCAAGTCCATAACTTCCTGTGGATTTGTCTCAGCAAGCATAGCGAAACCAGTCTGACGACAAGCGTATACATCACTATGATCACCAAAAATATTCAAAGCATGTGTAGACACCGTACGTGCGGATACGTGGAATACACTTGGCAACATCTCACCAGCGATTTTATACATATTCGGGATCATAAGAAGAAGACCCTGAGAAGCCGTAAATGTCGTTGTCAAAGCTCCTGTTGCAAGAGAACCGTGTACAGTACCAGCGGCGCCGGCCTCAGATTCCATCTCAACAACTTTTACTTTGCTGCCAAAAATGTTCTTCTGTCCTGCTGCTGACCACTGATCAACGGAATCAGCCATCGGGCTCGAAGGTGTAATAGGATAGATACCAGCTACTTCTGTATAGGCATATGCCACGTGTGCTGCAGCGGTATTACCATCCATGGATTGTTTTGCTCTAGCCATTTTTGTAATGTCCTCCTTAAATTTATTCATTCGTGTTTTTATTCTATCACTAAAAAAAAGAAAAGTAAAGGACGAAAAATGTCGAGTTTGTGTCAAGTGTTCGTTGCCACTTTTTTTAGTTTCAGTAATTCCGTAGAAAAATTTTGTGTCTCGTGGGCGCTCTCGCTCATTGAGTGCGTAACGGTATGGGCACTGAAACTACCAGCGCCACATACCGACGTACTCAAACCCACAAGTCACAAAGTTTTTCTACGGAATTACTGGAATCCAAAGAGACCGGCAATGAACATTTGGCATAATCTTCTCCTTTGTCAAAAACTAATAAGTAAGTTCTCTGAAAATTATGGGATTGTTTGTACAACTTTTGTGTCTTCATAATTTATCGAGAAAAAACAGAAGCACAAAATGTCAAACATCTCTTGACATATTCATCCATCCGCTGTATTATTGTATTACGCACTTAATACAGCGATACAATTATTAAGTTAATATATGGAAAGGAGGTTTTCTATGTCCTGGAATTTATCAAAGGAACGTCCCATATATATACAATTGGTAGAACAGATTAAGTTACAGATTCTGTCCGGTCACTACCGCCCCGGTGAGCGTTTTCCCTCGGTAAGGGAACTTGCCACTGAGGCTGCGGTAAATCCAAATACGATGCAGAAAGCACTCGCAGCTCTTGAACAGGAGGGGCTTTTGATTGGCAGCCGGACAAATGGGCGAACCGTAACAAGTGATGCATCACTGATTGGGTCCATGCGTGATGAATTAGCGGACGGCATTGTAGAAAACTGTTATCAGGCTCTTGCAAAATTAGGATTTTCAAAAGAAGAATGCATTGCCTGCCTGCGCAAGCAAAGGAAGGAGGATTTATGATTTTATTAGAATCAAAACACATCTGCAAAAATTTCGGTCCTAAACCGGCATTACGAGATGTAAATGTAACGATTGAATGCGGAAAAATAGTTGGGCTTTTAGGTCCAAACGGAAGCGGAAAAACCACTTTTTTGAAATTAATAAATGGTTTGCTCACACCAAGTTCCGGCGAACTTTTTATTGGAGGGGAGCATCCCGGTGTTATTACTAAGCAGCACATTTCCTATCTGCCGGACCAGACAATTTTCCCAAAATGGATGAAAATATCAGACTTATTTTCCTATTACAATGATTTTTTTGCAGATTTTGACAAAAACAAAGCCGAGGAAATGTTAAAACGATTAGACATCGTTGAAAATATGCGTTTGAAACATATGTCGAAAGGAACACAGGAAAAAGTCCAGTTGATTCTGACTATGAGCCGGAATGCAAATCTGTACTGTCTGGATGAACCTATCGGGGGTGTCGATCCGGCAACCAGAGATTACATATTACAGACGATTATTTCGAACTACAGTGAAAATGCCTCTGTGCTTCTTTCCACACATCTGATTTCTGATGTTGAGAGCATTTTAGATGATGTCATTTTCCTGCAGGACGGCCAGATTCGCCTGCAGTCATCCGTAGATGATATCCGCGAACAGCAGGGCAAGTCGGTCGATACATTATTCCGGGAGGTGTTCCGATGCTAAAAAAATTAATTAAACACGAATTTAAAGATACGATGCGTTTATTTATTCCAATGTTTGGATTCATCGTTGTTTTAACACCTATTTTCAGCTTGATGATGTCTTTGGGCTCACAACCGTATGATGAAAATACAGCCGATGCTCTTTCTCTTGTATTTGGAAGCGGCATCATAGGTTACTGTCTGCTGCTGTTTGGCCTGCTCATTGTAACTCAGGTATTAATTGCCATACGCTTTTATAAGACCATGACTTCCCAAGAAGCATACTTAACATTTACCCTTCCCGCCAAAACAGGCCAGCTTTTATTTGCCAAATGGCTGGTTTCCTTTGTGTGGTATATCCTCGCCTGTGGAATTGCATTGATTTCTATACTTATCGTTGTGTTAATCGCTACACCAATTACGCTGTCAGAAATCATTCATGGCATTGGATTCGTTTTGCAGACAATTAACTTGAGTAATTTTAGTGCACTGATTTTACTGGGGATTTTTATGTTAATCAGCCTCTCGTTTTCAATTTTAATGATGTATCTTTCCATCATGATTGGACAATTAGTACAGACACACCGCATCGCATTAAGCATTGGCGCTTATCTTGGACTTTCTCAGGGATTACAGATTGTTATTTCGTTATTAGCAATCCCATTTGTCCTGATATTCCCTGATGTGATTGACTCCGTCCATGTTGTCCTTTTGCTGTTCTGCCTCCTGTATGGAGCTTTGGGAGTCATCTTCTATTTACTGACTTACCTGATTACAGCAAAAAAATTAAACATTAAATAATACGGATATATTTGCATAAAATGGCATAAATATTGAATATATTGGTGCATTGTTCTCTGAGCCGTTGACATTCTTTATTGGTATTGTACAATGAAGAAAAAAAATGGAGGTATCGCATTTATGAAGCGAAAAATTTACACCCCTCTGTTGTTGACGGCTCTTTTTATGAGCACTCTGTCACAAACAGTTCCGGGTACTACCGCTAATGCAGCAAAAAAGCCAGCACTTAGCAAAACAAAAGTTTCGGTTTATACCGGAAAGAAAGCAAAGGTTTCAATCAAAAAAATTGCAAAGAAAACAAAAGTTACATGGAAATTAGGGAACAAAAAAATTGCGAAAATTGTAAAACAAAAGAAAACCGGAAAACCATATGCTGTTATTCAAGGAGTAAAAAAGGGAAAGACAACACTTCTTGCACGTTACAAACATGGGAAAAAAATCCGTAAACTTACCTGCCGCATCACAGTTCTTGCTGCAAAAAAAGCTACACCACAAAAAAATGTGGCTGTCCCATCCAGTACGGCTTCGCCTTCGCAGGCACCAAACAGGGCTCCCGCTATAACACTGACTCCAGTGCCAACCGCCACTCCTACCCCGACATGGGTTACTACCTGGGGTACAGCAGAAGAAAAATGCGATGTTACATCCAACGCAATGCCTCAAATTGCTTTAGAAGATTCTACAGTAAGACAGGTTATTAAAGTAACTACAACCGGAAGTAAAATCCGTTTCCGCTTAAGCAACCAATATGGCGGAAGGGATGTCACGATTAAATCAATGCACATAGCGAAGCAGGTGAAGGCATCGAATCCTGAAATCAACACCGATACAGATGCCACCGTAACATTCGAAGGAAAAGAAAATTTTATTATTCCAAAAGGAAAGGTAATTCAAACTGACGCTATTGATTTTCCCGTAGAAGCACTGGAAAATGTAGCCATTTCCACTTTTTTTGGTGAAACGCCGACCACAAACATTACCGGACACCGCGGTGCCCGTGCTACAACCTACCAGGTCTCCGGTAATCAAGTTTCAGCCAATACTTTTAGTAATTATAAGAAAACAACCAGCTGGTTCTTTTTAGCAGACGCATCTCTTCTCTCTGCAAATGGAAGTAAAGCGGTTGTCTGTTTTGGTGATTCCATTACCGATGGCTATGGCACCGATGCCACCTACTTGGGCAAAAAACCAGATTCCTACACTCGCTGGGGAGATTACTTTGCCAAACGGTTAAAAGCAAATAAAGGAACCGAAAATGTATCTGTTATAAACGAGGGAATTGGTTCAAATTCCATTCTCGGCTCGTATCCAACGGATGCGGGAAAAAACCGATTCAACCGTGATTTATTAGAACACGACGGTGTTGCTTACTGTATAATTTTATTTGGCGTCAATGATTTGGATAAGCTTCAAAATACGGACAAATACAATTTGCTTTTGCCGGAATATCAAAAGATGATTGAAACTTGTCATAAAAACAACATCAAAGTTTATGGTGCACCAATCCTTCCTTTTGGCACAAGCAGTTTTTATAGTGAAAATTCAGAAAAAGTAAGACAACTTATCAATCAGTGGATGCGTTCATCCGAGTCTGGCGTAGATGGCATCATTGATTTTGAAAATGCCGTTGCCGATCCGGCAAATCCGCAAAATTTATTAGCCAAATATACAAACAAAGATGATGGCATCCATCCTTATAATGGCTATCAGGTGATGGCAAATGCCATTGACTTAAATCTTTTCCAATAAATACAATTGATAAGTAATATAGAAAAAGGCGTTCGAGATCAACTATGATTCCAACGCCTTTTTTATTCTATTCTTCTGTCGCACCAAATTCACTTAACTGTAACCCTTCATTTCGGTCAAGCGCCGTCTGAACACTCCACGGATGGGTAAACAAAAGGAGTGGTCTGTCATGCAGATCTTTTACCTTCTTTGTATCGGACGTAACCGAAAGTGCCGCTACATCGATATCCTTATTTTCAATCCAGCGTACATGCTCATACGGAAGCTGTTCCATACGGATTTCTACATTATACTCATTTTCCAAACGGTACTGAAGCACCTCAAACTGCAGGACGCCTACAACACCCACAATAATCTCTTCCATGCCGGTATTAAATTCCTGAAAAATCTGAATCGCACCTTCCTGTGCAATCTGTGAAATTCCTTTCATAAACTGTTTACGCTTCATCGTATCCACCTGACGGACTCTTGCAAAATGCTCCGGTGCAAATGTTGGGATTCCTTCAAAGCGAACCGGCGTTTTTCCTTTATACAATGTATCTCCAATCGAGAAAATACCCGGGTCAAAAACGCCGATAATATCACCGGCATATGCCTCCTCGACATGTTTTCTCTCTTGTGCCATCATCTGCTGTGGCTGTGCAAGACGAATCTTTTTGCCACCCTGCACATGCATAACTTCCATGCCTGCCTCAAACTTACCGGAGCAGATACGCATAAAAGCAATTCGGTCACGATGGGCCTTATTCATATTTGCCTGAATCTTAAATACAAATGCCGAAAATTCATCCGAGAATGGGTCTACCACCTCGCCACCGGATGTACGAGGCAGCGGAGATGTTGTCATATCCAGGAAATGCTGCAAAAAGGTTTCTACACCAAAGTTTGTCAGTGCCGAACCAAAAAATACCGGCGAAAGCTGTCCGGCACGAACCTTTTCCAAATCAAAGGCATCGCTTGCTCCATCCAGCAATTCAATTTCATCAACTAAAATATCGTGGTATTCTTTCGTAATCAAATCATCCAAACCGGCATCCCCAAGACTTGCCTCTACCATCTCTACTTTATGTCCATTGTCCCCCGCAATAAATCGGGAAATGGTCTTTGTGTTACGGTCATACACACCTTTAAAGTTCTTTCCGGAACCAATCGGCCAGTTCACCGGACAAGTGCGGATACCAAGCACATTCTCAATCTGGTCAATCAATTCAAACGGATCCATCGCCTCACGGTCCATCTTGTTAATAAACGTAAAAATTGGAATCCCGCGCATGACACAAACCTTAAATAACTTAATCGTCTGTGCCTCAACACCTTTAGAGCCGTCAATTACCATCACGGCTGAATCTGCTGCCATCAACGTACGGTAAGTATCTTCCGAGAAATCCTGATGTCCCGGTGTATCCAGAATATTGATGCAAAAACCATCATAATTAAACTGCAGAACCGAACTTGTTACCGAAATACCTCTTTCCTTTTCAATTTCCATCCAGTCAGAAACCGCATGTTTCGCCGCTTTTCTTCCTTTTACCGAACCAGCTAGATTAATTGCTCCTCCATATAAAAGAAATTTCTCCGTCAATGTCGTCTTTCCGGCATCCGGGTGGGAAATAATCGCAAAAGTACGTCTTTTCTCGATTTCCTGTCTCTGTGAATCACTCATAAAATCCTCCATTCTGTCATGGATATGCTATCCATCCGCTGATTTTCAATCGATATACAACAAATGAGCTCTGACACATATGTATCAGAGCTCTTCAAGCTGGGCTACAAGGATTCGAACCTTGAAATGCTGGAGTCAGAGTCCAGTGCCTTACCATTTGGCGATAGCCCAATCACAACCACAAGCGATATTATACATGAATCCTTTTCGGAATGCAAGCATTATTTTTAAATTTTTCAAAAAAATTTTTATTTACCCAATTTATGGTTTTTTTCACCATATAAACGCACTGCTGTACTCTTCTCTACCGTGTAGGTCTGAACCTGACAATTCGTAGGAAATTTCATGCCTAATGACTTTGCACGCGCAAACAAATCATCATATGAAATTGTCACGTCTGCTTCCTGCTTTTTCAGTGCTAAATTTTCTTTTTCTAATACATCAATCTGAGACGCCAGTTTATACACTTGTTTATTCAAAAGCACTTCCTGATTTTCCATACGAACAATTTGGAAACAACTTAGAATCAAAACAAGGGATGCTGCACTTGCAATAATCCACTGTTTAATAAACTTTCTTTTCTTCTTCTGTTTTTCCACGTCAACAATTTTTACTTTTTTCCCCGTATTCACAATTTGTATGGCGGTATTTCCCACCACGTAATCCATCGTAACTTTCACAATATCCTCCGTTTTTCTGAACAATTAACCCAAAGTATCCCATTATTTCTTTTGTTTTGGCTCCTCCGTAGCCTCCACAATCAACATCGTAATTGCACCGGAACGGCTGGTATAATGCTCATCTGCGTACTGGTCAATTCTCTGAATCACTTTATCTTCTAACGTAATATTGACCCGTTTTTTCATCTATCAGCCCTCCAATCCTCATTCTATGTGTAATTTATACACATGATATATTTATATTATACACACTTTTGATGTAGAGTTCAACCATTTTCTGTGGAATTTTCACAAAAAAAAGAGTGGCTCCTTTTTAGAGTCACTCTTTTTTTAATATGAAAGCGCGAGACGGGACTCGAACCCGCGGCCCCAACCTTGGCAAGGTTGTGCTCTACCAACTGAGCCACTCGCGCACTTCTTAAACACAAGTGCTATTATACTGAATAACTGCCTGTATGTCAAGAAGTTTTTTTCATTCCTTATCGTTATTTTTCTCAGTATCAAAATACCAATAAATACCATACCGCTCATCATTTAGTGTATTAAACGGAACAAACTGTAGTCCATTTTCAAATGTCGTATCAGCATCCGTTCCTTTCAGATGAAACGACAAGGTTTCGCTTTCCGTATCACGTACTAGATAACGTTCTATATGACTGACAAACTCATTCACAGAGGTCTCTTTTTGAATCGTCAGCGTTTCATTGTCAAGCAGTTCTGTCGTTTTTGGTTCACCATACGCAATTGTGTCTTTCCGGCACTCATTTCCTACTACCTTATAAAGAGGTGCGGTAAGGTCAATTCCCGCCCATGTCGCCTCTCCCATCTTTTCTTTTCCAAGTTTTGCAGCCAGAACCGTCGGTCCGTACCGAAAAGCAAACACGGCATCCTGATCCAAAAGTCCGACAGACTCCACTGACATCGGATATTTTGCCATTATCACATCACCATCCTCCCAGTTACGCTCCAATAAAACATACTCGCTATTACCGGCTGCTGTCATTTTCTCCGCGCCATTTACATAAATCGTGGCTTCCCCATGCATCCAATCCGGGATCCGAAGCGCAATCGCCACATCCGATATTTCTTTGTCATGCAATGCATTTAACACAAAAGAAATCTCCTCTGATTTTGTCACATCCGACTTCTGTGTAAGCACAAGATTCTTTTCCTCCCAAGTCACTTTTGAAGCGACATATTGATTTACAAGCAGCGTATCATTGGCACGAAAATAAATACTGTCGCCCAGTTTCGTGAAATTCTCCATGCCACTTCCGGTACAGCACCAGAACATATTCTTCTCAGGCTCCTCCTCACCAAACGTTTTGTAATACCCGGTTGCCATCGGCGTAAAATAAGATGCTGCTCCACTCTCCGTTTTTACCGCTCCCATAATCGCATTCCGCAAAGTTGTCTCATAATAATCGGCATACTCCTTTTTCCTTGTTGCCTTAAATAGCTCTTTTGCAAGTTTTAACATATTGTGCGCACAACAGCTCTCACAATTTGTCTGCGTACGAATCTCATCCAGATGATAATCTTTCCGAAAATACTCCATCACACTGATGCCGCCGGTAACAAAAGAATGTCGTTTGACAACCATTTCAAAAAATTTCTCAGCATCCACAAGATATGCTTCATCTTCCTGTTTTGCCTCCCCCAGCTGTTTTAACACATTATATCGCTTAATCGCACCGATAAACTTAGGAATCTGGGTATTCGCATGCTTTCCATCCAGGCAGTTTTTTTCACCTTTCGCAGCCATCAAAAAAAGTGCTTTCTCATCAAATTTCTGCGCCGCCTCCAAATGGTGCTTATTATGACTGTGGGAATACAGTTCATACAAACAATCATTCATGCCGCCATATTCCGTCTCCAATACCTTTTGATTCGTTTTTAAATCCCATTTACTCACACGCTCATAAATCCAGTCACCCAATTTTTCCGCAACCAAAAGAGCTGTTTCATTTCCCGTATATTTATAAGTATCTACAAGACCGGCAAGAACCTTATGCATATTATACCATGGAACCCACGTCTCGCCCTTTTTCTTTCCCTCCAAAATATCAAACTGCTTCTCAACATCCTCCTTATCTTCCACTTTTGCCCCAAAAAGGAACCCGGTGCCAAGTTTCTTCTGACATTCTTCCAAACCGGCAATTAACGTCTGAGATTTTTCTTTCAGTTCTTTATCACCAGTCACCTTCACCGCCTGTGCAAGAGCCGTAAGATAATGGCCGACACAATGACCGCCAAGCAAACTATCTTCCCATCCGCCATACGGTCTGACACCCTTTGTATCAATCCCTGCTGTCGTTCGAAATCCAGCCAGTAGGCGCGCAGTATCCATTTTTTTTAAGAAAGCTATATCCGACTTCTGAGCAGACAAATAATAATTGTCTAAAATCTGTACTTTGTCTAACTCAAATGGTTCAGTCCAGCCCATCTCATTCTCCGTCAAAACACAAATTGAAATATCCTGATTCATAAAAAATCCTCCCTTTGTTTTTGTAACTAATCAAATTTTTTTAATTCTTCATACAGCCTGTGAACGGGAAGACCAACCACATTGAAGTAGTCCCCCTCAATTCCTTCAATAAACTTGCCAAACAAGCCTTGAATGCCATATGCTCCGGCTTTATCATATGGTTCATCGGTCGAAATATAAGCCTCAATCTCATTTTCTGTCATCGGCGCTACATTCACCTTCGTTCCCTCAGCAAATGATGACGCAGATACCATATCACCTGATTTTGCAATCACCGTAACACCGGTATATACCATATGACTTTTTCCCTGTAATTTATAAATCATTTCTCTCGCTTCTTCTTTATCTGCCGGTTTTCCAAGAATTTTTCCATCAATGGAAACAACCGTATCCGCACCAATAATGATTCCTTCTTCTACCTGCCCGGCAACTGCCATCGCTTTTTGATATGACAATTCTTTCGTCACTTCTGCCGGCTCATTTTTTGTGATTACTTCTTTGGTGTCCGATACAAGCACCTCAAAAGAAACCTCCAACATCTGAAGCAATTCTTTCCGTCTCGGAGAGCCGGATGCCAAAATCATTCGTTTCATTTTTCTTCCTTTCTACAAAATCATGACCACCAGCTCAGCTGGTGGTTTCCTCTGCGGCTATAAGCCTGTGGT
>ERZ773218.1909-NODE-1909-length-18143-cov-16.935482_pt1 | contig 18143 bp, 17 predicted proteins | sample MGYA00580527_ERZ773218 | MGnify/ENA primary metagenome ERZ773218 (study PRJEB29015, sample SAMEA2737763) | human gut metagenome | biome: human gut; feature: human-associated habitat; material: faeces | place: China | collected 2012 ...
GGTGTCTTTGGTAAACAGGTTCTTCGCCGCCTCGCTGTCCCCCAGCGCAGCGTCGATGGCCATGTCGGCATAGGTCTCCGCAAAGGCCTGCATCGAGTTGTCGATGCCGCCCGAGATGGCCGCAGCCACCGCCGGGTAGCGCTTCGCCAGCTCCGAGCTGCCCGCCAGCCCCTGCACCCAGTCCGCGATCTGCCCCGCCAGCGTGTCCTTCGCGTAGTCCGAGCCCATGGTCTTTGCAAGGTCTGCTGCGCCCACCGAGTTGATGGCCCATCCCGCGCCAAACTTGGCGAGGCCGCCGCCCAGTGCTTTGCCTGCGCTTTCGCCTTTTTCTGCGCTCTGGCCCATGGCCTCCGCCGCGCCCTGGGCGCTCAGCATAGGCAGGATCCACGCAACGCCGTCGCCGCCTGCCGCAATGGCCAGGTTCTCCGCCGCGCTGGTCACGGCCCCCGCCACGGCCCGCTGCGCCGGGCTCAGGCCGCTCTGGGCCGCCGCCGTCAGCTTCTGGCCCCGGTCGTAGAGCTGGTAGCCCACGCTCTGGTTCTTGTCAATGCCGTCGCTCACCTCCAGCCCCGCCAGCTTCTGGCGCATCTCCCGGATCTCCTTGGAGTTGTACCCCATCGAGATCAGCTCCCGGTTTCGGCTCTCCGGCCATGTGGGGTTATAGTCCATGTCCACGTCGGTCAAAAGGTCAAACAGGCTCTGGGCGTGCTCGTCGCCCTTCACTTCCTGCTCCACCTGTTTCCAGTTCTTCAGGGTGGCGTCAATGTTCTTTCCCGCCTGTACGCCGTACTCCGCGCCCAGCACCGGGGCAGCGGCCACCGTGTCTCCGATGCCGCCGATGGTGTTCGCCGCCCGGCGCACATCCCGCTGCCATGCGGGGATGGCGTCCAGCGCAGCGTTCATCTTCCGGGCCTCGTCGATCTGTGCCTGTGTCCAGCCGCCCTTTTGGATAAGGTCGGCGTCCGTGTACGCGCCGTGGGTGTTGTCCACCCGCCGCACCGCGTCGGCCAGATTCTTGTTGTCCCCGGTGTCCATCCACTGGTTGATCCGGTCGAACTCGTCCGGTACGCTGTCCTTGGCAAAACTGGCTCTCAGCTCCTGCGCCCGGCCGCTGCCGTAGGCCATGGCCCCGCCGTCCACGTTCTCCAGCACGTTCCCGCTCTTCGCAGGTACGCCCCACTTCTGCCCCATGTCCAGCGCCATTTCAGTGGGGCTTCCTTTGAGAATGGCTCCCCTGACAGGGGAGCTCCGTTCTCGCGCGGCGTCAGCCGACGGGAACGGTGAGAGGTTTTCTTTCCGCCCGCTGCGCGCCTGAGAGGGCTCGTTCCTCGCATCCACCTCCCCCATGTCGCTTATGTGCCGCTCGGTGTACTGCTGCAGGGCATCTGCATAGATGTTGCTTTTGGGCAGCACTGTGCTCGATGCAGTGGGCGGATTCGGCGTCTTGGTGCGGACAGCTCTCACCTTTTCCGCCGTCCACCCAGAGCTTTCTGCCGCCTTCGATGGGTTGCTTTCTCTCATTTCCTTAACTTTTTCCGCTGTCCATGCCATCAGCCCTTCACCCCCGCCTTCTCAAGCGCTCTTGCGATTTCTTCATCGCTGTACCCGTTCTGGTTCATATTGTTCATGATAGCCCACGCGCTATAACCTTTTTTCGCATAGTTCTTTGCCAGCATTGCCGCCATATCTACGCCGCCGCTCTGGCTTGCGCTCTGGACGTTCGCAGTATCCGCATTGAGCCACCCATTATCCGTTAAGGTCTGCTTGTAAAAATCGTACAGCGGCTCATTTCCCTTCATAGAGGAAAATGTCTTTGCCATACTTTGCAGCTGACTGTTCGTCCAGCTGCTCCCGCTGCCTTTCGTTCTGCTGCTCCTGCTGCCCGAAGAGCCGCCCGAGCTGCCTGCGCTCTTTGTTGCCAGCGCCGTTGCAAGCTGCCGTCCTGCGATCGTCCTGTAATTTCCCACAGAGTTCGGATCCAGGCCGTACAGTTCCAGCACCGCCCGTGCAGCCTCGTCGCTGCCGCCGCCTGCCAGCCCGGCTGCGGTCGTGAGCGCACCCGCCTTGTCTGCGCGGGTGATGGGTGCGCCGCTGTAATTGTCAAAAATGCCGGTGTCCAGACCATACCGGCCCAGCACGGCGTTCGCGGCATCGCCCGCCCCCTGCTGGTACAGGTTGAACGCCTGCTCGTAGGCATTCAGTGCATCGCTCTGGCCGGTGCGCTCTTTGTTGTACTCCCACTGTTCCCGGGCAAATTCGTTCTCCCACTGCTGCTGGGTGTAGCCCTTGTAGGTGTCGTAGGCCGTCAGACCGGCTCTGCCTACACTCTTCGCCATCTCCCACAGGTTCGAGAGGAAATCGCTTTTCTCCTGCGCTGCCTGATCTGCCCGGCTCTTCTTGTAGTCCCGCCAGTCCTGTGCATTGGCCACGGCTCCCTGATGCTCCGCCGCCTCGAGACTGTCCTGATTCTGCAGCGCACTCAGCAGCCCCGAGAGGCCGTTCTGCTTCAGCTGGTACAGAGTCAGGGCCTTGTCCCGCAGCCCGGCCAGCCCGCTGTCCACGTTGGCCATGGCCTGCTGGTAGCCCTGCTGGGCCACACTGTTTGCGTAGCTTGAGCCGTACCCGCCGCTCAGCGCGGCAGCGCCCGCAGCGGCGTTCTCAGCCGCCGCCCTGGCATTCGCCTGCGCGCCCGCGCGGTACTGCCGGTAGAGTTCGCTGTCCGTGCCTACGTCATAGCCTGCATTGCTGGCTGCGCCCATGCTGTCCAGCGCCTCATTGATCCGGTCGGTATAGTTACTCTGGTATGCCCCCGGCATCGCGTTCTCCGCGTCCTTCTGCGCCGCCTGCGCGTCCCTGTATCTCTTGAATACGCCCATCTTTAACTCCTCTCTTGACAAATACGTAAAATACGTATATATTATGATTACAGATTCGGAGGTGCATCTTCATGCCAATGACCCCCAAAGAGATCGTTCGCCTGCTCGAACAGAACGGTTTCGTGTTCGTCAGCTCCAACGGTTCTCATCGCAAATACCACAACCCCACCACCGGCAAGACCACTATCGTCCCTTTCCACGCCAAAGACCTCAAACCCGGCACAGAGAAAAATATCCTCAAACTGGCCGGTCTGAAGAAATAAGGAGGCATTTCTATGAACGCTGTTTTCTATCCCGCGGTGTTCCACCCCGAAGAAACGGGTTATTCTGTCACCGTCCCCGACATCGAGGGCTGCTTTACGCAGGGCGATACGATGGATGAGGCTGTGCGGATGGCACAGGATGCCATCGGCCTGATGCTGGAAGAGTGCGCTGTCTGCCCCACTCCTTCCGTTCCTTCCTCTCTTCCGGTGGAGGCCGGAGACTTTGTGGTCATGGTCCCCTTTGATATGGCTGCTTACCAAAAGCAGTTCCGCCCTGTTAAAAAGACCCTCTCCGTCCCCGCTTGGCTCAATGATGCAGCCGAGGCCGCACACATCAACTTCTCCGGCGTTCTTCAGGACGCCTTGAAGGAAAAGCTCCATCTTGCATAAATCCCTAAGCGCTCAGCCCTTTCCGGGCAGGGCGTTTTTCTTACAGGAAAAGAAGGGGCAGCAGGGTCGCTCCCACGCTCACTACAGTGTTCCAAAATCCCGAGCGCCGGTTCTTCTTTGCCTGTGCCTCGCTGGCCGCCTGATTGTACACGCTCTGATAGTAGTTGCGCTGGTTCTCCCAGTTCTGATAGTTGGTCTGGTACTTCTCGTAGTCCTGCGCCTCGGCTTGCTGGTATCCGCTCAGCTGGCTCTGCAGGTCGCTCTTTTTCTGGGTGTACTGGTTCAGTGCCTGGCTGTACAGTCCGTTCGTAGCATTGCTCAAGCCCGCCATGGCATTCTGGTAGGCGCTCTGGCCTGCCTGTGTGCCATAGCTCGAGCCGTACCCGCCCGAGATGGCGCTGGCGTTGGCCTGCGCGTTCTCGTTGGCCAGCTTTGCCTGTCGGGTGTAGCTGTTCTTGTACTGCTCGTAGGCCGCATCCCGGGTGGGGTCATAGCTGAAATCCTTCATCCCGTCCAGCTGACCCATCACGCCATCTATCCTGTCTTTGTATTTGCTGGTGTAGTCTTCCGGCTTCTTCGCCTCCCACTCCTCCAGCTGCGCTCTTGCGTTGCTCAAATTACTCATTTCAGCTTCTCCTGTAAGTCCCCCGAGAGATTCTCGGTGTCAATGTTGCTCAAAATATATTCCAGCTGCTCCTGCATCTGGTACAGATAATTCCTCAGCTCCCGGGCGCTGTCCGCGTCCAGCCTTTCCAGCCTCGGCATCGAGATCTTCGAAAGTCCCACGATACTAGCCACGTCTCGGTACACCTCCGTTCACTCTTCCACCCTCGCTGCTGCTCAGCGTCATGGCGATGCTCCTCACTGCGATCTGCCCTTTTCCGGTCAGGCGCAGCCGCATGGTGTCGTGACGGGTCGGGACGAAGGGCAGGTTCACTCTCACACGCTTCCCTGCGGTGTCCACCCGGCCCATCTCCTGCCACTCGCCGCCGTCGAAGCTGGCCCAGAGCGTCACCACGGTCCGCTCCATCGCGTCCAGCCGCACCGTCACCCGGCTGCAATACTTGTCGTCCGGGCTCCCGAGTCCGATGTCACCGGTCACAGCCTCGTATTCCACCGTGTCCTCTTCGCCGCTGACCTCCCGGCTTCCGTCTGCGGCCCAGATGGCCTCTTTGTCCCAGAGATAGAGCTGTCGCCCGGTGCTGCACATGGCCCAGCCGGTGGCGTCTTCCTCGTGCCAAAGCCCTTTCTCAGTGTCGTATACCAGCAGCCGCTGCCCGCCGGAGCTTTCGGTGTGCAGATAGTACCGGCCCACCAGCCCTCCGGCGGCGGCTCTCGTCACATGGCTGAGGCGTTCTTCGTCCAGCGAGGCCGACACCTTGGTGGGCAGGCTGCCGTCCCACGCCATGACGCCGTCCATCGAGAGGTAGTACAGCGTCTCGTTGATGACGCAGAGACTCTGGTGCGCACCTTTGGCCACGCCCGAACACTGGATGCTGCTCATCTGGTAGTCGCTGGGCTTGGTGCCGTACAGCTTGTGCAGACCGTTCTCCTTGAAGAAAAGCACGTATCCCATGCAGGTGGCCGCACCGGTAAAGGCCCCGTCGCTGCCCACGGTCACGGCGTAGCTGTCCGCTGCCGTTCCCCGGTAGGAGAACCAGTTGGTGGCGTCGCCCAGCTTGCAGGCATAGATGACGTTTTCGGTGCTCGAGCAGCCCCATACACGGTTGTTGTGCTCCGTCAGCCAGTCGAGGTTCGGCACCCGCCGCTGGGCCGTCACGTCCGGGAAAGGCCCGTCGAAGGTCTGGGTGGTCTTGCCGTCCATGGCCGTCCACACCACGCTCTGGCCTGTCACCACGCAGGTGCCGTAGTACAAAACGCTCTCGATGTCCGGCGCGATGGAGAGGATGACCGAGTCTCCGGCCACGTCGTCCACCACTACGTCCCCGCTGAAATCAGAAGAGTAAGCATTCTTCACCACAGACGGGATGCCCGTCAGCGTCACAGTGTCCCCGGCTTTGAAAGCTTCGCCCAGCCCCTTGCAGGTCACGCGGCAGTAATTCAGTAGGATGTTCTGCCAGCCGCCCGCCGTGCTGTAAAGCTTCAGGGCGTCGCGGTAGCTCCACGGGGCGTCTTCGGCCTGTTTGAGCCAGACATCGCCGTTCTCCGGGCTTTCCGGTTCGGTCGCACCGAACAGATTCGGCGTGTACACTACACCGGCAGCATCGCAGGGGGTCACGGTCAGACTCACTCCGCCCTGCTGCCAGCTGGACCCCAGCGCACTCAGCGTTCCGCTCGCAGTGTCAAAGGACATCTTGTCCGGCCAGATGAGCACCTTGGTCCCCATGCCCACCAGTCTCTTTTCATTGTCGCTCAGGGCGCCTTTCAGCTCCACAGCGGCGCTGCCGTCATCCGGGGCATACCGCAGGGTCGTGCCTTCCACGGTCAAAAGGCCGTTCAGATGGTACATCCCATTCATCCCGGCTGCTTCCCGCACCTTCCGCCGGGGCTTGCGGGTCTCGAGTGCCGGGTATCCTCGTGAAGAAAAGTTTTTCTCTTCGCTCAGCTCTGCCTCGCTGCACGCATATCCCTCATTCAGCCCGCCGAATACCCGCAGCAGCTGCCGCTGGCTGTTTATCTGGTTCAGATTCGTCACGTCATCAGCCTCCCGCCGCCTGCCGGCATATAGTTCCGCCTCACCCACACCGCAAACTCCTGCACATAACTCGTGTAGAGCTGCAGCTCATTCGCCGCCCGGGCCGTCTCGCCCAGTGCAAGGTCCATCTGCGCAGCCAGCCAGTGCGGATAAAGTGCTTCTGCCGCACAGCAGGCCAGCAGCGGGGTGTCATATTCCAGCCCGTCGTTCCACAGAATATCCGCGCCCTTGTCCTCAAAGTCGCCGCCGGTCTGGCTGCGCTCCACGATGTTCCGGCGCATCCCGCTGTCTGCCTGCCGCAGCCATAGCTGCTTCAACTGGTTCTCAAAATGATTGTTCGGCCTCAGCTCATCCGCCATCTTTATCGCTTCGCCTGCTGTCATAAAAAAACCTCCAAAACAAAATCCCCCGGCGCAGCAAGCGCCTGCAAGCTGTACCGGGGGAAATATCAAATGGTCATCATCTGGGTTCCGGCCGCCGCCTGCATGGCCTGACTCTTCCGGGCCGCCTCGGCGTCCTGTTTGATGCTGTGTTCCAGCACCTCGGCCACAGCCTTCGGCACCTTCACGTCCATGCCGCGCTGGATGAGGTAGCTGTCGCCGTTGACGCCCACGAACACCGGTGCCGAATAGCGGTCGTCATCCTTGAACAGGTGGATAGTCACCATGCCGTCGTCCTTCTCTTCGGTCGCTGCCTCGGCCTTCTCCACAGTCTCCACCGCGTTCTCCACGGCATCCGCCGCAGCAGTCTCTTTCTTAGTCGCCATAGTATTTCCTCCTTAGTTTGCCTTCGCCTTCGCGCTGTACTTCGGGCTGATGCTCTCGATGCGGACCATGTACTGCTCACACAGACGTTCCGCAGTCTTGATGGCCTTCCAGCCCACGGATGCGCGCTGGTTCAGCGGGTCTTCGCCCGCACCCAGCTGCTTGACGATGTGCTGCAGGCCGCCGCCCTCCACCTCGGTCACAGCGTAGGCATGAGCTGCCAGCACCAGAGTGCCAAACACGGCCAGACCGCTCGGGCAGCCGCTGCCGGTCCAGATCTTCGCCTCGCTGGTCTCGATGAAGCGCACACCGGCCAGCTTGCCGATCTCACCGTTGTAGATGTTCTCAGGGGCAGCATACTTGTGGACGTCGATCCACTCCGGGTTGCGGCGCAGATCATAGGCCACATAGGGGTGGACGATAGCCACGTAGCTCTCGCCGATGGCGTCGGCATTCTGGGCTTTCAGGGCAGTGGCCGCCTGGTCGATGAGGTCGGGCGTCAGCACACTGGCGGTGGTCAGATTGGCGCGGCTGGTCACGGCGGTGTCGCCAGCCGGCGCGTAGATGACGTTGGTGCCGCCTGCCAGCACCTCGCGGGTCACGGTGTCCAGCGTGCGGCCCGCCTGGGACGCCAGTACCTTGGTCGCCTGGGTGATGTTGTTGTCGATGGCGGTCAGCTGCAGCACGTCGGTGATGGCTGCCCAGCCGCCGTACTGCTTCACGGTGGCGGTCATGGGGGTGACGGTCAGGGCCTGAGCATTGGGGGTCACGCCCTCGGTCAGCGGCTCGGTGGCCTTGGGCAGGCTCTCGTACTTGCGGAACTCGATGGTCTTGCCGTTGTTGGCCGGGATGGGATACTTGTCGCCAAACTGGTCATGCACCAGCAGCGGCTCTGCCTGGTCCAGCAGACGCTTCTCGTAGTAGGTCTTCATCTCGGCGGTCAGGCCGCTGCTGCCCGTGGTGTTCTGCAGCTGGGTGCTTGCATCCGCAAACAACTGCAGGTCGAACATCATGTTCTTCATTTTCATTTTGTCATCCTCCTGTAAAAGAATTAAAAAGTCACTACCTGGCCGCGCAGCGCTGCCCGTTCCAGCTGCTCCCGCTCTTTTCGGGTCAGAGCGTTCACGTCGGTGTGGGTCTGGGCCGCGCCGCCGGGGCGGGTGCCGTTTTCACCGGGCCGGGCACTGCGCTGGCGGATGCGTTCGGTCACGCCGTCCTCCACCTGCTTGGCCGTCCGGCTCTCGTTCTGGGCCATGATCTGGTCAAAGTACACAGCCCGGTATGCGTTGGACATCGAGACACCCAGACGCATCAGATTTGCGATCTCCGGGTTTGCCAGCGTCTGTTCCAGGTCAAACTCCGGGTACTGGGCTTTCAGCTGCTGGGCTTCCCGGTCCCACTCTGCATGGATACGGTCGATTTCCACCTGCCGCTGGGCCGCTTTCCGCTGGTCTTCCGCAAACTTTTCTGCGGCGGTCAGGCGTGTGTTCTCACTCTCCAGCTTGTCCATCTGCCGGCGGCGGCTCTGGGCCATTTTGGTGGTGGAAGCGCGCACAAGGTTGCGGTCCACGTAGTCCTGCAGCTTTTCGGCCAGTGCCACATCTGCATCGTGCTGCTTCTGGCGCAGGGCATCGGCGGCTTCTTTCTGGGGCAGGTAGGCCGAGAAGTTGCCCTTGTAGGTGGTCATGGTCTGGAAGGAGACCTCCCAGATCTTCGTACACACGTTATCGAGGAAGTAGCGGTCGTGGCTGACCACCAGCACCGCACCGGAATAGCTTTTGAGGTAGTTTTCCAGCCATTCCATGGTGGCAAAGTCCAGGTGGTTGGTGGGCTCGTCCAGAATGAGCACGTCCGGCTTTTCCAGCAGCAGCTTTGCCAGCCGCAGCCGCGTCAGCTCGCCGCCGGAGAGCACCGCAATGTTCTTCTGCCATGTATCCTGCGCAAAGCCCATGCCAGACAGCACCTTTTTGATGTTCACATCCATGTTGTAGCCGTCGGCGGCATCCACGATGTTCTGCAGCTGGTCGTGCCGGGCCAGCAGCTCCGTGTCGTCCGGCTGCGCGGCCATTTTGCGTTCCAGCACCTGCATCTGGGCCATGGCATCCAGCACAGGGGCAAAGGTGGAGCGCATCTCGCCGTAGAGATCCAGCGTGGCATCCAGCTTTGCGTTCTGTTCCAGATAGCCCAGCGTCACGCCGTGGGTCACGCTGAACTCACCTTCGTAGTCCTGGTACTCGCCGGTCAAAATCTTGAGCAGGGTGGTCTTGCCCGCGCCGTTCTGGCCCACGATGCCGATGCGGTCCTCCCGCTCGACACTGGCGGTCACATCGTGCAGCACGATCTTCTCGCCAAAGCTCTTGCCTAGTTTTTCCAAATGTATCAGCATAGTCTTATGATCCCGTTCTCCATCCGCTTATTGGCTCAGCACTGGTGGCGGCGGTTCTTCAGGCCCACATTGGCCAGCTCTTCCTGCTCCATCACCAGCGGGTACAGCTCTTTCAGGTCTGCGATCTCGTAGGTGGGCACCACCTTGCCGGGGTTCTCGGCGTGGCTGGGGTTATACCAGCAGGTGTCAAGGCCCGCATTCACGCCGCCCTGAATGTCGCTGCTCAGGCCGTCGCCCACCACCAGCACATGCTCGCGGTTCTCCACGCCAAGGGCGCGCAGGGCCGCATCAAAAATTCTGCGGTTCGGCTTTTCGCTGTCCATCTTCTCGGAGACGAACACGTCCTCCATAAAGTTCAGCACACCGCTCTCGGCCAGACGGCGGATCTGCACCTTCTGGAAGCCGTTGGTCACAACGGCCAGCGTTGCCACCTCGGAAAGCTCCCGCAGCACATCCAGCACTTCCGGCCCCATCAGGTCCGGGTGGGTGGAGAGCTGTTCCAGATAGAAGCGGTTCATCTCGGCTCCGTCACCGGCGGCATCAATGGCCTTGAGGAAGCGGGTGAACCGCTCCGCCATGAGCTTTTCCCGCTTGATCTGGCCTTTTTCCAGCTGCCGCCACAGCTCCGAGTTGATGGTGCGGTAGGTCTGCACCGTTTCTGCGTCCGGCTCAATGCCGTAGTTCACCAGCGTTTCGGCCAGTGCCTTGCTTTCGGCTGCGTCAAAGTTCAGCAGCGTGTTGTCTGCATCGAACAGCACGCAATAATATTTTGCCATAAACCTTCCCTCTTTTCCTTCTGCCATGGCCTCAGCTGCCATGCGCTCAACAACAGGCAGAAGCCAGCCCTGCCGTAAACAGAGCTGGCTTCACATCATTCTGTTACAATTTCGTACGGTGGTACGTCCGTCTGCTCCGGGTCGTTGTCCGGGCAGGTGGTTTTGACATCACAGGGTGTGGCAGCACACTTTGCCATTTCCTCTTCCAGCGCGCCGTTGTCCACGTTCTCCCAGTCGGTGCCGTAATCGTCCACGCTGCCGTCGGTCACGTTCTCTTCCCCGGGCAGCGCCGGGATGCGGGGTTCCTCGTAGTACATGCAAACGCCTCCCTTCCTGCCAGCCTATGCGGCACAGCAGGCCGGGGTGACAGCCTCAGGACGCGGAGTCCGTGGATGCGGACTGCTCGTTGGCGGCTTCCTTGCTGGCATTGGATTCCGAAGCCGCATGGGAGCTGCCAGAGCTTGCAGAGCTGCTCTCGCTGCTGGAGCTGCTATGGGAAGCCGAGCTGCTCTCACCAGAGTCCGCGTGGGACGAGCTGGTGCTGTGGGAAGAGCTGGCTGTTCCGTTGGAAGCAGAAGCCGAGCCTGCCGGGGAAGCCGTGCTCTCACTGCTGGAAGAGCTGTGAGACGAGCTGTCGGAAGAGCTGTGAGACGAGCTGCCGGAGGTGGATGTAGCCCCGGAGGATGCCCCGGAGGTGGTGCCGGACGATGCACCGGAAGAGCTGGTGCTGCCGGAAGAACTGCTGCCCGACGTGCTGCCAGAGCTGCCGGAGCTGTGAGACGAGCTGCCGGAGCTTACGCCGCTGACCGTCACATTCAGGACGTTGCTGGTAACGGTGCAGCCGTTGTAGCTTGCCACTGCATACACCTTAAAGGTCGCATTGAGCATGGAGGGGTCGATCTCCACCTTGACGGTGGTCTTGCCCGCCGCCTGCGGCACTTCCACACCGTTGGCGTACCAGCGGATGCTGTCGGCAGTGAGGTGCTTGCCGCCCAGCTTTGCGGTAAAGGTGTAGGAATCGCCCAGCACGGCCTTGCCGGTGCTGCTGATATGCACGGAAGCCGCTGCAAACACGGCGGTCACGTCCACGTTCTGCTTGAAGTTCGTATCGGTGCGGGTCTTCTGGGTCACGCCGTCGCTCCACTTGACGAACACATAGCCGTCCTGCGGCACAGCCGTCACGCTGATGGACTGGGCGGCGCTGGTCACTTCATAGGAGAGGGATGTCTTTCCGCTGTCGCTGCCGCTGGAAAGGGTGCCGCCGGTCTTGTCCACCCGGTAGCTGGCCTGATACAGCACACCCTGCTCTTCGGAAGAGCCTGCAGCCTCCGAGCTGCTGGGTGCTGTCACCGCAGAGCTGGGGTTCGGGGTATACTCGGCGCGGGTGGGGATGTTGGCGGTGTCCGGCCGGCGGTCGTCGGTCTGGTAAGCGTGGGTGCGCAGATAGCTCAGCATGGCCTTCAGGCCCACGGGCTTCAGATGGATATCGCCGGTCTGGTAGTAATCCTCGCGGCCATAGCCGTTGGCATCCTTCAGCGCTTCGGCACTGTTGAGGAACTTCAGGCCCATCTGCTCACACATGGACAGCAGGGCCATGTTGAAGTCGTCGATCTTGGTCTGGTCCATGTGGGGGTAGTTTGCGTGGTTTGCAGGCACCGGCGGCACCGTGTTCACGATGATGTCGGTGTAGGGGTAGCTTTCCTGAATGGCCTGCACCAGCGCGGTGTAGTTCTTGATGAACTCGTCCACGCTCATGCCGGTATCGTTGGTGCCCAGCATGATGACCACGCGGCGGGGCTTCATTTTGGCCACGGCCTGCGCGATGGTGTAGGTGTTGCTGTCCTTTTTAAAGGTAACGATGCCCTCGTTCAGGGCGGCATGGGTGCCAATGCCCTCCTTGGCGCAGAACTGCTGCAGGCTGATCAGGCCGTTGGCGTACAGGCGCACCGTGTTGGAATCGCCGAGGAACAGCGTTTCCTTCTGGTAGCTCTCGCCCGCGTCGGCGGTCTCCGGCAGCAGGGCGGCAGAGGTCTCGCTGATCTGGTAGTGATCCGAGATATCCTCTTCGCCCGGCACCAGCACCTCGCTGGAGGGCTGTTCCCCCGGGGCTGCAGGGGTCTTGCCGCGCTTGAGCAGCGTCATGGTAATGGCAATGGTCAGAATGGCTGCCAGCGCGCACACACTGCACACCAGCACAGCCTGCTTCTGCATAGGAGTAAGCGATTGCTTTTCCGGTCGTGTATTTCTCATATCTCTCACCATTCATTTCGTTTCCGGCACAGGGCCTTCCGGTCATGCCTGTCCGTTCAGGATCTGGTCTGCAAGGTTGGCGCAGCTTTCGGCCAGCAGCACCGGGTGGAAGGGTTCCAGCTCTTCCCTGCTGCCGTAGCCGTACAGCGCACCGGCGGCATCCAGCCCGCAGTCCGCAGCGCCGCGCATGTCGTCGTTGCGGTCGCCCACCATCAGCACCCGCCTGCCCTGCATCATGGGCTGGGCCAGCACATGGCGCACCACGTCGGTCTTGGTGTCGCGGCTCTCGTCCATGGACGCGCCGCCGATAAAATCAAAATAGCCTGCAAGGCCCTTTTCTTCCAGAATGGGCGTGACGACCTGCGTGGGCTTGGAGGTAGCGGTGCACAGCACAAGGCCCGCGTCCTTCAGGCGCTGCAGCATCTCTGCTGCACCGGGGTAGGCGGCGCACTCGTGGCTGCCCTTGACGGCGTAGCTGTCGCGGTACAGGTCGGTGGCCTTTTCAATGAGGGCCGGGTCGGTAAAGTGCTCACCAAAGCTCTTGCGCAGCGGCGGGCCAAGGTAGCGGCGCAGGTTCACATTTGTGGTGTCCACACCCATCCTGGCAAAGACTTCTTTTAATGTATTTATGATACCGGGAGCGGAATCGATCAGGGTCCCGTCCACATCAAACAGGATCGCATCGTAGTTCAGCAATTTGTAAATTTCCTCACTTTCATGGTGATACATTGTATAGTATAGCACAGAATCCCGTTATCAGCAATTCCAACAAATGGTTTTTACAAAAATTATGCATTCAAGCAGAGAAAAGGCCCGCCCGGCATCCGGACAGGCCTTTCCGCATCTTCTTACTTCGCTGCGGCATCCGCAGGCGGATAGTACAGGTTGTTGGAGACGAACTCCAGCTTATCCTTGAGCACCAGCTCCAGGTTTGCCACGGCGTGCACCATGTTGGTGGCCGAATCGTTCACTTCCAGCAGCTTGCACAGGTCCAGACCGTCCAGTTTCATGGCGGCGTCCATCTTCCGGCTTTCGGCACACAGGATGTGGCTCAGGGCATTTTCCTGCAGAGCGATGCTCTCCACAAGGTCAACGACCGCCTGCTCCAGCGTCACCTTGGGCAGGCAGGGGCAGGGGCAGCGGGTGGTATCGATACAGTTCTCAGCAGACATGATAAAACCTTCCTTTCGTTCGTCCGGTCAGGGGCGGTGTACGCTCCATTCTATGTCTGCCGGGTACGCCGGTGTTACTCCTGCTTTTTAGGGTTCTGGGTGCCGCGCACCTTTTCAATGGTCTCGCGGTAGCCGCCGGAGCCGTACTGGATGCAGCGGTTGATGCGGCTGATGGTGGCCGTGCTGATCTCCACTGCCTTCACGATCTGATCGTAGGTTCTGCCGTCCAGCAGCATCTTTGCCGCTTCCAGCCGCTGCGCCATATCCGAGATCTCCTTTACAGTGCACAGGTCTTCAAAGAAGTTGTAGCACTCCTCCCGCGTTTCCAGACTGAGGATGGCATCAAACAGTGCATCGGTGGTCTGGTTTCTTCTGGAATTTTTATCTGACATGAATGTTCTCCTTGCCGCCGCAGCGGACTGTCCGGTTTTGGGAGCGTTCCCTCTTTTAAATGTTTCGGAAATGTTCCGGTTCTTTCCTGCATCATCACTTTAGCACATCAAAGTGTGAAAGTCAAGTCCTTGGCGTGAACTCTTTTCATTCGTTGACGTGTATAGTTTTCTTCGTTTCACGCATGAACAAAAATCACCTAAAAATTATTGCAGAACGCTTTTCTGAATTAGTGTATCCTCCGAACTTGCTCCAAGGATATTGACAATTTGTGAATTCCGCACTAAAATACGGACAATCATTCGGCAAATGCGATGAACAGGACATGATTCTTTGCAGCACCCTCTCCCAGAGAGCCGCCCATCTGATGCAAAGGCGGCAGTCAGGAGCAAAGCGTTCTCCCCTGCGAGCAGCCTGTGTGAACAAAGGCGCTGACCCCGCCTTTCAGTAATGCATGGCCGTTTTGCCCACGTTACGGGGTTGCGTATGTATGTACGCTGGGAGTGGCTGCCCTGTGCAGCAAACGAAGTGGTATCGCGGAGTATTCCATACACGATGTGCAGTGTATGTGAAGGCCTTCGTCTTCGATGGTTCGTCCCAAATGGAACGAACGCAGGAAGACGGGGCCTTTTTTACACCCTTCCGCCCCCATGCCGCTGACATTTGCCGGATGCCAAGAAAGGAAAGAGGTAAAAACAATGAATACGCTGGTCATCGTATTGATCGCAGCCGTGTGTCTGTTTGGCGCTTATATGCTTTACGGCCGCTGGCTGGCAAACAAGTGGGGCATCGACCCCTCTGCCAAGACCCCGGCAGTTGTCCATGAGGACGGCCGGGACTACGTTCCCACCGACGGCTGGACCGTGTTTGCACACCAGTTCAGCTCCATTGCCGGTGCAGGCCCTGTTACCGGTGCGATCCAGGCCGCTGCTTTCGGCTGGCTGCCGGTGCTGCTGTGGGTGCTGCTGGGCGGCATCTTCTTCGGTGCTGTCACCGACTTCGGCGCTCTGTATGCTTCCGTTAAGAACGACGGCAAGAGCATGGGCATGCTGATCGAAAAGTACATCGGCAAGACCGGCCGCAAGCTGTTCCTGCTGTTCTGCTGGCTGTTCTGCGGCATCGTGATCGCCGCCTTTGCCGACATGGTGGCCGGCACCTTCAATGCCTACGGTGCTGACGGTGCTCTGGTGGAGGCTGCCCAGACCAACGGTGCTGCCGGCATGGTCTCCATCATGTTCATGGTGTTCGCCGTGATCTTTGGCCTGCTGCAGAAGAACCTGCACTTCACCGGCTGGAAAGAGAATGTGATCAGCATCGTATTCATCGTGCTGTCCTTTGTGGTGGGTGCAAACTTCCCCATCATTCTGGGCAAGGCTGCATGGAGCTACATCACCTTTGTGTACATCTTCTTTGCCGCTGTCCTGCCCATGTGGCTGCTGAAGCAGCCCCGTGACCACATGACCACCTTTATGTTCGTGGCCATGATCGTGGGCGCTGTTCTGGGCCTGATCGTCAACCATCCCGTCATGAACCTGCCGGTGTTCACCGGCTTTACCAACGCCAAGCTGGGCACCATGTTCCCCATCCTGTTCGTTACCGTTGCCTGCGGCGCTGTTTCCGGTTTCCACAGTCTGGTGTCTTCCGGCACTTCCTCCAAGACCGTTACCAATGAGAAGGATATGCTGAAGGTCGGCTACGGTGCCATGGTGCTGGAAAGCCTGCTGGCTGTCATCGCCCTGTGCGTGGCCGGTGCTTCTGCTGCTGCAGACGGCACCCCCGCAGACGGCACTCCGTTCCAGGTCTTCAGCCGCGGCGTTGCCAGCTTCTTCGTGGGCTTCGGCCTGGACCAGCACTTTGCCTCTGTGTTTATGACCATGTGCGTTTCCGCACTGGCCCTGACCAGTCTGGATGCTGTGGCCCGTATCGGCCGCATGAGCTTCCAGGAGCTGTTCAGCGTGGACGACATGGAGCATGCTGAGGGCTGGCGCAAGCTGCTGTGCAACGTGTACTTCTCCACCTTCCTGACTCTGGCTTTCGGCTTCCTGCTGACCAAGATCGGCTACGCCAACATCTGGCCCCTGTTCGGTTCTGCAAACCAGCTGCTGAGCGCTCTGGTTCTGGCCACCCTGTGCGTGTTCCTGAAGGTCACCGGCCGCAGCAACAAGATGATCTTCCCTCCGCTGATCATCATGCTGTGCGTCACCTTCACCGCTCTGGTGCAGCGCCTGATCGCCATGGTCAAGGCCATCAGCAATGCCGCTGCTGTCACCATCCCCGCTGGCGAGACCACTTGGGGTGCTGTGTTCATTGCAAACGGCCTGCAGCTGATCCTGGCCGTGCTGCTGATCGTTCTGGGCCTGAACATCGTGTTCCACTCCTTCAAGGCCTATAAGAATGCTGAGCACAACAGCGAAGCAAAGGTCTGATCTCTCAGGTTTGAGCATCGCTTAACAGAATAGGCAAAATGCCGCTGACGGCGTAAAAACCGTCAGCGGCAGTTTTTGTTGCTGTAAGCTTCTATGATTTGAAATGGCCTCCGCGTGCGCTCTGGCCATAAGCAGAGGAAAATTTATTTGATATTGTGGTTTGGAAACGACTGCGGTCGTTTCCAAACCATTTTTTCACAGAAAGAGTCCCAAAGATAAAATGCATAGTCACCACAAAAAATGCAGTGTACGGTCACGACCTTTCCCGTGAAAAAGCAAACCAGCAAAGCCCGCAGGCTTTGCTGGTTTGCAAATATAAAAATAATACTTCCGCTAAAAATAGCCATAGCGCACGCGGCGGCTATTCTAAATCAAAAATCAAACGTTCGTTTCTTCCCACGTTTGAAGGACCGCCATCTGCACTGGGGTGTGGAACCAGTGTTCCCCGCCTTCCATGATCGTCAGATGCGCCCCGCTTTCCTGACGGAAGCGCTCGATCATGGTGCGGCTGGTCAGGGCATCCCTGTCACCATACAGCACCTGCGTGCGGCCATGCCAGTGCAGCGGATGTTCCCGCACCCAGCACAGATACGGCCATGAGAGGGTCTCCCCAAGATCCGTGGGGATCTCCCCTGCCCGGTGCAGCTGTTCCTCGGTCACATGGGCATATTGCATCATATTCGTGATGAGAGCTTCCATATCCACCACCGGAGAGACCAGCAGGGCCTGTTCCGGCGCGTCTCCCTGCAGCGCCTGCATGGCAAGCCACGCGCCGATGCTCACACCATACAGCCGGATATGCGCCCACACCGGCTTCATGCGGGCGTATACGGCTTCTATCTCCGGCACAGCCACCCACGGCAGAAGCCGCTCATGGCTGTTTTTCCGTGCGCCATGCTCGGGCAGGTCGATAGCCAGCACCTGCCAACCTGCTTCACAGGCTGTAGCGGCAAAACGTTCTGCCTCTTCCTTGCAGCCGTTCTTGCCATGGAGATAGAGGTAAACATTCCGGCTCTGGGTATCGGTGTTGCCCGTCAACAGTTGGAACGCCAGCCAGTAGGCAATATTCTCGGGGTCAAAATACCGGGCAAACACTTCCTCATCCATGGAGGAAGATTCATCGTTGAGGACGTCCAGCATCTCAATGAGCTTGGAGTGGTCGCTGTTGCCCTTGATCTCCATGAGCTGCTCAAAGGCCGTCTGGTCATAGGCAGGGTCCGTCGTGAGGCGGATAATATCTTCATTCCGGTAGAACTCAAAGGAGTTGATCTTGTACAGCTGGCCCGTGGAGTCCAGCCCATGGGCTTTCAGGGCCGTTTTATTCAGCTGCTCCACCTGGGTGTACAGGCCGTAGTCCACAAAGGCACCGGTATCACTGTCGGTGAGGTCCTTGACATAGAGGTGGACGAACTGGGTCCGCAGGCCCATCATCTGGTCGATGCCCTTGATGAGGTCGTAGGCCATTTTGTTGCGGAAGCGCAGGCCCTCGCCCATGTGCTTGTTGAGGGCGATGGTGCGCTGGCCCCGCCAGCTTCCCTTGTTCTTTTTGAGCTCGATCTTATAGTTTTTCTGGGCGTTCCGGCTGGAGGTCTGGCCGCGGATCTGCACCGTGGCGTTGGGGGCCTCTACCTCATAGCCCAGCTCCCCGGGCAGGGGGCCGTTCTCGTCGCCCACCTGCAAAAGGGCGTTGACCTGATAGCGGGGCACGCCCATGGCCGCGTAATCGTAGGCGGAGTAGTGGTTGACCTGGGCCCAGCTGTGGTTGGTGTTCTCGCTGTCATTGCCCCGGCTCAC